>Ga0136640_10000526_pt1 | contig 14735 bp, 11 predicted proteins | sample AntDrymUQ8642106_2_FD_105498 | JGI IMG/M metagenome (GOLD analysis project Ga0136640, IMG submission 105498) | Polar desert sand microbial communities from Dry Valleys, Antarctica - metaG UQ864 (21.06) | ecosystem: Environmental > Terrestrial > Soil > Desert | place: Antarctica: Dry Valley...
CCGTTGCCGGCATCCTCCGCACATGCTGCCAACGACAGGCAGCCCAAAAGCAGCGCTGCAGCGATGGACCTACCACGGGCTCGACGCAAGACGATCTCCTCTCACTGGCCGGGACCACTCCCCGGCCGCTGACCGGTCACCGTACCGTCGGCCGCGAGGGGAATCCACGTTCAGATCCGCCCGAGACCACATCGTTGTACGGCGAAGCTCGCCAAAGCCACGGGAGTGGCCGGGTCGGCGGCGGTAACCTGCTCTGCGATGGTCTCCTCCCGACGCGGTGCTCGCTGGCTGACCGCCGCGGCGCTCGCTCTGCTCGTCGGTGCGCCGGGAACCGCCGCCGTGGCCGGCCCGACGCCCGAGCCGAGCGTGGCGACGCCGACCACCCCGCATCCGGGTGGACCGCCCGAGGGGAGCAGCCCGGACGGGACGGTCGTGGGCGGCGATGCGCTGGGCGAGCGCGGGTTCGTCCTGCCCGACGACGCGCCGGCGTTGCCGACCGACATCACTGCCCAGGGCTGGTTGATCGCCGACCTGGACGGTGGCGAGGTGCTGGCCGCACGGGACCCGCACGGGCGCTACTACCCGGCGAGCACGCTCAAGACGCTGACCCTGCTGGCGCTGCACGACGAGCTCGACCCCGCCGCGGTCGTCACAGGCACGGTCGAGGACTCCAGCGCGGAGGGAACCAAGGTCGGCCTCGTCGAGGGCGGGAAGTATCCCGTCCCGCTGCTGTTCCAGGCCCTCATGATGGCCTCCGGCAACGACGCGGCGTGGGCGCTGACCCGCGCGGCTGGTGGCCCCGAGCAGACGCTGGAGTTGATGAACGGCACCGCCTCGCAGCTACAGGCCTACGACACGATTGCCGGCACCCCCTCCGGCCTCGACGTCGCCGGGCAGAGCTCGTCGCCGTACGACCTGGCGCTGATCATGCGGCAGGTCGTCGACGACCCGGAGCTGCTCGCCATCGTGCGGACTCCCACCGCGGTGATGCCGGCCGTGCCGCCGCGCTATCCGGCATATCAGATCCAGAACCAGAACCCGATGCTGACGTCGTACCCGGGGATGCTCGCCGGCAAGAACGGCTTCACCGACGCGGCGAGGTACACCTTTGTCGGCGCCGCCGAGCGGGGCGGCCGGCGCCTGGTGGTCAGCCTGATGCTCGGCGAGCAGAGGCCGATCCCGTTGGTTGCGCAGGCCGCCCGGCTGCTGGACTGGGGTTTCGCCCTCCCCGCCGGTACGCCGCCGGTCGGCGAACTCGTGCGGCCGCGGCCGCCGGGCGTCCCAGCCCCCACCTCACGACCGGCGCAGCCACCGACGCGTGCGACAGCCGACCCAGCGCAGCCTCCCTTGGTGTCCGGCGGCGCCGACGACCAACCCGCTGCTGATCCCGCACCGGTCCTGCTCGTCGGGCTAGGGCTTGGCAGCGCACTCCTCGTCGCCGTACTCGCCCGAAGCCGCCACCGCCACCCCCAGCGCCACCCCCACCGCCGTGACTGACCCCGGGTAGTCAGCCGCGGGCCCGGCCCCGGCGCCACCATCGGCGTACCGCCGGCTGGGCCACGGCGCCCACGATCGCACCGACGCCAACCAGGCCGGCCGCCACCGCAGACGTGCTCGGTCCGCCCTCGGTCGGGCGCTTCAGCGGCGGTACCCGTGGACCCTCGATGACCGGCTCAGCGGGATCGTTGGCGGCGGCCTCTGCGACGATCAGGTCCACCATTCGCCGCGAGGTCGACGTCCACGCCGCGGCGAAGAGCAGGAACCGTGACGCGATGTAGATCCACACGAGCAACCCGATGAGGCTGCTGAATGCGGCCAAGGCGGGGCTGCTGGTCACCTGAGCGATGTAGAGCGTTCCGACCAGCTTGAGGATCTCGAAGCCGACAGCGCCGAAGACGGCGCCGGACAGTATCCGGCGGATGGGTGCGTGCATCCGCGGCAGCCGGGTGAACAACCACAAGAAGATCAACGTGTCTCCGGCGACCGCGATCAGGATCCCGAGTAGCGCCGTGACCACCCGGATTCCGGGGATCTCGGACAGGCCGAGCAGGTCGATCACGAACGACGTCAGCCCGGTGGCAAGGGCGGTCAGGGCGACAGAGGCCAGGAAGGCGCCGCCGAGGCCGATCAGCGACAGCAGGTCGCGGATGGTGTCCTTCACGAAGTTCGCCTCGTCAGGTGCCCCGCGCCAGATCGTCTGCATGGCAACCCGGAGTTTGCCCATCCAGAGGACTCCGGCGTAGAGCACGCCCACCAGACCGATCACACCGACCACGCGGCGCTTCTCGGTGGCGAGGATGACGGCGTCGACGAGCTGCCGGCCGAGGTCGCCCGGGACCGCCACCCGGATCTGCAGGATGAGTTCCCGCAGCAGCTCCGGCTGTCCACTGAGGACGAAGCCGGCGATCGACACGGCCAGCAGAATGACGGGGAAGAGCGCGAGGAAGCCGTAGTAGGTGATTCCGGCCGCGAGCAGGTCGGCCTGCCGGGAGCTGTAATGGGAGGCGGCGCGGACGAGGTGATTGAGCCAGGGCCGGCTGGCGCGCTGCTTCCGCCAGCTCGCCATGACGCGGGCAGCGAACCCCGGCTTGTCCTCGGCTTCCGGGGTCATCGCAGGCCGAAGAGGAAGTGCTGGGAGGGCAGCCAGCGCCCGTCCCGGTCCTGCTCGAAGGCGGTGAAGGCGTCGACGGTGAACCGGGCGTCGTACCCCGACAGCCCGCCGTACGCCGCGTCGAGCATGTCCGCCGGTACGTCCTGGGCGACCGTCACGTGCGGATGGTAGGGATAGTCGATGTCCCGCTCCAGCGGCCCCGAGCGGAGATCGGCCTCCAGCAGCTCGCAGTAGGAGATGCCGCTGGCCACGGTCACGAAGACGACCTGCGAGACCGGCCGGAACGTCCCGGTCCCGTGCAGGTGCAGCTCGAACGGAACTGCCACAGCGGCGACATCGGTGAGGTGCCGGCGTACGTCGGAAAGCGCCGACTCGGCGACCCGGGTGGGCGGCAGCAGGGTGACGTGCGGCGGGACCTTGCCTGCCTGGTTGTCGCCGCTGCGCACCCGCCACGTCGCCAGTTCCGCGGCCAGCGGCTCGGGAAGAGCGATCGCCACCCCCAGGACCAGCGAACCCACCTGGCGTACCTACGCCTTGCCGGCCGGGAGAAAGCCGATGCGGTCATACACCGCAGCAAGCGTGGAGCTGGCGACCGACCCGGCCCGGTCCGCTCCGGCGGCCAGCAGCGAGTCCAGCGTCGCTGGGTCGCCGAGCAGCTCGGCGGTTCGCGTCTGGATCGGCTGCACCGCTGCCACGACGGCATCCGCCACGTCGCGCTTAAGATCGCCGTAACCGGCGCCGGCGTACCGCTGCTCCAGGGCGGCGATGTCCTCGCCGGTGAGTGCCGCAGCGATCGTGAGCAGATTCGACACCCCTGGCTTGGTGGCGGGGTCGAAGTGGATCTCACGCTCGTTGTCGGTGACCGCGCCGCGAATCTTCTTGGCGCTGCGCGCCGGCTCGTCGAGCAGGTCGACGATGCCGGCTGGCGACGACGAGGACTTGCTCATCTTCGCGGTCGGATCCTGCAGGTCGGTGATCTTCGCGGTCCCCCGCACGATGTACGGCGATGGCACGGTGAGGGTCGGCCCGAATCGGGAGTTGAACCGCTGCGCGAGATCCCGGGTCAGTTCCAGATGCTGGCGCTGATCCTCACCGACCGGCACCTGGTCGGCCGCATAGAGCAGGATGTCGGCCGCCTGCAGGATCGGGTAGGTGAACAGCCCGACGCTGGAGCGCTCCGTGCCGCCGCGCTGGGACTTGTCCTTGAACTGCGTCATCCGGCTGGCCTCGCCGAAGCCGGTGAGGCACTGCAGCACCCAGCCCAGCTGCGCATGCTCGGGCACCTGGCTTTGGACGAAGAGCGTGCTGCGCTCGGTGTCGATCCCCATCGCGATGAGCTGCGCGGCGCTGATCCGGGTGCGCTGCCGCAGCAGCGCCGGGTCCTGGTCCTGGGTGATGGCGTGCAGGTCCACCACGCAGTAATAGGCATCGTGGGTGTCCTGCAGTGGCACCCACTGCCGCAGCGCCCCCAGGTAGTTGCCGAGGTGGAAGGAGTTCGCTGTCGGTTGGATGCCGGACAGCACCCGGGGACGAACCGAGTCGTTCACCGGACAACGGTATCGGGCTCGACCAGCTCGCTGAACTCCGCGGTGATGCCCAACCTCTGGGCCAGCAGCGCGTCCACCTGGTCGAGGACTCCCAATGGCTGCAGCGTCGTCCCCGCGACAACGGACAGGAAGGCCTCGAGTCCGGGCAGCGGCTTGTCGTGCGTTTTCGCCTCATGCAGCGGGTTGCGGCTGCCCTCCCACGGCCCGCTGAGCCGAGCCCACGTCACCCGCCACTGCTCAAGCAGCTCTGCACGGTCGGGAACACCGAACCCGTGCCCTACCGGCGCGGCATGGCGAAGGGCCAGCACCGGGGAGTCGACGAAGAGCCCCACCAGGGTCATCCGGCATTCGAGGTCCTCCGCCCGCTCCGGGTCAAGCCGGTTCCAGACGGTGCACGGAGTCGTGCACAGCCGGCCCGGGTCGGGCCGTCCCCTGGTCGGGTGTGATGCGCACTGTCCCAAGGCCGCGCTGACCCGGGAGTGGTCGCGGTCGAGGTAGCGCTGCCACTGCTCGTCGTCCTGGTCGACGATGTGCAACACGGTGCGCAGGGACCGGCGCAGCGCCGGCGGATGGTCGCACTTGGGGTCACCGGTCGCCCAACGGCTGCCCTCTCCCCGGACAGCGAGCCCCAGCCGCGCCGGGTCGCCGGCGTGCCCGAGCAGGGGTTCCCAGGCCAGCAGCGGCAGGTACTCGGCCATCAGGTGCAAGATCGCGAGCACGTTGGTGAGCTCACCCCGCTCCCAGCGAACCGCCAGCACCTCGAGAAAGAGCTGGTACGTCGGGCGCAGGCTGCCCAGTGCCCCGCGGTCGGGCTGCAGCGGCGTGGCGGGGATGTGGGCCGAGCCGACCACCGCCGACAGTTGCGGCGGCACCCGGGTGGAGGAGGCGAAGTCCTCCGCGTCCAGTTCCAGCAGTCGCACCGCGAAGCGGCACAGCCCGCGCACCTCCGCACGAGCCCCCGCGTCGACATCGGGCAGGTACGGCGTGATGGCATCGATCGCGGCATACCGCCGCCGGCTCAGGAGCTCGGCGGCTACCAGGTCGGTGTCCTCCGGCGCACTGCCGGCGGTGGCGGCGGCCAGCTCGTCGGTCACGTCACCGGCTCACTCGCTGAGCTCGTCCGCTGCCACCGTGACACGATCGCGAGGAACGCGTCGTTCTCCGCCGGCTCCCCGATCGTGACCCGGGCACCGTCACCGGCGAACGGACGCACGATGATGCCGCTCTGCTCGCACGCCGCGGCGAAGTCCATGGTCGCGTCCCCGAGCGGCAGCCAGACAAAATTGGCCTGGCTGTCAGGCACGTCGGCACCCATCTCGCGCAGCGCCGCGACTACCCGCTCGCGTTCCACCACGACGTCGTTGCACCGGGCCAACAGCTCATCCTCCGCGGCCAGCGAGGCGATCGCGGCGGCCTGCGCGACCGTCGAGACCGAGAACGGCACGTACGTCTTGCGCACCGCCTCGGCGACCGACGGATCACTGGCCACGAGGTACCCGACTCGAAGGCCCGCGAGGCCGTACGCCTTGGAGAACGTGCGCAGGACGCAGACGTTCGGCCGCCCGGCCGCCAGCTCGATCCCGTCCGGTACGTCGGGGTCACTGACGAACTCGCGGTAGGCCTCGTCCAGCGCCACCACGACCGTGTCCGGCACCGCGTCGAGAAACCGGGTCAGCGCGTCGCGGCGCACCGCCGTACCGGTCGGATTGTTCGGGGTGCAGACGAAGACGATCCTCGTGCGGTCGGTGATCGCAGCGGCCATCGCGTCGAGGTCGTGGTCGTACCGGTCCTTCAACGGCACCATCACCGGCGTGGCACCGGACACCGTGACGAGCAGCGGGTAGGCCTCGAAGGACCGCCAGGCGAAGATCACCTCGTCGCCGGGTCCGGCGTACGCCTGCAGTAGCTGCTGGCAGAGGCTGACCGATCCGCAGCCCACCGCGATCCGGCCCACGGCTACGCCGGCGCGCGTGGCAAGTGCCTCGGTGAGCAGCTGCGCGCCGTTGTCGGGATAGCGGTTCATCGTGCCGGCGGCCGCCGTCACCGCGTCGACCACGCTGGGCAGCGGGCTGTAGGCGACCTCGTTGCTGGCCAGTTTCACCGCCGACGGGAGGCCGAGCTCGCGAGCCAGGTCGGCCGGGTTGCGGCCGGGCTTGTAGGCGGGCAGCGCTGCGATGTCCGCGCGTGGTCTCACCGGCACCGACCCACCTCCCTGTGTTGCGCGACTGCACCGTCCTACGTCGCCGTACGACGGCAGCCCGTCCCCCGATCATCGCATCCCCGGGCTGCCGGGTCGCGGGGTCGGCGTATGGCACCCTCGACCGGTCGGCGTATTCGAGAGGAAGCCCTGTGAAGCTGCTCGTGACCGGAGGTGCCGGGTACATCGGCAGCGTCGTCGCAGCCCAGCTGCTCGAGGCGGACCACGAGGTGACCGTCCTCGACGACCTGTCCACCGGCCACCGCGACGCCGTACCGGCCGGTGCCCACTTCGTCGAGGCGGACATCGCCGACAGCGCGAAGGTGGTGACCGCCGACTTCGAGGGGGTGTTGCACTTCGCCGCCAAGTCACTGGTGGGCGAGTCCCAGCAGCGGCCGGAGCTGTACTGGCGCACCAACGTCGCCGGCACTCTGGCGCTGCTGGACGCGTTGCGGCACGCCGGCGTACGCCGGATCGTGTTCTCCTCCACCGCTGCGACGTACGGCGAGCCGGACACCGTCCCGATCGACGAGACGGCGCCGACCGCACCGACGAACACGTACGGGCACAGCAAGCTCGCTGTCGACCGGATGCTGGGCGGGGAAGCACTCGCGCACGGCCTCGGTGCGGTGAGCCTGCGCTACTTCAACGTCGCTGGAGCACACGGTGGTTTCGGGGAGCGGCACGCCGTGGAGACGCATTTGATCCCGATCGCGCTGCAGGTGGCGGCGGGTGAGCGCGAGCAGCTCGTCGTCTACGGCGAGGACTGGCCGACGCCCGACGGCACCTGCGTACGGGACTACATCCATGTGGCTGACCTCGCCGGGGCGCACCTGCTCGCTGTGCAGGCCTGTGAGCCGGGATCGCACCGGATCTACAACCTGGGCAACGGGGCCGGGTTCTCGGTGCGCGAGGTGATCGAGGCCGCCCGCCGCGTCACCGGGCACCCGATCCCGGTCGAGGTCGGCCCGCGCCGGCCCGGTGACCCCGCTGTACTGGTCGCCTCCAGCGAACGGATCCGGGCCGAACTCGGGTGGGAGCCGGCCCACCCCGAGATCGACGTGATGGTCGCCGACGCGTGGGAGTTCATCCGCTCCCGGATGTGACAGCAGGGCTCGCGGTTTCGGGGTCCTGCACCGCCGGGCCGAGCCGCAGCCGGGCGATCCGCCGGCCGTCGAGCTCCAGAACGTCGAGGCTCCGCCCGTCGACGCGGACGGCGTCGCCTACCGCCGGCAGCTGCCCCAGCCGGGACAGCACGAAGCCGGCCGCCGTCTCGTACGGCCCGTCGGGCAGCAGGACACCGGTCGCTTCGGCGAAGTCGTCCAGGTTGAGCAGGCCGTCCACCTCGATCTCGCCCGACGGGGAGTGCCGAGGCTCGTCGATCGCCTCGTCGTACTCGTCCCGGATCTCCCCGATGACCTCCTCGATCAGGTCCTCCAGGGTCACGATCCCATCGGTCCCGCCGTACTCGTCGACGACGATGGCGAGGTGGTGCCCTCCGCGGCGCATCTCCGACAGCGCGGCGAGCACCTTCTTCGAGCCGGGCAGCTGGGTGACCTGGCGGGCCACGTCCCCGACGGTGGCCGCCCGCCCGGCCGGGTGCGACGGCGTGAGCAGGTCACGGATGTGCACGAAGCCCAGCACGTCGTCCTGGCTGCGCCCGACGACGGGATACCGCGAGTGCGGAGAGTCCGCGACCTGGCGGCCGGCCCGGCTCACCGTCATCCCCGCGTCCAGAAAGTCGACCTCCGTCCTGGGGATCATCACCTCGGAGATCTGCCGCTGGCCGGCGGCGAACACCTCATCGATCAGCATCCGCTCGTCGCTGCTCAGCGACTCGTGCGCGGCCACCAGATCGCGCAGTTCCTTCTGCGTGATCGCCTCGCCCCGGGTACCGGGGTCGCCGCGGAAGGCCCGGATGACGACGTCGGTGGACTTCGACAGCAACCAGATCACCGGCCGCAGCAGGGTGGCGATCCGGTCCAGCGGTGCGGCCACCACCACTGCGATGCCCTCGGCCCGTTGCAGCGCCAGCCGCTTGGGCGCCAGTTCACCGAGCACGAGCGAGACGTAGGTGATGACGATCGTGATCAGTACCAGCGCGACGGCGGGCGCGAGGCCCGGACCCAGCCCGCGCTCGATGAGCCAGGCGGCGAACGGCTCCGACAAGGTGGCCGCGCCGAACGCTGCGGACAGGAAGCCGGCAAGCGTGACGCCGATCTGCCCGGCGGCGAGGAACCGGTTCGGGTCGGCCATCAGGCGGGCCAGCCGGCCACCACGCCTGCCGCGCTCGGCGAGGCTGCGTACCTGCCCCTCACGCAGGGAGATCAGCGAGATCTCCGCCGCCACGAAGAGTCCACCGATCAGGATGAAGACGATCACCAGTACGACGTCGAGGGCGAAGCTCATGCCGCACCGCCGCCAACCTTGGGCGGGCGGCAGGGCCTACTCGGAGGCTCCGACACGGGCTGAGAGTAACCGACCGCTCGGGCGCCATGAAGCGCCGCGAGCCACTCAGCGGCTCGGTGGCGACGAAGGGCCCGGGACGGTATTCGTCGAAGTCGGTCAGCCGATGGCCGGACACCCACCCTTGGCCAGCATGCGCTCGATCGACGATGGGTGGCACTTTTCGGCCCACTACCCGTGGACACGGCTCAGGGCTTGCGGGCGAGGACGTGCAGTTGGGTCGCGATGTCCCGGTACGGCGAAACGGCGGCCAACGCGAGTTCGACGTCCACCAGCGACTCCCCCGCCCCGTCGGCCACCGCGCCCGGAACCAGATCGGCGACCACCCGGACCCCGTGCAGTTGCTCGACGGACAGGCCGACCCCATCGAGCATGGCAAGGATCCGGCCGGTGTCGAAGCGGCGGGTGCTCCCGTCGCCATCCCCCCAGCGCCCCTCGGGGTCGGCGAGTGCCCGCTGCGCCTCGGCGAAGTGCCCGCCCAGCGCCCGGGCGAGGACCGCAGCCGCCCGGTTGGCGACGAGGACGCTGAGGCAGCCGCCGGCGCGCAGGACGGCGGCCACGCGCCGGAGGGTCCGCTCTGGGTCGTCCACGACCTCCAGCAGGCTGTGGCACAACACCAGGTCCGCGCTGTCCGGCGCGACCAAGTCGAGCAGCGTGTCCGTGTCGCCCTGGATCGCCCGGATTCGATCAGCCACGTCGGCGGTCTGCGCCCGGCGGTCCAGCGTGGCCAGCGCGTCCGGGCTCGGGTCGACGACGGTGACCACGTGCCCCAGTTGAGCCAGGGGCACGGCGAATCCGCCGGTACCACCCCCGACGTCCACAATGGACAGTTCAGCGCCGGGTCGGCGGCCAAGCTCGCCGTACAGGACCGACCAGACCGCGGCGGTCCGCGCGGACAGCGCCGCGCCGCCTGGCACGAAGCGGTCGTCCGGGGACATCGCTCGACCCTAGGGGAGGGTCAGGATCTCGGCGCCGTCGTCGGTCACGAGCAGGGTGTGCTCGAACTGTGCGCTGCGGCGGCCGTCACGCGTCACCACGGTCCACCCGTCCGGCCAGACGTCGTGCTCGATCGAACCCAGGGTGAGCATCGGCTCGACCGTGAAGGTCATCCCGGGCTCCAGCACGGTGTTCACACGCGGCTCGTCGTAGTGCAGCACGACGAGGCCGGTGTGGAACGCGGTGCCGATGCCGTGGCCGGTGTAGTCGCGGACCACGCCGTACCCGAAGCGCTTGGCGTAGGACTCGATCACCCGGCCGATCACACTGATCGATCGGCCGGGCTTGACAGCTCTGATGCCGCGCATCATCGCCTCATGCGTGCGCTCGATCAGCAGTCGGGACTCCTCGTCGATCTCCCCGACGGGGAAGGTCGCGTCGGTGTCGCCGTGCACCCCCCCGAGGTAGCCGGTGATGTCGACGTTGACGATGTCGCCGTCGCACAGCACCGTCGCGTCCGGGATGCCGTGGCAGATCACCTCGTTGATCGACGTACACAGCGATTTCGGGAAGCCCTTGTAGCCGAGGGTCGACGGATAGGCGCCGTGGGCGATGAGGAACTCGTGGCCGATCCGGTCGAGCTCGTCAGTGGTGACGCCGGGCGCTACCTGCCGGCCTACCTCGGCCAGCGCCTGGGCGGCCAGCCGGCCGGACACCCGCATCGCCGCGATGGTGTCGGCGTCCTTGACCTCCGGCCCGGTGTACGGCGCAGGCCCAGGCTTGCCGACGTACTCGGGTCGGGGAATGCCGGCCGGAACCGTGCGTGGCGGGGACATCGTGGCGGGGGTGACCATGCCCCGATGGTATGCCGCGGATCAGTCGTTCCAGCGGGGCGAGGTCGTCCGCGGGGGGACGAACCGGGCCGCTACGGCGACGAGCCGAGGACCGCCGGAGCCGAGCGCGCGGCGCAGCGCCTGCTCCAGCGGTGCACCGACGCCATCGACGATCTCGGTGGGGAGGCCGAACGCCGCGCCGAGCTGCGACCAGTCCGGTGACCGCAGATCCACGCCCCGATGGGGGTCACCGAGACGGTTCTGGTCGTAGCGGAGCATGCCGTAGCCCCCGTCGTCCACGACCAGGACTGTCACCGGCAGCTCCTCCTGGGCCAGGGTGGCGAGCTCACCGACGCCCATGAGGAGGCCGCCGTCGCCGCAGAGGACGAGCGCCGGGCGCACCGTCGCGGCACCGACGGCTGCGGGAAGCGCGTACCCGAGAGTGCCCCAGCCGAGCGGGTACTGCAGCCGCCGCGGCCCGGCCACGGCACCGTAGGCCACCCACCAGTAGCCGGGGATCGCCATGTCGGCGATGACGGTGATGTCGGCGCCTGCGATGGCTGCCCCGATCGACCGCAACAGCTGCAGCGGTTCCGGCCCGGCTGGGTCGTCGGCCAGCCGCGCCCGTACGGCGGCCAGCAGACCCGCGACCGGGTTGGTCCCCGATGGCCGGGCGACCTGCTCCGCGAGGGCAGCGAGGACCAGCTTCGCGTCACCGACCACGGCGACATCGGGCGAGTAGTTCTTAGTCATCTCGTCGGCGTCGACGTTGACGCACGCCAGTCGGGCCGGCATAGGCATCGTCCAATTGCGGGTGGTCGTCGCGTCGAAGCCGGTACCCACCGCGAGGAGCAGGTCGGCACCGGCGACGAGATCGGCGACGGCCGGCTCGTGTGGCGGTGCTCCGACCAGCCACGGGTGCTCCGGGGGGAGCACACCCCGGCCCGCCCAGCTGGTCACGACCGGTGCCCTCAGCAGCTCGGCCAGCCGGGCCAGTTCGGCCGAGGCGTCGGCCTGCACTACGCCGCCACCTGCCCAGATCACGATCCGCGGAGCCGCGTCGAGCTCGCCGCGGAGGCGGTCGATGTCCTCGGGATCGGGCACGACGGTCGTCGTCGGCTGCAGGGCACCGGCCGGCGCGGAATGGCTCAGCAGGTCGGTCGGGACGTCGACATACACCGGGCCTCGGGGGGACGTGAGCGCGGTCTGGATCGCCGCCGCCAGCTGCTCCACCACGTTCGCGGGCGTCCGCGGCCGGTAGACGGCCTTGGCCAGCGGCGCGAAGAGTCCCGCTTGGTCGGCGGACTCATGCAGGACACCACGCAGCACACCGGGCCGCCGAAGCCTGGTGGAGATCTCGGTGGCGACCAGCAGGACGGGCGAGGCCGAGGCGGCGGCCTCCCCGAATGCGGCGAGGGCGTTGGCGGCGCCCGGACCGGTGGTCGTGAGCGCGACACCGAGCCCGCCGCTCGCCCGGGCCTGCCCGTCTGCGGCGTACACCGCCGTCTGCTCGTGGCGGACACCGACGATCCGCGGCAGGTCCGGCCCGTGCTCCCGCCAGAACGCAAGATTGTGTACGCCGGGCAGCCCGAACACGGTGTCTACACCGGCGGCTGCCACCGCCTCGAGTATCCGCCGGGCGAGGACCCGGTCGGCTGCCACAACGACATCATGGTGTACGCGTAACGCAGTTGAGTTGCGGACCCGACTCCAGCAAGTCCGGGGCGCAGGATGCGGTCGCCCGCATGTCTGGAGGGCAGCTCCGACGGATGAGGTCAGTGTCCGGAGCTGCCCGGGCTGGAGTGCCACAGCTTGCGCGGCACGGTCTTGCCGTCCTCCCCGGGCGGTTTCAGGTCGGCGTACGGCGACATCCGGAAGCCCGACGGGTGAACCAGCACCGGGCGAGCCATCACCGGCCGGGAGGAGTGGCTCGCCGCCGCCCCCTGCAGCGCCTGCTCGGTGAGGTCCGCGGCGGACCTGTCCATCGCCTCCCACACACCGGGCATTCCCACCGATTCCCAGGTCTGGCGAAGCGCCGGAAGCTCCCAGCAGCCGGTGGCCCGCAGCGAGACGCCCCGTCTTCCCGTCCGGCGGACCACGCCGCGGACGACCAGCAGCCAGGAGTGGAACACCGTCATCGCATACGGCCCCTGGGCGTCCTCGAAGAACGTCGCGTCGACCGGGCCGGTGGAGTCGTCCAGGGTCACGAAGACCACCCGGCGACCGGAGCGCACCGGTGGGGTCTGGGTGGCCACCTTGACCCCGGCGACGAGAATCTCCGCCTTGCTCCTGCACCCCAGCAGGTCGCGGGAGCGGACCACCCCCAAGGCATCGAGGAACGTCGAGTAGAAGTCGACGATGTGCCGACTGGCATCGAGCCCCAGGATCTCCAACTCGGCGCGGACCAGCTCCGCCTCGGTCATCTCCGGCAGTCCTGAGCGGCGCTCCCCTGAATCGGACCCCGCGCCGGAGTCCGCGCCGGAGCCCGAGCCGGAGCCCGCGCCGAGATCCAGGGCGAGCTGCACCTGCTGCGGGGCGACCCCGGCGGTGGCACGTGACTGCCGCGCGGCAGCGTCTCGTATCGAGTCCCGCACCGACAGCCCGTCCGGTGCACCGGCTGCGGCTGCGGCGCCGGCGGCGGGACGGTGGGCGGAACGTCTGCGGGGCGCCAGCGCCCGATCGGCTCGGGCGGTCGCCCGGCTCCAGACGTCGAGCTCGGCCACCTGCAGCAGCAGGTCGCGGCGGGTCACCTGGTTGCGTCGGCGTACCGGCATCCTCGATCCGATCGCGTACGTCGAGTCGAACCCGCCGGCGAGCACGAGCCGCTCGGCGATCGGGCGCGACACCCCGGCGCGGCGCCAGAAGTCCGACAACGACGCGTACGGCCGCCCGGCCACGATTCCGGCCACCTCCGCCTCGGTGACGCCCTTGACGTCGGTCAGTGACAGCCGGATGCCGTAGCCCTCGGATTGCTTTTCCACCCGATAGGCCTGGTCGGAGACGTTGACGTCCAGCGGGAGGATCGCGATCCCGAAGTTGCGGGCGTCGTCGAGGATCAGCCGTTTGGGGTACATACCGGGATCGTGGGTGAGCACGCCGGCGAGAAACGCCGCGGTGTGGTGCGCCTTGAGCCACGCCGACTGGTACGTCGGGAGCGCGAACGCCGCCGCATGCGCCTTGCAGAACCCGAACGAGGCGAACGCGGCGAGCACATTCCACGCCTGCTCGACCACGTCGAGCGGATAGCCCTGGCCGAGCGCGGCCGGGATGAACCAGGCCTGCACCTCGGCGTGCGCGTCGAACTCCCCGAGCGCCCGGCGTACCTCATCGGCCTCGGCCAGGCTCACGCCGGTGAGCACCGCCACGATCTCCAGCACCTGCTCGTGGAAGACGACCACGCCGTACGTCTCGGCCAGGGCGTCCTCAAGATCCGGATGCGGGTACTGCGGCTCGCACCACCCCTGCCGGGCGCGCAGGAACGGCGTCACCATGTCGCTCTTGACCGGACCCGGCCGGAACAGCGAGATGTCGATGATGATGTCGGTGAAGGTCTCCGGGGAGAACTTGCCGACCAGTTCGCGCTGACCGGGCGACTCGATCTGGAAGCACCCCAGCGTCCGGGTGGACTGGATCAGCCCGTACGTCGCCGGATCGTCCAACGGCGCGGTGTCGACGTCGGGCCGGTGCCCGTCGACCCGGGCCACCTCGTCCATCGCGTAGGCCATCGCCGACTGCATGCGGATGCCGAGTACGTCGAGCTTGAGCAGGCCGAGGTTTTCCACGTCGTCCTTGTCGAACTGGCTCATCGGGTAGCCGAGGTAGCTGGCCTCCACCGGCGTGCGGTCGAGCAGGGTGGCATCGGACAGCAGCACCCCGCACGGGTGCAGGGCGATGTGCCGGGGCAGGCCGTCCAGCCGCTCGACCAGGTCGAAGAGCACCGTCAGCTGGTCGCTGCCCAGTCCGCTGGCCCGCAGTTCCGGCAGGTCGCACAGCGCCGCTTTGACCTGGTTTGCCCGGATGTGCGGGAACGCCTTGGCGATGGTGTCGATCTCCCCCGGCGGCATGCCGAGCGCCGCGCCGACGTCGCGGATGGCGTGCCGGACCCGGTAGGTGTCCATCATCGACACGCACGTGCACCGCTCGGC
>Ga0136640_10000527_pt1 | contig 14728 bp, 15 predicted proteins | sample AntDrymUQ8642106_2_FD_105498 | JGI IMG/M metagenome (GOLD analysis project Ga0136640, IMG submission 105498) | Polar desert sand microbial communities from Dry Valleys, Antarctica - metaG UQ864 (21.06) | ecosystem: Environmental > Terrestrial > Soil > Desert | place: Antarctica: Dry Valley...
AACATCGCGCCCATCTGCCCGAGCTGCCCGCGCATGTTCTCGATGTTGGACATAGTCCATTTATACGGGTGGATACCCCGGTTTATGGCGGCGTTCTCGGCGGGCAACCCGAAGGCGTCGAAGCCTATCGGGAAGAACACCCGGTAGCCGTGCATCCGCATAAAGCGGGCGTGGGTATCCGAGGGCGTCATCGCGTACCAGTGACCGACGTGCAGGTCGCCGCTCGGGTACGGCAGCATCGTGAGCGCGTAGTGTTTGGGTTTCGCCGGGTCCTGGTCGGTCTCGTAGAGCCCGGACTCGGCCCACCGTTCTTGCCAGCGATGTTCGAGGGCCGTGGGGCCGTAAGTTTTGCGGGGTTTTGGCTCGCTCACGAGAGACTCCTTCGTGGGTGTGATCCTGGATGGTTCGAAATCGGAGATAACGCGCGGGACTCTATAGTCGGGAAGCGGTGCCGCGAACTCTGTAAACCCCAGCGTACATACGCCTAATATAGCACCTGCCGCCTAAGCGATAAAGAACGCCAACACCGCCGCCACCAGCGTACAGACCACGTTCGTAGCCTCGTTCCCAACCCGCGGCGCGAGCGCCCCAACCAGGCTATCCGCCACCGTCCCCAAAAAAGCCGCAAACGCCACGGCGAACATCACACCCGGACCCTCCACCAAACCCAGCGCTAGACCCAGCCCGGCGGTAAGGAGTGCGGCGGCGATGCCGGCCAGTGTGCCGGGTAACGAAACAGCTCCGTCGGTGCCGGGCGGCGCTTTCCGCAGGGTGGTGATGAGCCGGGGCGCGTGGCCGTAGAGTTGCCCGACTTCGGACTCGGCGGTGTCGGCGAAGGCCGCGCCTACGGAGGCGACAAAAGCGGCGGTGAGTGCGGTGGAGTCGGTGGCGGCGGCGAGGATGGCGCAGGCCGTTGCGACGGCGCAGTTGGCGATGGCGTTCTTCGCGCCCCGGCGACCGCCACATTCCTGAGCGATGCTGGCGCGGTGTTTGAGGGCGTATCCGAGGCGGGTCAAGGCGGAGCCCCCGATCACGAACAGCGCCAGTACGATGAAGCCTTGCGGGCCGAGGCTAGCGTAGATGATAGCGCCGACAGCGAAACCGCCCAGCGCGCCGCTAACGCTTATCATCCCTAAAGCGTAGGCCAGCGCCGCGAAGATAGCCGTCACAACGACGGCGGCTAAGACGTTGGGCATGAGGAAGACATGTCACTTTCTGTTTCGCTTCGCATCGGCGGGTATGTTACCAATCGGCGGGTTGGGGGCGACAAAAGGAAGGTTTTTGTATGGAGCTCACGCTGGTAAGAAAGACCAGCCGATACGGAACGCTTGTGCTACTAGTTCGGTTGCCGGGCCACCATCCGCTCTAGCAGCCGCCGGGCGTAAGCCTCGCATTCTTTGGGTCTCGCGTGCAGCAGCGCGGGCTCCACAAGACCGGCTTTGACTCCGGAGTCCGTCAGGCGCTCGACGCCTTGATAGAGCAGGGCTCCGGCGAGCGGGCTCGGGGATTCTGGCACCGCCACCACTACGCCGTAGAGGCTCGGTGAACCCGCGTCCCCCACCGCCCCAACGGCTTCGATGTCCTCCGGGCGATCCTGCCCGACGACGAAGACGTTCAAGAGCGAACCTTCCCGCGACGGGCTGCGAACACCGCGCAAGCTCTCCCACAGAGCGGTCGTCTTCGTGAAACCCGCGTCGAGCGCGGCGCGGGACAACCCGTTCCAGATATCGCCGGCTACCCGGCGGGCGAGGGGGCTCTCGTAACCGACGAGCATCCCTACCGTCGCCTCGGACTTTCGCTCGACATCGGCGGGTCGCACCAGCGCTACTCCCCCGCGCTTCGCTTCTCCAACCGGCGCTGGAAGACGTCTATCTCCTTGACCGTTTGGAGGTCACCGTTGTTCAGAGCGACTTCGCGTCCCTTCTCGAAGACGCGCCTCGCCTCGGAGTCCTCGTCCAGTTCGTAGTGGGCGCGACCGAGCATCCGGTACGCGACGGAGTAATCCGGTTTGTTCTCGACGGCTTTCTTTAGATGATCCCGGGCCTCCTCGTAACGCTCCTCTTTGAAAAGCTCGGTACCCAGGGAGCAGAGCACCATCGGGTTGTTGGGGTCTCGTTCGAGCAATTTGCCAAACATCTCGGATCTCGAATTAGTCATAGGAAGTTTTTAGCACGAATGCGCCGGATGAGCCCGACGGGGCTATCCCACCAAACCGAAGATTCACCCATCCGAGCCAAAGGCCAACACCATAAAGCTTTTGTACGCGGCCCGATCCACCCTCAACCCCCCGCGCTGCGGGCGGCGATCTTTATGGTCCGAAGTATCTCACACGCTCTTCATCTCTCGCAGCGTTCGGTGGGTTGCCGTCCTGTTGCCCCGTTTAGATGTAAGGTCCCGCTTTCTTGTCTCCGGCCCGTTGCCGATAGCCCTCCGCTATGGCGAGCACCTCCTTGACGTATGAGCCGGAGTGGTTGTAGGTGTAGAGGGCCGCCGACCAGTCATTGGGAGCGCCTCCATCCCGCAGGTACCCGGCCGCCGCCGGGATGGCGTCCTCAGGGTCCATGATGTTCTTTTTACCGTCGCCGTTGCCGTCCACCCCGGAAGTACTCCAGGTCGAGGGCAGAAACTGCATCGGCCCCAGCGCCCCGGAGGTCGAAGGACCGAGGTTTTCGCCGTGGCTGGACTCTATCTGGCCTACCGCCATTAGGACGTACCAGTCCTCACCGAACCCGTACTCCTCCGCCGCCTGTTTGTAGAGTTCTTTGTACCTTTTGAACGAGGTCTCCCGCACGGGCTCCGCAACGGAGTCATTTTTCATTTCGTCGAAATGCGAGGAGATCCCCAGCTCCCGCTCCTGGTCGATTTTGTCTCCCCCGCCCGAAACCGGCTTTCGCAGCTTGCCGGCCTTCTCGGCGGCTTCTAATTTCCGTAGCCGAGCTTCGATGCGCTGGCGAATGTTGGTCCGGCTCTCGCTAATGCGGTCGATGGCCGCGTCGAGATCTCGCTCCCGCGACCGTAGCTCATCGCTCTTGCGGCGCTCTTCTTTTACCAGCACGCCGTAATCTTCTTTTTTCTGTTCGAGTTGCCGGATGCTGTTCTGGAGGTTTTGCCGGGTGTCTTCGAGTTGCTCTATGTCGTCGCGGCCCCGCGAGAGGACTTCGGCGGTCTGAACGCTCGACGTGATGCTCTCCTCGTCCACAATCCCGCCAACCATTGAGAGCGCGCCTAGGAGATCATCCCCCTTGTACGCCGCTCGTACCCGAGCTTCGTAGCGTTCCCGAGCTTCTCCGAGGTCTTCCGTCTGGGCTTTCGACTGCAGTTCGAGCTGGCGGGCCCGCTCCTCTATCTCTTTTGTTCTTCCTCGCATCTCGTCCACCAACGTCCGTGATTCATCGACCTTCGCCCCGGCGGCGTTTATCTTCGCCATCCCATCCTTCAAAGCGTCTTTCCGAACCTCGGCACGCTCCTCTAGCGCCCGCACGCCCCTATCTTTAGACACACGACCGTCGGACACCTTCGCCCACGCGCCGCCCCCGCACATTAATCCTAATAGAGCCGAAACCGCAAGCACCTTAAACCACCCGAACAACACCAGGCCCCCTAAAAAGTCGCGCCAGACACACCCAAGCAACAGCGGATATACAAGTGCCACCAAGTCTACCTCAAGTCAAACAGCCACAAAGACGTTGTGTACAAATTGACATATCTATTACTTGAGATGGCCCTCATCCGTCGAAGTGAGTAGCTGGACGAGGGCTTCGAGTTCCGCGCTCTCGCGGAACCGTATTTCCAATTTCCCACCGCGTCGGAGTGGACGGACCTTCACGGGCAAACTCAGGGCCTCTTGTACGAGCCGAGAGGCTTGATGATGTTCCTCGCTGGAGTCTGGAGCATTGGGTTGGGGAGCGGGTTGCGGTTCTGTCGGAGATGCGAGGTAGGCGCGTACCATCTCCTCGGTCTTGCGTACCGACAGCTTCTCTGACTGTATCCGCCGGGCGACTTCCAGCATTTGCTCTTCGGTCTTCAAGCCGAGCAATGCCCGCGCGTGGCCCTCCGACAGTTTCCCTTCCTGGAGTAGATCCTGTATATCCGGGGGCAATTGGGCTAGCCGCAGGGTATTCGTGACGGCTGTGCGGCTTTTGCCGAGACGCGCTGCGAGACGTTCCTTGGTCAGGCCGAAGCCGTCCATGAGGGCCTGGTAGGCCGCCGCCGTTTCGAGTGGGTTTAGGTCTTCCCTCTGCAGGTTCTCGACGAGGGCCAACTCCATCGACTCGTTCTCGGCGGCCTGCCGGATCAGGACCGGCACCCGCTCCAGCCCGGCTTCTTTGGCGGCTCGCAGTCGGCGCTCTCCGGCTATAAGCTCGAAGCCGAAATCCGTCGAGCGTATGACGAGCGGCTGCAATATCCCAACCTCTTTGATAGAGGCGGCCAACTCTTTGATGCTGGCCTCCGAGAAGTGCTTTCGTGGCTGGTGGGTGTTGGGCCGTATGGCCGAAGTTGGAAGCTCCTCGAAACGGAGTCCGCCTACGCTCTCGCCGGTGGCTATTAGCGCCGAGAGACCGCGACCGAGCCCCCGCCTACCCACGGGTAAGCACTTCCTCCGCCACGGCCGCGTAGGCTTCGGCACCACTGCTTCGGGGCGCGTAGAGAATTATGGGCATTCCGAAGCTCGGCGCTTCGCTGAGCCGCACGTTGCGGGGGATGATAGTGCGGAAGACGCGGTCTCCGAAGAAGGATTTTACTTCGTCGACTACTTGTTTTGCGAGGTTGATTCGGGAATCGTACATGGTTAGTAGCACGCCTCCGATCTTGAGCTCCGGGTTCAGCTCCTCTCGCACCAGCCGGATGCTCCGCATGAGCTGCGTCAATCCTTCGAGCGCGTAGTACTCGCATTGCATCGGTATGAGGACTTCATCGGCGGCGGCGAGCGCGTTGAGGGTCAGGAGATCCAGCGACGGCGGACAATCCATCAGCACCCATTCGTAGCTTTCCTCGGGCAACTTCTCCAACGCCCGCTTCAACTTGAACTCGCGGGCCAGCGAGGACACCAACTCCACCTCGGCACCTACGAGGTTCTGCGTGGATGGTGCGACGTGAAGGTTCGGTATCGCCGTATCGTGGGCCACGTCCTGTAGAAGTTTTCCTTCCAACAGCACGTCATACATACACCCGGCTTCCGTGAGTTCCACCCCTAGTCCGCTGGTGGCGTTGCCTTGCGGGTCCATGTCGATCACCAGAACGCTCTCGCCCTTCTCGGCGATGTACGCGGCGAGGTTGATCGCGGTGGTGCTCTTCCCCACCCCGCCCTTCTGATTGACTATTGCGACTACGGTCCTCACCGGACGCATCTTAGCACGCCCTATTTGCCCCCATCGTCCTCTCCAAGCGGATCTTTGCGGGGTAACCCGACCCTCCGAGGATAAATGGAGGGTGTCCGCCGCTCCTTCTTGAACACCACTAGACAACGATTTCGAGGCTCGGCTTCGGGCAGCGTTGGCACCGGGATCACGGCTTCCAACGCGCCTCCCAGAATACGTGCCGCTTTCTCTCCCTGATCCAACTCCCCTGGGGATGGGCGTCCTTTCATAGCCATCACACGACCCCCAATTTTCACCAGCGGCAAACAGTACTCCACCAACACAGGCAGGGAAGCCACAGCGCGAACTGTCGCAACATCGTAAGTCGCTCTGTACCTCGTATCTTGGCCGAAGTCCTCGGCGCGTCCGTTTATGACGCAAGTATTCGCAAGGCTGAAACGCGCCACCGCTTTTTCAAGGAACGCCGTCTTTTTGCCTGTAGCCTCGACAAGGTGAACTCGTGCATCGGGCAAACACAACTGCAGCGGTAGACCTGGAAGCCCGCCCCCGGAGCCAACGTCCACCAGCTTGCCTGCGTCGTGAAGAGGATCGTGCAGAAGACAACTTAGAGAATCCGCAATGTGTAGGTCGATGATCCGACCCACATCTCGCGTACCAATGATGTTAGCGTCCTTGTAATCCGAGAGCATGAAAGTGAATTCCACTAAAGGCTGAACGTGCTCGTCATCTGCCTCGACCCCCCAAAAATCCAGCCATCGCGAGAGGCGTCCCTGCAACGCATCTCCGACGGTTTCACGTGAAACATCCTTAGTCATTGTCTTAGACCATCCCGAAAAACGCTGCGCTTGCCAAAAATTTGCGCGTGCATGCATTTGTCAACAGAAACGTTTCACGTGAAACGCGATCAGGACTGAGGCGAGATAACGACCCGGCGCTCTCCGCCGTCGCCCGCGCTATTCGTGTCGACTTGGATATTTTCCTTAAGGTACACGTGGACGATGCGCCGTTCCGAGGCGTTCATCGGCGGCAGTTCGACGGTGCGTTGTTCGCGTACGGCACGTCTAGCGCTGCGGTGGGCCATACCTTCGATAGCCTCTATTCTTCGTTGTCGATAACCTTCGGAGTCCAGCACGATCCTCTTCCCGAACGGGTGGTTCTTGTATGCGATCACGTTCAGCAGGTGTTGTAGGGCGTCTATGGTCTCGCCCTTTTGCCCGATAAACAGGCCCGCTTCACTGGTGGCGACGTCCACCGCTATATAGTCGCCTGCGTCGTAAATATCTACACGAGCGTCCAAATCCATCACGTCGAGGATTCCGACCGCATGCTCCCGGATCGCGGCCAACATTTCTTCGGAGGCCGCTTCGGGTTCCGAAGGCTTCTCCGTGTTGTCTTGAGCTTCGTCGACTGACGACTCTTGGGGACCGGGGGCCTCTGGTTCTTCAGTAATCTTTAGGTCTTCGGTGGGCTCTGGAGGCGGCGACTTGAAGGTTTCCTCGACTACGTCGCTGCTATCGACCCAGTTGTGCGAGACGCCCGCGTTAGACACTATGATCCGGGCGTCACGCGCTCCGATGCCCAAAAAGCCCACGCTGCCGGAATCAGCGATCTCGTATTCAAGCTCACCCCGATCCCGATCCAGCAACTTCATGGCCTGTTCCACAGCCGCATCTACACTGGACCCATGAAATTCCCTGTTTTCGCTCATCTCTTCTTCTTTCTACGTTTCCTCTTGGCGGCTTTGAGTGCTCGATCCGCCGACGACTCTACGGAACCATTATGACTCGTGCCGTTCCCCGAAGCCTGAGAATCGACTTCGCGGTCAGCCACCGCGTTTTTGGCCTTCGAGGTATTGGTGGAATCTGCTGGAACGGTTTTCTTTCCCGGTCCGTGATTGTAGATCACATAGTTCTGGACGAAAGTCACGATGTTCGAGGTGATCCAATAAACGAACAACCCCGCCGGGAATGTGTAGAGGAAAAACGTAATGCCGATCGGCAAGATCCTCATCATCCACCGCTGCTGAGGCTCGATGTTCTTGGAGGTTATCTCGGTCGCCGCGAGCATTGTCAGCGCCGAAATTATAGGGAGAAGGAGATACGGATCGGCGACGGACAGGTTCTGAAACCACAGGATGCCACCATCATGAAAGGTCGGTTCGGTAGGCGCTTGCTGCCCTGGAACCCCGCCGAACTTGCGGATAACGTAGAAGATGCCGATAAAAACGGGCATCTGCACCAGGATAGGCAGACAACCGCCGAGGGGGTTTACGCTCCGTTCCCGGTAAAGCTTCATGATCTCTTCCTGCTGCCGTTGGCGATTATCCTTGAACTGCGCCCGAATACGGTCCATCTCGGGTTTCAAGTCCTGCATCGCCCTCATGCTCTTTACTTGTTTCACAGTCAAAGGGAAAAGAATGCTCCGCACGACCACAGTCAGAAGCGCGATGCTCAACCACCATGGAGCGCCTACGGTGTAGTGGAAGAACGAAAGTATCTCCCCCAGGATGTTGACTATCGGACTAAAGAGCCGCTGAAAAAAGTCCGCTATGGCGTTAAACACAAAGATCCCTTCATTTGACCGGGTCGTACCCGCCTCTAGCGAAGGGGTGACACCGCGATACCCGCCAGATTCCCCTACACAAACCCCTCACCACACCGTACTCTTCGACTGCCTCAAGCGTATACCGGGAACAACTCGGCGTAAACCTGCAAGTAGGCGGCAGAAGAGGGGAGACAACGTTCCTGTAAAACCGTATCGACGCCAGAACCAAACGCTTCATAAACGAGTAGGGCCCTCGCTCCGCACAGCGCCGATCTTCAGCTTTTCCGACGCCTTCTTAAATTCGGCCCGCAACTCCCAGAAACTCGCCTGCGCCGCTGGCGGCTTCGCGGAGACCACGAAGTCCAGATCCACGTTCGAACCGCCGAGTTCGGCGTGGAAGATCTCGCGCATCCTCCTCTGAACGGCGTTCCGCACAACCGCAGTACCAACCTTGCGCGAAACAGAGAGTCCTAAACGCGCGATCCCGACATCGTTCGGGAAGGCGTGTACGGAGAAAAACCTCCCTCTGTAAACCTTGCCGCGCTTATAGACCCTCTCGAACTCCGGAGAGTCTGTCAGGCGAGATCTTCTGTCCCGTGACACGTGTTAGGCGGAGTCCCGCTCAGACGGCGAGCTTTTTGCGGCCCCGACGCCTGCGAGCCGAGATCACCCGCCGACCGCCGACCGTGCTCATCCTCTTTCTAAACCCGTGCGTCTTCGCTCGCTTGCGGCGGTTCGGCTGATAAGTGCGCTTCATGGAAACCCTCCGAGACTTTCAGAAAATCGATAACTTGATTTGCGAGTATATCCGATGCCTCTACTTCCATCCAATCCACTTCGGTACAGACTCCTGAGTCTTCCCTCGCAAATCCATCCACGCCTTCTGTGTAGCTACACGAGAAAATACCTGTAAAGAGATAGTTTTTTCTTTGGACACTGTGGACTAGACACATTGCGTAAAATGCCCGTATCGGCAGACGGGATGTGTTTTTCAGGAGGCATCTACGGCACTTATCCACAGGCTGTGGATATAATTGTGGATAAAAACTTGAATGACCAGCAAAACGAAGTTTTTTTACTAAAAGGCATAGCTTTGAGACGAGGGGTGCGTTAGATTCCGCATGGGGATGATCCACTCAAACCGCACAACCACGGAGCCTGAGAACGCCGCCGTAGGCATTCGTATAGCCGTGTACCCGGAGGACGGGGACCCACAGGTGACCGAGGTCTCCGCGTCCAGCCCCGGCAAGGCTGGTCCCAAGTTCACGAAGCTGATTCTGAACGCCGTGAGTGAGTTGGGCGGCGGAGTCCCCCGCGAGGCGGTGGGAGAACTTTTGGAGAATTTGATCCACGCCGGTTACCACGGCGTGGTGGTCTCCATATTGGACGGTGGGAACACTGTTCGGGTCTCCGACCGGGGACCGGGATTAGCACACAAAGAGCGGGCGATGGAATTTGGTTTCTCGGGGGCCAGCGTGGAGGCCAGCCGCGTCATTCGCGGTGTTGGTGCGGGGCTTGGGATAGCGCGGGCTGCTGCGGAGAAGGTCGGGGGGACGGTCACCCTGGAGGACAACATCGGCGGCGGGGTGGTCGCCACCATCGCGGTTCCGGCGGGTGGCGCGCCGCGGCGCAAGGAGTCTGCGGCGCAAGTGGCTCAGCCCCGACGGTATCCCGATGGGGTGCCGCGAATGAATATTTCGGAGAGGCAACAGAAAGTGTTGGTGACGGTGTTGGAGTGTGGAGAAGTCGGCCCTTCGACGGTGGCCGGGAGGTTGGAGATCAGCGTCAGTACGGCCTACCGGGATCTGTCCGTGCTCGAAGAGCATGGATTAGTTGTGGGAGAAGAGTCGGGCAAGCGCCTCATCTCGCCTTTGGGGCGGGATCTCGTCGAGGCGATCATCTCTTCCTGGGTGAAGTAGCTCGTGGCCGCTCACGTGGAAGAGGTATGGGCGCAGGTCCTGGATCGCGTCTCCGAGCATATCAACGTCTCATCCCTGCGCGTCTGGTTCGAGGGAACGAGACCGCTGAACCTCGAAGAAGACCAGCTGGAGATCTCCGTCCCGAACACCTTCGCCAAGGAATACATAGAAAGTCGCTTCCGGCCACTACTTGAGGAAGCGATGGACTCTGTCCTGGGCCGTCGGGGCTCGCATCTAGTCGTGAGCGTTGGCGCCGACGGAGATCGAGCATCGTCCAGCGCAAACGGTCTCGTTGGCGCGGGCTCCGTGCTCAACGCCAAGACGCCGCTACCGTTCAAAGCTAAGTACACGTTCGACACGTTCGTTATCGGGGCCGGCAACCGCTTCGCCCATGCTGCGGCACTCGCCGTGGCGGAGACACCGGGCATCGTCTACAACCCGCTGTTCATCTACGGTGGCGTGGGCCTCGGAAAAACGCACCTCTTGCGAGCCGTTGGCGCTTATGTCGAGGACCAAGATCCGAGCATGAGGGTACGATACGTCACCTGCGAGCAGTTCACCAATGACTTCATCAACTCCATGCGGGATAACTCTCCGCTAGGGTTCCAGAAACGCTACCGCGAGAACGACGTGCTCCTCATAGACGACATCCAGTTCTTGGAGAACAAAGTCGAGACGCAGGAGGCGTTCTTTCACACCTTCAACTCGTTATACGAGGAGAACAAGCAGATCGCCATAGCCTCCGACCGACACCCCAAATACATCCAGACGCTGGAGAACCGCCTGGTGAGTCGTTTCGAGTGGGGACTGGTAACGGATATCCAGCCGCCGGACCTCGAAACTCGCATAGCGATACTGCGTAAAAAGGCGCTCATGGACAACCTCGAAGTCGACGACGAGGTTCTGACGTTCGTAGCCTCCAAGGTATCGACCAACATCCGCGAGCTGGAGGGCGCTCTGGTACGGATTCTGGCCTACTCATCTCTATATGGACGGCAATTCAGCGTGCCGCTGGCCGAGGAAGTGTTGAAAGATATATTGCCGGATCAGGCGTACCGAGAGATCCCGGTAGAGCTGATCCAACACGAAGTCTGCCGCTACTTCGGTATCTCTAAAGCGGACCTCGTGGGGGCCAGCCGCTCCAAACCATTCTCTTATCCGCGGCAGGTAGCGATGTATTTGTGCCGCGAGATCACCGACGAGTCACTCCCTAAAATCGGTCGCGCCTTTGGTGGCCGGGATCACTCCACCGTCATGCACGCCACGTCCAAGATAGCCAACCTCATAAACAGCGACCGCGATGCCTTCAACCAAATCCACGAGATCACCTACCACGTCAAAAGCAAACGGTGACCACCGTAGAACTACCCAAAATACTTCTCTATCCCTGCCCACCAGGGGAGCTACATTGCAACAAATATGAGGCATATAAGTCATTACTTATCCACAGCTTATCCACAGGCATCGGCCTTCCTGTGGATAAGTGCTTGTTTTTTATCCACAGATTTACGAACTTATCCACAGACTCTGGGGATAACCGTCCTAAACTGTGGATAACCTACAAGAAATTACTGTGTCTAGTAGATTGGTATGTAGATAGTGGTTATAATCCTGTGGATAACTTTGTGGATAAGAGGGGTAAAAGTTGTGGATAACTTTGTGGATAACTTTGTGGATAACTTTAGGTTGTGGATAAGTCGAGAGTTATCCACAATTTGTCCACAGGAAAACAGTACTTATCCACATTTTTGTCCACAGGCATGAAGCCTACTTTGCAGCTTAGGTATGGGGAATTTTCGGAGTTATCCACATATCCACAGGCCTTATTATTATTATTATTCTAATAACTTAAAGGTTAGTTAGTAATAATAAGGGGAGAAGGGAGCGTTTATGAAGGTAGTTTGTAACACTGAGGTCTTTGCTAAAAAGCTGGCTCTGGTGACTCGGGGAGTCTCGTCGCGGTCGACGATCCAGTTGCTCGGTGGAGTGCTGGTCGCGGTCGCGGATGGGGCGATCAAGTTGTCCGGTACGGACATGGAGTTGTCGGTGCAGACTTCGACGCCGGCGGAGGTCGAGGAAGACGGGCGGGTCGTGATACCGGCCCGCATCTTCAACGATATCGTTCGCTCGTTGCCGAGGGGGCAGGTCTCGCTGGAGCACGACAGCGCCGGTGGGACGGTGAAGCTCGCGGCGGGGAACAACGAGTACAGCATCCGGGCCTACGCGGCGGAGGACTATCCACAATTGCCGAAGTTCGAGGACGAGGGGTCGTTCACGATGTCGGGCGAGATGCTGGTGGATACCGTGGAGAAGGTTTCGCGGTCGTATTCGCGGGACGAGACGCGACCGGTGTTGACGGGCATTCTCATAAGCTTCGAGGGCTCTAAGGTGAAGATGGTGACGACGGACTCGTACCGGTTGAGCATCAAGGAGACGGAGCTTGCGACCACGTTCGATGGTTCGCGGGAGGCGATCATCCCGGCGAGGGCCATGCAGGAGGTCGGCAGGATCTTCACCGGTTCCGAAGAGGAGCGGATAGAGGTCGCGCTCTCGGAGAACCAGGCGCTGTTCAGGATCGGGGACGTGTTGCTTGGAACGCGGCTCATCGACGGGAACTTCCCGGAGTACAAGCGTCTCTTGCCGACGACGTTCGAGCGTGAGATCTCGGTTCCTCGGGAAGAGCTTATCGGCACCCTGCGCCGCGTGAACCTCTTCGCGGCTCGCCAGACGCCGCCCGTGCCGGTGAGCCTGGCGTTCTCGGAAGGAGCTGTCGAGGTCATCGTGCGAAGCCAGGAGATCGGAGAGGCCCACGAAAGGCTGCAAGCCTCCAGCGAGGATGACTTCAGCATCTCGTTCAACCCTGGATATTTGCTGGATGGGGTGTCGTCGGTCGATACGGAGAACGTGATGTTCAAGTTCAACGAGGCGCTCAAGCCGGGTTTGATCGTTCCGGGGCCGAAGGACGGTAACGGTGGCGAGGCCGATACGGACTTTCTGTACCTGATCATGCCGATGCGCGACCCGTCCCAGGACTAACCTCGTCGAGTCGCCCATGCAACTCACTGCTGGTATGACGCTCGGCCAGGCGCTAAAAGCATCCGGCATTGCCGGAACGGGCGGCGAGGCCAAAGTCCTGATCCAATACGGCGAGGTCCGGGTGAACGGCGAAGTCGAGACCCGCCGCGGTCGCAAGCTCCAGGCTGGCGACGTGGTCGAAGTGGGGAACGAGGCTGGCGGGACCGAGCGCCTGGAGATAACTTGACCGCCTACCTGCGCGCCCTACGCCTCCTCAATTTCCGCAACTACGCCGACTCGACGGCGCTCCTCGCCCCCGGCCTCAACATCGTCGCCGGCGAGAACGCCCAGGGCAAGACCAACCTACTCGAAGCCATCTCCTTCACCGTGACCGGCTCCACGCCCCGCACCGCGAAGGAGAACGAAGTAGTCCGCTGGGGTGCGGACTTCGCCCGCGTCGAGGCCCGCGTGGCCCTCGACGCGGGCGCCGACGAACGTAGGATAGCCATCGGCTACGCACCCGGCGAGAAGAAACGCATAACCGTCGACGGCGCGACTGCGGCCTCACTCACGGAGTATGCCGCTGGCGGCGCCGGGGTCCGCGTCATCACCTTCTTCCCAGACGACATCCGGGTCGTAAAAGGCGCACCCGCCGACCGTCGCGAGTTCCTCGACGCCTTGCTGTCGTCGCTGCGCCCCGCCTACGCTCGCACCGTCAACGAGTACGCCAAAGCCGTCGGGCAGCGCAACCAACTGCTGCGGCGCATCCGGGACGGGTTCTCCTCCGAGCGGACGCTCGCCACCTGGGACCGCAAGGTCACGGACCTCGGAAAAACGGTCCTGGAGGGTCGGGCCGCCGCGATTTGGCCTCTCGAAGAATACTTCAAAGACTCTCTAAGGGTGCTGTACGGCTCGGAGAAGGCTGCCATCCGATACTCCTATAGCGCGACCCCGGAGGCGTATTCGGAGGCGCTTAGGGAGGCGCACAGCGCGGACATCGAACGCGGCACGACCTCGCTCGGGCCTCACCGGGACGACTTCGAGGTGTTGCTTGGTGGGGTCGACCTGACGACGTTTGGGTCGCAGGGGCAGCAGCGGTTGGCGACGCTGGCCTTGAAGTTCGCGGCTCGGGATTACGTCCGGGGGATGGTTGGGGAAGACCCGATCCTGCTCTTCGACGACGTGATGAGCGAGCTGGACGAGCGACGCCGGGAGTATCTGGCCGAGTATTTCCTGGATAGTACGCAAGCCGTAATATCGACCACGAACCTCGAATATTTCGACGAGGACATCCTGCAAAGAGCGCAAGTCATACGCATATCTGGTGGTTCTATCCTGAATACCGCAACAGATGGTGCCGGAAAGCGACTCTGAAGCCTGAAAACGGCTTATATAAGCGGCAAAACCACAAAAATGGTGGTTGGAATGTGCGGAGGATGTGTTACAATCTCGGGGTGAAACGTTACGAGAACGATAATGTTCCCAGCGAAGGCGCTGGTCTAGTCATGAGGAGGGTCCGGTTCTTTGGCGGCTAACCCTGTTTCCAAGAATGCGAAAAGCGATTACGATGCAAGTTCCATCCAGGTTCTGGAGGGGCTCGAAGCCGTCAAGCGGCGGCCGGGGATGTACATTGGTTCGACGGGGCCGAGGGGTCTGCATCACCTGGTTTGGGAGATCGTGGACAACTCCATAGACGAGGCGCTGGCCGGGCATTGCTCAGAGATCCTGATCGTGGTGCACGAGGACCACTCCGTCTCTGTCTCCGACGATGGGCGCGGGATGCCGGTCGGGAAGATGGCGAAGTACGACAAGTCGGCGGCGGAGGTCATCATGACGACGCTGCACGCCGGTGGTAAGTTCGACGGTCAGGGCTACAAGGTCTCCGGCGGGTTGCACGGCGTTGGGGCTTCGGTGGTCAATGCGCTGTCGGAG
>Ga0136640_10000528_pt1 | contig 14724 bp, 15 predicted proteins | sample AntDrymUQ8642106_2_FD_105498 | JGI IMG/M metagenome (GOLD analysis project Ga0136640, IMG submission 105498) | Polar desert sand microbial communities from Dry Valleys, Antarctica - metaG UQ864 (21.06) | ecosystem: Environmental > Terrestrial > Soil > Desert | place: Antarctica: Dry Valley...
GACGCCGGGACAGAGAAGTACGAGTCGGTCATCGAGTTAAATTTCTAGTGGCGAGCATCAGCAGGCGCGAGAACGGCCAGTGGCGGGCACGCTACCGGGACGACGCCGGCAAGGAACACGCCCGGCACTTCGCCCGCCGTGTCGACGGTCAACGGTGGCTCGACGAGACCACGGCGAGCATCGTCACAGGTGTCTATGTCGACCCGAAGGCGGGCAGTGCGACGGTTGGTGAGTACGCCGTCCAGTGGCAAGCGGCCCAGGTGTGGCGGCGTGCGACGGCCAAGCGTGTCGGGACGGACCTGCGGGTGCACATCCTTCCGGTGCTCGGTGACCGGGCTGTCTCCGCGGACCACCTACCACGTCCGCCTGGTGGCCGCCAACAGCAACGGCACGACCAACGGCCTGGACGTCGTCTTCACCACGGCGTCATCGACGCAGCCGCCCCCGCCCCCGCCGGACGTGGCGGTCACGGGGCTGAAGGTCAGCCCGTCGAAGTTCCGCGCCGCGAAGTCCGGCGCGAGCGTCTCGACCTCGGCGATCCGCAATCGCGTCCGCACGCGCGTGAGCTACACGTTGAGCGACGCGGCCAGCGTGCGCTTTGCCGTCGAGCGCTCGAGCGTTGGACGACGCGTGGACGGGCGCTGCGTGAGATCGACTCGCTCCAACGCCAGCCGAACGCGCTGCACGCGCTACGTGCGCGTGTCCGGCAGCTTCGCTCGGACCCGCGGCGCCGGCACGGACCGCTTCACCTTCTCCGGTCGGATGGGCGGGCGGGCGCTGAAGCCCGGCCGCTACCGCCTGCTCGTCACGCCGGCTGCGGGCAGGACGGCGCGCGCGACGTTCCGAGTGATGAAGTAGCCCGACGGCGGGTCAGTGGCCCTGCACAACGCGGCTGCGCGACGCCGCCAACCGGTACAGGACGTGCCGGCGCAGGCGGTCCTCGAGCACGCGGGGGTGGTCGAAGTCGTGGGCTTGGTCATGTCGCATCCCGAGCCGGCGCATCACGGCGCGCGAGCGGGCGTTGTGCTGCACGGTGAACGACACGATCTCCTCGAGGTCGAGCTCGTCGAAGGCGAACGCCGCCGCCGCGCGGGCGGCCTCGGTCGCAAAGCCCGAACCCCACGCTGATCGCGCCAGCCGCCATCCGATCTCGAAGGCGGGCGTGAACGACGCTTCAAAGTCCGTGGGCGCGAGCCCCGTGAACCCGATGAAGGCTCCCGTCGAGCGCTCCTCGAGCGCCCACAGCCCCCAGCCCCGGGACGCGATGGCTGCCTGGAGCCGGTCGGCGAGCTCGTCGCTGGCGTCTCGCGTCAGGGGCGCCGGGAAGTGGCGCATGACCTCTCGATCGCCGTTGAGCTCGGCGAACGGCGCTCGGTCGCCGGCCTGCCAGCGCCGCAGGTACAGCCGCTGCGTCGTGAGCTCGGGCACACCATGAATTGTGGCCTCACCCGTAGCAATCCGCTGCTGTCGTGCTCGTGACCTCGCGTACACTCGCGCCGTGTGCAGACTCTTCGCCATGAGCGGCGGGACGCGCGAAGTCCAGGCCACGTTCTGGCTGCTCGACGCACCGGGGAGCCTGCTGCTGCAGAGCGCAAGCCAGCCCGACGGGGTCGGGCTCGGCACCTTCGGCGCTGACGGGTCGCCCAGGATCTACCGCAAGCCGGTCGCGGCGCTGCGCAGCCAGACGTTCATCGCCGATGCCAAGGAGGTTCGATCGCGCACCTTCCTCTCGCACATCCGCCACGCGACCGCGACCGACCCGAGCCTTGAGAACACGCACCCGTTCGAGCAGCACGGGCGCTTCTTCGCCCACAACGGGATCGTCGGAGATCTCGACGGCGTGCGCCGGCGGCTCGGTCACCACGCCGAGCTGATCCACGGCGAGACCGACTCCGAGCACCTCTTCACCCTGATCACCAAGCGCATCGACGACTGCGGCGGCGACGTCGGCGCCGGGATCACGGCTGCGGCGAGGGAGTTCGCGGCGGAGCTTCCGCTGTACTCGCTGAACATGGTGCTGAGCACCCCGACCGATCTCTGGGCGCTGCGCTACCCCGACACCAACGAGCTGTGGATCCTCGAGCGCTCGATCGGCGGCGTCGATCACGGCGACGGCTTCGACAAGCGCAGCGCCGCCGGGACCCTGCGCGTGCAGTCCGGTGAGCTGTCGATCGTTCCGGCCACCGTCATCGCCTCCGAGCGCATGGACTCGAGCGCCGGCTGGCGGCTGCTGGACTCCGGCGAGCTCGTCCACGTCGATCCCGAGCTTCGCGTGACCTCGTCGATCGCGGTCCCGGACCCACCCATGCACCTCATCGACCTCGCCGCGTTGACCGCACGCGAGGCGGCAGCCCAGGACGAGGAGCCGCTGCGCAGCGCGTAGTAGTAGCTGTGCGCCGAGCGCAGGAGCGCTCGGGCCCTATGCCACCTGCCTGAGCGCCTCGCTGCCGCCGACGGCCCAGCGCGGCGAGGGCGACTTGCCCCAGCGCGCGTCGCGGGCGTAGCGCATCAGCGCGGGAAAGTAGTCCGCAAGCGGCGGCGGGGTCGCGCCGAGCACGCGGCGGCCGCGCAGCGCGTCGAAGATGCAGCGCACCTTGAAGTACGACGTCAGCTCGCCGAAGCGCTTCTCGGCGATCGGATCGACGCCCGGGCCGACGAAGCGCAGTGGCGCGGCATCGAAGAAGTCGGCGGCCATCGTCGCCAGGCGCTGGTTGGAGACGGCCTCGTCGCCGGCGACGACGTGGAACGTGCCACAGCGCACGGGGCCGCACAGCAGCTCGAGCAGCGCGTCCGCCACGGTGTCGATCGGCACGATGTCGATCGGCGCATCCGCCTCGCCGGGGATCTGCTCGAAGATCCCGCGCGCGAAGGCCTGCAGCGGCCAGTAGATGACGTTGAAGCACGGCGTCCAGCCCGTGACGCTGTCGCCGACGATGACGCTGGGGCGCAGGACCGAGGCCGGTAGCCCACTGTCGTGCACGAGGCGCTCGGCCTCGAGCTTCGTGCGCTCGTAGGTGTTGCGGAACCCCTGGCCGAGGTCGCCCTGGCGCTCGCGCACGCGGCCGCGGCGCTCGCCGGCGACGTAGGCGGTCGAGACGTGCACGAAGCGCTCCAGCGTGCCGTGCTCGCGCGCCTCGGAGGCGAGGCGCAGGATCTCGCGCGTGCCCTCGACGTTGATGCGCCGCGCGTCCTCGAGCTCGAGCGTGAAGCTGACGGACGCCGCGCAGTGCACGACGCACCCGATGCTCGCGACCAGGGTGGCGCGAGCGGCCGCGCTGATTCCGAGGCCCGGCTGCTCGAGATCGGCGGCGACGCCCTGCACGCGCGAGCGGTATGCGTTGCGGCGCGCGGGCTCGACCAGCAGCTTCAGCAGCTCGTCGATGCGCACCCGCGCGCCATCGTCGTCGGCCGCGCGCACGAGCGCCACCACGTCGCGGTCGGTCTGCTCGAGCACGCGCACGAGCAGCTCCATGCCGACGAAGCCCGTCGCGCCGGTCAGCAGCACCGGACCGCGGTCATCCTGCTGCGTGTGGGTCGCGGTGAGCGTCATAGCGGGATGTTCCTTGCTGGCCTGAGCGGCCGTTCGGGGTTCGAGAGGGTGCGCAGGGCGCCCATCAGGCGCCCGCGGGTCGCCGACGGGGCGACGATCTCGTCGATCACGCCCTCTTCGGCGGCCGAGATCGCGGTCAGGTGCTCTTGCGCATAGCGATCGGCGAAGAGGTCGCGAGCGCGGGCCGGGTCGTCCGCGGCCGCGATCTCACGGCGGTGGACGAGGTCGACGGCCTGCTTGGGACCCATGACGCCCATCTGCGCGCGCGGCCATGCGAGCACGAGATCGGCGCCGAGCTCGCGGCTGTTCATCGCGATGAACGCCCCGCCGAAGGCCTTGCGCAGCACGACGGTCACCGTCGGCACGGACGCCGCGGCGAACGCGTGCACGAGCTTCGCGCCGTGGCGGATGATGCCGCCGGCCTCCTGCTTGGTACCGGGCAGGAAGCCCGGCGTGTCGACGAGCACGACGATCGGCAGGCCGAACGCATCGCAGCCGTTGACGAAGCGCGCCGCCTTGCTGGCCGCGTCGGCGTTCATCGCGCCGCCGAGAAAGCGCGGCTGGCTGGCGACGATGCCGACCGCGCGCCCGTCGATGCGGGCGTATGCCGTGACGACGTTGCGCGCCCAGCGAGCGTTGAGCTCGAGCACGCGACCGCCGTCGACGAGCGTGCGCACGACGTCGCGCACGTCGTAGACCTTGCGCGCCTCGTCGGGCACCGCGGCGTCGGGTCGCGCGCCGGGGGGATCGACCGTCGGCCACTGCTGCGCCTCCGCGCCGGAGTGCTGGGGCAGGTAGTCGAGCAGGTCGCGCACGATCCACGCCGCGTCGAGGTCGGTCTCGGCGACGATCTGACAGACGCCGTTTTTCTCGTGGACGCGCGGGCCGCCCAGCGCCGTGCCGTCGACCTCCTCGCCGGTGACCTCCTTGACGATGCCCGGGCCGGTCAGGAACATCGACGCCTGCTTGGTCATCACGACGATGTCCGTCAGCGCGGGCGCGTAGCTGCCGCCGCCCGCGGACGCGCCGCAGATGACGGAGATCTGCGGCACGACGCCCGACAGGGCGGTGTGCGCATGGAAGATCCGGCCGTAGCCGCGCAGCGCGGCGACGCCCTCCTGCAGGCGCGCTCCCGCGGACTCGACGAAGCCGACGACCGGGACGCGCGCCCGGCCCGCCTGCTCGAGCACGCGACAGATCGTGTCCGCGTGCACCTCGCCGAGCGAGCCGCCGAGGTAGGACGGGTCCTGCGCGAAGCACGCGATCGGACGTCCGTCGACGCGGCCCATGGCGCCGGCGACCCCGTCGCCGGCGCGCGTCTTCTCACCCATGCGCCGCGACAGCACCGCGCCGCGCACGAGCTGGATCGAGCCGGGATCGCACAGCGCCTCGAGGCGCTCCAGCGGACGGAGCTTCTCGTCGGCTTGAACGCGTGGAACAAGTGCGAGCGGGGTCATGCGGCCACCTCGTGTCGATGGGGTACACGGACGCCGGCGCCGCGCGGCGACACGGCGCCGGCACCCGTGGTTGCGATGTCGTGGCGCTCAGCCTCAGGCGACGACACAGAGATCTCCAAGCAGCATGTCCAGCGATGCCGCGCCCGTGCCGGGCGCACAGCGCGGCGCGAGGCCGGCGAGCACGCGGCCGGGTCCGGCGTCGACGAACGCCTGCACGCCGTCGGCCGCGAGCGCGACCATCGTCTCGCGCCAGCGCACCGGCCGAACGAGCGCCGCGGCGAGCTCCTCGCGCGGGTCGACGAACGCCAGCGCGGTGGCGCACGCGAGGACCGGGACCGCCGGGACGGCGAACTGCACCTCGGCCAGCGCCTCGCGGAAGGGCTCGACCGCGTCCTGCATCTGCGGCGAGTGAAACGCGCCGGCGACGTCGAGCTGGGCGGTGCGCAGCCCGTCGCGGGCGGCGTCGGCGGCCGCGGCCGCGAGCGCGTCGCGGGCGCCGGACAGGACGAGCTCGCCCGGGGCGTTGTCGTTGGCGAGGGTGACGCCGTTGCGCGCCGCGATCGCGGCCGCATGCGGCGGCGTCGTGCCGCGCACGACGAGCATCGTCCCGCCGCCGGCCTGCTCGCCGGAGATCGCCATCAGCAGGCCGCGCAGCACGACGAGCCGCAGGCCGTCGCTCTCGTGCAGCGCGCCTGCGGCGACGAGCGCGGTCAGCTCGCCGAGTGAGTGCCCGGCGAAGGCGACGGGATCAACGTGATCGCGTACCCGCTCCCAGCCGGCGAGCGAGGCGCAGAAGATCGCGGGCTGCGCGAAGCGCGTCGACTCGTGGGCGCGACGAAACGGATCCTCGCCGACGAGCGCCGTGACCTTGACCAGCAGGTCCGGCCGCACGGAGGCGACGAGCTCGCGCATCGCGGGCATCTGGCTGCCCTGTCCGGGGAACAGGACGGCGGTGGGGTTGGCGAGAAGCACACCCTCACCGTGGGCCACGCGGCGCCCGCGTGCCAACCGCTTCCCCCCGACCGGGGGGGTCGCGACCCGCACTCGGGGGGTCGGCGCCCGGTCAGAACAGCAGGCCGAGGCGCTGCGCGCGCTGGACCGCTTCGGCGCGGTTGCGCACGTCGAGCTTGCGGTACAGCGCGCTCGTGTGCTCCTTGACCGTGTGCGGCGAGAGGTGCAGCGAGGCGGCGATCTCGCGGTTCGTCGCGCCTCCGGCGACGCGCTCGAGCACCTCGCGCTCGCGGCCGGTGAGCGCGATCTGCGCGATGGCGGCGGGCGGCGGCTCGAACAGCGCCATGCCGAGCGCCACCATTCGCACCGCGCGCGCGATGTCGGCTGCCGGCCAGTCCTTCGGCACGAAGCCGCTGGCGCCACAGGCGCGGGCGGTCGTGTCGGAGATCCGCCCGGCCCCGGAGATCAGCAGCACGCGCAGCTCGGGGCGCTCGGTGCGCAGGCGCTCGCAGACGTCGGGCCCCGACTCGGCGCCGAGGAACAGGTCGACGAGCGCGACATCGGGCGCGTAGCGCCGCGTGAGGTCGCGCGCCTCGTCACCGTTGCGCGCCGACAGGCAGCGCTCGACCCAGTCCAGCTCGCCGAGCATCAGGCGAAAGCCCCAGTGCACGACGTCGTGGTCGTCGACGACCAGGACGCGCAGGCGCTGCGCCGTGGCGCCCGCAGCGCTCACGCCGCCGCGCCGTCCGAGACCGGGACGACGAGGCGCACCTGCCACGTGCCCGGCTCACGCTCGCCGAACTCCACGAGCCCACCGGCCTGCAGCGCCTCGAGCGCGGCGAGGCGCAGGCCGACGCCGGTGCTCGCGGCGCGCAGCGCGGGCACGCCGTCGTTCTCGATCTCCAGCACGAGCGTGCCGTCGCGCGTCTCGGTGCGTACGAGCAGGCGGTGGGCGTCGGCGTGCTTGCGGGCGTTGCGCACCGCCTCGGTGAGGACGGACTGCGCGAGCGCTTCGAGTATCGCGGGCACGTCCACGGCGCCCTCGACGCAGATGCCGAGGTCGGGGTGCTCGGCGCGCAGCCGGTCGAGCTCGGCCGCGAGCGTCGTGCCGGTCGGCGGGGAGGTGCGCCCGAGCGGGCGCTGCAGCGCCGAGCGCAGCTCGCCGAGCGCGGCGCGCACCTCTGCGGCGCAGCGCGCACGCGCCTGCGCGGTCAGCGGCTGGCTGGAGGACAGGGCGAGCGAGACGCCGAACAGCCGCTGCACGACGCCGTCGTGGATGTCGCGGGCGAAGTCGATGCGCTCCTCGAGCTCGCGTGCGCGCTCGCCGTGGAAGGTGGCGCTGCGCGACGCGGACGCGAGCGCGAGCGTCTTGCCGAGCAGGCGCAGCAGCTCACGCCGCGGCCCGTCGATCGGCGACGTGCCGGCGGCCGGCTCGGCGATGATCACCCCGAGCCAGCGTCCGGCGGCGACGATCGGCACGTACACGAGCGCGTGATCGCCGACGAGCTCCGCGAAGTCCTCGGAGATGTCGTGGCGGGCGCCGGGCAGCACCTCGATCACGCGATCCTCGGTCAGCGCCTGGCGCGCGATCGGCGCGGACTCGACCGTGACGTGCCCGTCGGTGAAGCCCTCGAGCGCCATGCCGTGCGCGCCGGCGGCATGCACGCGCCGGCGCGCGTCGTCGTAGCTGAAGATCACCGCCCGGTCCATCTGCGCGAGGCGGCAGACGACCTCGGCCAGGCGCGAGAAGAACTGCGCCGAGCCGTGCTCCTCGTCGACGCCGGCGATGACGTCGCTGAGCAGCTCGAGCGCGGCGATCGAGAGCGCGGCATGCGACTGCGGTTCGGTGGCAGGCCCGTTGGCGTGCACCCGCTCATCGTGACGCACGGTCACGACGGGAGGGTTAACGCGCTGGGACCGCGGGCATCGTCCGCGATCCCGCGAGGTACGGCGCCGGATCCTGTGGACGGCCGTCGCGCCGCGTCTCGAAGTGCAGGTGCGGACCGCTCGTGCGTCCGGTCATCCCGACGCGCCCGATGACCTGTCCCGCCGTCACGGAAACGCCCTCGGCGACGGCGATCGACGACAGGTGCGCGTAGCACGTGGAGAGCGCCGCACCGTGATCGACGCAGACCATCTTGCCGTAGCCGCTCTGGCGCCCGGCGAGCATCACCGTCCCGCAGCCCGCGGCGCGCACCGCGGTGCCGACCGGGACCGCGATGTCGATCCCGGCGTGGTTGCGTACACCCCCGAAGGCGCTCGTCCGCGTCCCGTCGACCGGCATCGTCATCCGCCCACCGCACGGGCCCGCGGCGGCGGCGGCGGGCGCGGGCGGGCTCGCCGAGCGCGCAGCGCGAAACAGCGCCCGCCAGGTCCGCCCGTCGACCTTGCCGGTGCGCGGCAGGCCCGCCGCGCTCTGGAAGTCCGCCACCGCGCGCCGCGTCAGCGGTCCGAAGATGCGGTCGACCGGGATGCCCAGCGCACGCTGGACGCGGGCGACCGTTGCGTTGACGTCGCCGCGGCGCAGGATCGTGCCGTCGGCGTGGCGCGTGCGCGGCTGGGTGGTGGACGACCCCGCAGCGGCCTGCGACGCGGCCGGCGCGAGCGCGAGCACCGGCGACAGGAGCAGCGCTGCGCAGACGGCGGCCGCGGCGCCACTTCGGCTCAGCGCTCCTGTGCGCCGCTCCGCGGCAAGGTACGACTCGAACACGGGGTCCTCCGATCGGCGATGTCCTTGTGTCGCCTACGGGGTTAGCTGCCGGGCTCGCACGCAAAGGCCGCGCTATGCCGCATGTGCGGCAATTCGCCCCCGTGACCGGTCAGGGCCACATTGGTTCCCCCGCTCCGGTGGCGCAAGGCGTCAGCGGACTCGGCTCGGCGTTATGAAAACCCGAGTGCGCGCAGAGTTGCGGCACGCTGCCGGCGAACGCACGAGGGCCCCGGCGATCGCTCGCCGGGGCCCTCGCGGATCGGCGGATCGCGCCCTGCCGCCCCGGGCGCGGTGCTTCTAGCCCGCCCTCACGAAGGTCGCGCGGGCCGTCTTCGGCCGGACGCGATCGTTGCCGAGGAACCGCGCCGTGAACTTCAGCCGGCCCGAGCGACCCAGCCGTCGGCGTGCGCGGAAGGTGACGGTTGGCGCGAACATCACGTGCCCGTCCGCCGTGCGGCGCTCGGAATCCGGCCCGCGAGCCGGCGGCGCAGCGCGCGCGGCACGTGTGCCTCGCGCAGCTGACCGGCGCGCAGGCGCAGCAGGCCGACTGCCGCGGCGCTCGGGGCGAACGGGTCTGCGATGGCGCGATCGTCGTCGAGCCCATACGCCGCCCAGATGCGGCCGGCGACGACGGCCACGAGCACGGGCCCCTCGAGCGCCGGCGCCGAGTCGAGCAGGGCGAGGTCGTGCAGCGCCGACTCATCGCCGGCACGCGCCGGACGGATGACGATGACGGGGCTCGTCGAGGCGGCGATCGCGGCAGCGGCGCGAGGGCCCGCTGGCCGGCGCGACCGCCGCCCCGATTTTACCGAGGTGTATGACATACAGATCTCCGTTGACAAGGGATATTGCACGACTGTACGATCGTTTTTGCCAATGTCAATGTCACACATGTTCGGAGTGTTGGACCTCGATCGCGCGAGCGAGGTGTCGATCACGCAACAGCTCACCGAGCACATCGCGCGACTCATCGATGGCGGCGAGCTCGAACCGGGGGCGAAGCTGCCGGCGACGCGCGCGCTCGCCGCCGATGCTCACATCAACCACCTGACCGCGGTGCGCGTGTACCGGCGGCTCGCCGAGCTCGGCTACGTCGCCGCGTCCGTCGGTCGCGGCACGTTCGTGCGCCGCAGCCTGCCCGTCGCTGCGGCGGCGGCGCAGAGCGACGACTGGCAGCTCGGGATGCTCGCCCCGCGAACGCTGTCCTACGCCGGGGAGATGCTGCGCGACTCGCTGCACGCGCCGCGCATGCGCGACACGATCGCGCTCAGCTCGGGCTTCCCCGACCCGCAGCTGTGCCCGTCGCAGGAGCTCGCGCAGATCGCCGCCGAGATCGCGCGCGAGCACCCCCGCGCCGTGACCGACTACCTCGAGGTGGAGGGCCTGCCGGCACTGCGCGAGCGGCTCGCCGAGCTCGGCCGCGAGGCGGGCTATGCGAGCGGCGCCGACGAGATCCTCGTCACCTCCGGCGCGCGCCAGGCGCTCGACCTCGTCGCGCGGGCGCTCCTCGGCCCGGGCGACGTGGCGGTCGTGGAGTCGCCGACGTTCGCGGGCGCGCTCGCGTCGCTGCAGGCGACCGGCGCGCGCGTGCTGCCGCTGGCGGTCGACGGCGACGGCCCGGACATCGACGTGCTCGAGCGCATCCTCGCGCGTCACGAGGTCAAGGTCGTCGCGCTGCAGGCCTCCTGCCAGAACCCGTCCGGCGCCGACCTCTCGCCGGCGCGCCGCGAGCGGCTGCTGGAGCTGGCTCGCACGCGCGGGTTCTTCGTGCTCGACGACGGCGTCTACGCGACGATGCGCTACGAGGGCGCGCCGCGTCAGCGACTGCGTGCCGCGGCCCCGTCGCACGTGATCTACGTCGACTCGCTGTCCAAGACGATCGGCGGCGGGCTGCGCGTCGGCTGGATCGCGGCGAGCGGGCCGGTCTTCGACCGCCTCGTCGCACTGAAGCTCGACTCGGACATCCACACGGCGGCCTTGCCGCAGCACCTCGGCGAGCGCTATCTGCGCGGCGATCGCCACGACCGGCTGCTGGCGCGGGCGATCCCCGTCTACCGCCGGCGCCGCGACGCGCTGCTGCGCGCGCTCGAGCGCCACATGCGCGATGAGGCGACGTGGACGATCCCGTCCGGCGGCCATCACACGTGGGTGACGCTGCACGAGCCCGTCGACGAACGCGCGCTGTACGCCGAGGCGCTGCGCGCCGGCGTGTCGTTTCTGCCGGGCGGCGCGATCCAGCCCGAGAAGTCCTCGCGCACGAGCATGCGGCTGTCCTTCGGCCTCGTCGACCCGGCGGTCCACGACGAGGCGATACGGCGGCTGGCGGTGGCGCTGCGCGAGGTCCGGCGGCGGGGCGGCGGGGGCGCGACGGGAGCGCTGTCCTGAAGCGTGCCTGCGTAGGGTGCGCGCCGTGCATCGCCGCCTCCATCAGCTCGCCAAGCGCGTCGTCGTCGTCACGCGCCGCGCCGTCGTCGAGTTCGTCGAGGACCGCGGCCACCGGTCCGCCGCGCAGATCAGCTTCTTCGCGATCCTCTCGTTCATCCCGCTCGTGCTCCTGCTGGCGGGCGCCTTCGGGCTCGCGTTCGACGACGCCGCCGTCCGCGAGCGAATCATCACGACCGTCTTCGACAACGTGCCGCTCGCCAGCGGCGACGACCGGCCGCGATTGGAGCGCACGGTCACCGACGCGCTCGAGCAGGCGGGGCGCCTCGGGGTGCTCAGCACGATCCTGCTGATCGTCGCCGCCAGCGGCGTGATGGGCGCGATGCGCCATTCGATCAACGAGGCGTGGGACATCGAGCAGCGCCCACCGCTGCTGCAGCGCAAGGCGCTGGACCTCGCGCTCGTGCTCGGCGGCACGTCGATCCTCGCGCTCAGCGTCTCGGTCACGGTCACCAACAAGCTCGCCGGCGTGGTCGACGACGAGGGCACGGGTGGCGGGACGGCGGCCGCGCTGCTGGAGTTCACCGGCGATCTGCTGCCGGTCGTCTTCGTCGCGCTGGCGCTGCTGTTCCTCTACCGCGTCCTGCCGATGAACAAGGAGCCGCTGCGCGACATCTGGCCCGGCGCGGTCGTCGCGGCGGCCGGCCTCGCGATCGTCAAGCTCGGGCTCGAGCTGTACTTCGAGCACCTTGCCGACTTCGGCGCGATCTACGGCTCGCTCGGCGCCGCGATGGCGCTGCTGATCTTCGTCTACGCCGCCGCCAACGTCGTCGTCTTCGGCGCCGAGTTCGCGTCGGAATGGGCAAGGTCCGACTGACGGCATGCGCGTCGGGTACGGTGCGTTCCCTGCCCCGTCTGACCTGAGGTGGTCCGCATGAAGATGGTGATGGCGTACATCCGCCACGAGGCGTTCGAGCCGATTCGCGCGGAGCTGCTGGTGCTCGGGTTTCCGTCGCTGTCGGTGAGCGAGGTGAAGGGCTCGGGACGTCAGAAGGGCATCACGGAGCGCTACCGCGGTGCGGAGCTGACGAACTACCTGCGGCCCAAGGTCAAGATCGAGTGTGTCGTCGCGCAGCGTGACGTGCGTGCCGTCGTCGACACGATCCTCAAGCATGCGCGGACCGGTGGCGTCGGCGACGGCAAGGTCTTCGTGCTGCCCGTCGAGGAGGCCTATCGCGTGCGCACCGGCGAGGCCGGCGAGGAGATCCTGCAGGCACACCCGGGCGGCGGCGACGAGAGCTGACGCCCCGCTCACCCGCTGCTCGCGACCCGTAGGGGACGTCAGCGCGCCACGCCGGCGAAGGCCTCGACCGCCAGCTCGAGGTGCCGGGGCTCGCGCCGAGCACCTCGGCGACGCCGAAGATGCAGCGCCAGCGCGACGCGTACAGCACCAGCCGGACGCCGGCGCACATCCGCGGGCGCCGCGGGAAGGCCGTGCGGCCGGGATCGACGAGCGAGCTGCCGGCGCACAGCCAGCGGTCAGGCAGGGCAGCCGTCCCAGTCCCGGGGGCCTTGAGGAAGACGGAGGGCGACATGCCGATCAGTGTGGCGGACGCTGGCCGCGGGTACCGCACACGCTCACCCTTCGGAGAGGAAGACCCCACATGATCCATCGCATTGACCGACTCGCCGCCGAGCTGCCGCCGCCGTCGGACCCCGATCCCGCCGGCGCAGCCCGCGTGCAGGAGCTCATGGGCGGGCGCTTCGGCGAGATGTCGACGCTCATGAACTACACCTTCCAGTCGTTCAACTACCGCGAGCGCCAGGGCACGCGACCGTTCTACGACCTGATTGCGAACATCGCCGCCGAGGAGTACGGACACATCGAGCTCGTCGCCGCCGCGATCAACACGATGCTCACCGGCGCGACACCGGACGACCCCGGCAAGCCGGGCGACGCCCCGCTCAAGCACCTCAAGGATCAGGCGATCAACCCGCACCACTTCCTCGCCGGCGGCCAGGGCGCGCTGCCGCAGGACTCGCGCGGCAACCCGTGGACGGGCGACTTCGTCTTCTCGTCGGGCGATCTCGTCGAGGACCTGACGCACAACTTCTTTCTCGAGACCGGCGCGCGCAACGGCAAGCTCAAGGTCTATGAGATGTGCGACCACCCGGCGGCGCGTGCGCTGACGGGCTACCTGCTCGTGCGCGGCGGCGTGCACCAGGTCGCCTACGCGCGCGCGGTCGAGCTCTTGACCGGCGCCGACCTGATGAAGCTGTTTCCGGCGCCGCGGATCCCGACCGACAAGATCCCGGAGTGCAAGCCGCACATCGACAAGGGCCTGCACCTCAAGCTCTACCGCTTCTCGCCGGACGACTACCGCGAGATCGTCGCCGTCTTCAAGGGACCGCACCCGGAGACGGGCGAGCCGCTGGAGGTCGTCGACGAGGCTCCAGAGGGCGTGCCGCCGTACGACCTGCCGGCCCAGCCCGCGGTGTTCGCACCCGACTACGCGCCGGAGGAGATCAAGGAGATCGCCGCCAAGCTGCGCAAGCAGGCCGGCCTGCCCGACGAGCCCGAGGCCGTGGTCGCAAACGACTCCAAGGCCAAGGCGAAGTCGAAGGCCAAGCCGGCCCGCAAGGCCAAGCCGTAGGTCAGCTGCGCAGTGAGCGAATCCGGCGGGTGGCGCGCACGCGGCGCGCCACCCCCGGCTGCGAGCGCGCGCCGCTCTCGATCGACTGCGCCAGCAGCTGCATCGGGTGCAGCAGCGGGAGCGGGTGCCCCTTGCGCTTGAGGTGCGCGGCGATCTGCAGCGTGCAGCCGGGGTTGGCGGCGGCGATCGCATCGGCGCCGGTGGCGATCAGGTGCTCCGCCTTGCGCGCCCCGAGCTCGGCGGCGGCATCGGGACGCGTGAGGTTGTAGATCCCGGCCGAGCCGCAGCACAGCTCCCACTCCTTCGGCTCGAGCAGCTCGAGCTCGGGAATCGAGCGCAGCAGCTGACGCGGCTGTGTGCGCACGCCCTGCGCGTGCGCGAGATGGCAGGCGTCGTGGTAGGCGACCCGTAGCCGCAGCGGCCCGCGCGGCGCGCGCGCCGGCACGCTCGCGAGCAGCTCGTGGACGTCGCGCGCCTTCGCGGCGAGCGCCTCCGCGCGCGCGCTCCACTCGGGGTCGTCACGCAGCAGGTGGCCGTAGTCCTTGATCGCCGAGCCGCAGCCGGCGGCGTTCACGACGACGTGGTCGAAGCGCTCGAAGGCGGCGATCGTCGCCTTCGCCAGCGGCAGCGAGTCCTCCTCCTGGCCGGCGTGCAGGCCGAGCGCGCCGCAGCAGCGCGGCGCGCGCGGGGAGTGGACCTCGAAGCCCTCGGCGGCGAGCACGGCGACGGTCGCGGCGTTGACGTCGCCGAAGTACGCGCGCTGGACGCAGCCCTGCAGAAAGCCGACGCTGCCGCGCCGCTCGCCGACCGCGCGCGTGCGACCCGGCAGCCGGCGCCACGCGTCGCGCAGCGTGACCGGCGGCGCGAGCTCTGAGAGCGTGCGCAGCGTCGGCAGGCGGTCGAGCAGGCGCGAGCGCTGGAGCCCTGCGGCGAGCCCCGAGCGCCGGTAGGCGACGAGCAGCGGCACGGTTGCGCGCAGCCGGCCAGGATGCGGGAAGGTCGCAAAGAGCGCGCGCCGCA
>Ga0136640_10000529_pt1 | contig 14717 bp, 16 predicted proteins | sample AntDrymUQ8642106_2_FD_105498 | JGI IMG/M metagenome (GOLD analysis project Ga0136640, IMG submission 105498) | Polar desert sand microbial communities from Dry Valleys, Antarctica - metaG UQ864 (21.06) | ecosystem: Environmental > Terrestrial > Soil > Desert | place: Antarctica: Dry Valley...
CATGCAGCTCGTGTCGAGCGCCGAGAACTCCTTGCTCGACTGGCGCGCGCAGTACCGCTACATCGAGGACATCGGCGACGGTCGCGGCTACACGGCCGGCATCATCGGCTTCTGCTCGGGCACCGGCGACATGCTCGAGGTCGTGCGGACCTACGCGAAGGCGCGCCCCCGCAACCGCCTCGCCCGGTTCCTGCCCGCCCTGCGGCGCGTCAACGGCACCGCCTCGCACAGGGGCCTGGGTCGCAGGTTCGTGACCGCTTGGCGGCGCGCGGCGAAGGACAAGGCGTTCCAGCGGGCCCAGAACCGCGAGCGCGACAGCGTCTACTTCAACCCCTCGGTCAAGCTCGCCAAGTCCGACGGCCTCGGCGCCCTCGGCCAGTTCGCCTACTACGACGCCGCGGTCGTCCATGGCTTCAGCGGGATGCAGGGCATCCGCATGCGTGCCGTCGGCGCCGCCCAGACCCCCTCCGCAGGCGGCGACGAGGTCGCCTATCTGGACACCTTCCTGGACGAGCGCGTCGTGGAGATGAAGAAGGAGGCGGCCCACGAGGACGTGACCCGGATCGAGACCGCTCAGCGCCGCTTCCTGCGCGAGCGCAACCTCGCTCTCGACCCGCCCCTGCGGTGGTCCGTGTACGGCGACGACTACTCGATCGCGGGCTGAGCGCCGGCCGCGCGACCGCGGGGCCTGGTCACCTGCGCGGCGCGTTCCGGCTCAGCGATAGCCGGTCGGGTCGGCCGGCCGGCCGGCCGCCACGACCTCGACGAGGTAGCGCCAGCAGTCGGGCTGGGAGCCGTCGAGGTCCGTGAAGCCGTACTCGCGCGCGAGCGCCCCCGAGGAGAGCCCCTGCCTCGGCGAGCGCTACGGCGGTGCCGCGTCCGGCCCCGCGCGTCGCGCCCGCGACCAGAGACCACCGACGACTCGCTTGCGGGCCGCCCCGACGGCGAATACGCTGCGACCAGGGGATGACTGGGGAACCGCAGCGCAACGTGAATGGTGTCGGGCTGCGTCGCCTCGTCCACGAGGTGCGCGAGCTCGCCTTCGGCGAGCGCACGAGCTACGCCTCCGGCCGCCTCACGGTCTCCCAAGAGGCCGCCCGCGCACTGGTCGTCGATCCCGCGCTCGCCGAGGTCCGCCTCGCCTGCGCCGCGCCGGGCGACCCGGTCCGGATCGTCGGCGCGCTGGACGCCGTCCAGCCGTGCTCGAAGGGCCCCGGCGGCGGCGGGGTCTTCCCGGGCTTCCTCGGGCCCGCGCTGCCACCCGGCCGCGGCGAGACGCACGTGCTGCGCGGCGCCGCCGTCCTCGCCGCGGGGTACCTGCCGCGCGCCCAGGAAGCCGTGATCGACATGTTCGGGCCGGCGGCACCGCTGTCGCCGCTGGCCTGCACCCACAACCTGGTCGTCGAGTTCGAGCGCGCCGATGGAGCGGCTTGGGAGGACGTCGAGGCGGCGGTGCGGCGGGGGCTCCTGCGCGTCGCGGTCCACCTCGCCGACGCCGCGCTCGACGCCGAGCCCGACAGCGTCGAGGAGCTCCCGGCGCCCGGTGCGGACCCGAGTGGGCGCCCGCGCGTGGGCGTCGTCACCAACTTGCAGACCCAGGGCAAGTTCAAAGACGTGTTCGTGTACGGGCGCAGCCTGTCCGGCGGCCTGCCGACGGTGATCTCGCCGAACGAGCTCGACGACGGCGCCGTGGTGAGCGGGCAGTACGGGCACCCGGCGCTCAAGAACCCAACCTACTTGCACCAGACGCACCCCGTGGTCGCGGCCCTGCGCGTGCGCGACGACCTCTGCCTGGCGGCGCTGGTGCTGTGCCCGGAGCCGATCGAGCAGGGCGCCAAGGAGCTCGTGTCGGCGCATGCGGCGCGGCTGTGCGCCGAGCTCGGGCTGGACGCCGCGATCGTGACCAAGGAGGGCGGCGGCAACGCCGACGCCGACGTGTCGCTCAAGCTCGACCGGCTCGAGGAGGAGGGGATCGCGGCGGTCGGGATCTTCGCGGAGATGGCGGGGCGCGACGGCACCGGCCCGCCGCTCGTGGTTCCGCCCAGCCGCGCGACCGCGATGGTGAGCGTGGGCAACTACGACGAGCGACTCTCGCTGCCGGCGTGCGAGCGGGCGCTGGGCGGCGACCGGCTCGCCCTGCTCGACCGCCCCGCCACCGACGCGCTCGAGCTGCCCGCCGCGGCCATCTACTGCGCGCTGAGCCCGCTGGGCTGGGGCCGGCTCACCTGCCACGAGGCCGCCTGATGAAGGTGGTCCACTACCTCAACCAGTTCTTCGCGGGCATCGGGGGCGAGGACGCCGCGGGCACGGGGCCCGAGCTGCGCGACGGGCCGGTGGGACCCGGGCGCCGCCTGGCGGCGCTGCTCGGAGACGAGCACGAGATCGTCGCGACCGCCGTCTGCGGCGACGACCACGCGGCCGCGAGCTCGGAGTTTGCCTCCGCGCTCGTCGAGCAGGCGCGTGCGCAGGGTGCCGAGCTGCTGGTGGCCGGCCCCGCCTTCACGAGCGGCCGCTACGGGCTCGCGTGCGCGCGGATCGTGAGCGCCGCCACCGCGGACGGGATGCCCGCCCTCGCCGCGATGCACCCCGACAACCCGGGGCTCGCCGAGGCCGCCGGCACGGTCGTCGTGGAAAGCGGCGCGACCGCCAGGGAGATGGGCCCGTCGCTCGAGCGCCTGGCCGCCGCGGTGCGCAAGGTCGCTGCGGGCGAGGCTCTTACCGCGCAGGACGGGCGCGTCGGGCCCGTCGCACGCTCCAACCGGCTTGCCGAGCGCAGCGCGGCCGAGCGCGCCGTCGCCCTCCTGCTCGCGCGCCTGGGCGGCGATCGCGAGGCCACCGAGATCCCGCTGCCGGCGTTCGACCAGGTCACGCCCGCGGCCCCGGTCGGCGATCCGGCCGAGGCAGTCTTCGCGCTGCTCACCGAGGGCGGGTTCGTGCCGGCCGGGAACCCCGACCGGCTCGAGTCGGCGCGGGCGACGAAGTGGATCCGGGTCTCGCTCGAGGGGCGCGAGTCGGCCGAGGCGGGAACGTTCGAGTCCGTGCACGGAGGCTTCTCCACGCAATGGGCCAACGCCGACCCCAACCGCATCCTCCCGCTCGACGCCGCGCGCGAGCTCGAGCGCGAGGGGGCGATCGGCGGCCTGCACGGCGAGTACTTCGCCACGACCGGGAACGGCACCACCGTGGCCGACGCGCGCCGATTCGGCGTCGAGTGGGCCGCCGAGCTGCGCCAGGCGGGCATTCAGGCGGCGATCCTCACCGCCACCTGAGGAACCGGCACGCGTTGCGGGTCAACGCTGAGCAAGGAGCTGGAGCGAGCCGGGATTCCCACCGCCCTGCTGTGCAACCTCGTCTCGATCGCCCGCCGCGTCGGAGCGCCGCGCATCGTGCCCACGCGCGGCATCCCCTACCCGGCCGGCGACCCGGACCTCAGCCCGGAGCAGGAACGCGCCTGGCGCCGGGAGCTGCTCGCGCGGGCGCTGACCGCCGTGTCCACGCCGGTGGACGAGCCGACGGTCTTCACCGGCGAGCCGATTGAATAGCCCGATGACAGTTCCGGTCATCTCGGCCTGCAGCGCCGTACTCGCCCACGTCCCCGGCCTCGCCCGCCACGGCTCCAAGCCGTCCCGAGAGCTGGCGCGCGACCCCGAGCTCGAGTCGCGCTTCCTCGGCGCCCTGCGCACCTTCGAGCAGGCGGTGGCCTACGCGCCCCACCAGGCGTTCCTCGGCGCGGTGCACCCGCGCGACCTGCCCGAGCGCCCATGGGTGGCGGCGCCTCCGAACGGAGAGGGGCGCTTCGCCGGCGCCGGCGAGCTGATGCCCGAGGAGGAGTTCCTGGCGCTGATGGCGGCGGTCGACGACTTCGATCTCGTCAAGCTCGTCGCGACCGATGCGGCCGGGCTCAGCCGCCATCCGCTCGCCGAGCGCATCGACCTCGAGCGCGTGGCCGCGGCCGCCGGCGACGCCGAGGCGATCGCGGCCGAGCCGGGTTCGCTCGCGCTACACGCGGGCGGCGACCGCCTGGCCGGGGCCTTCCGCCGCGCCCACGAGTCCGATGCGGCGCTGACCGCGGACGTCCTGCTCGAGAACCTCGCCGGCAAGGCGAGCGCCACGCTCGCGCTCCTGCGCCTGCTGGCCGACAACGACATCGACCCGGGCTCGATCGAGTACGTGATCGGCGCCGGCGAGGAGGCGATCGGCGACCGCTACCAGCGCGGCGGGGGCAACCTGGCCAAGGCCGTCGCCGCCGCCGCCGGTTGCAGCGATGCTTCGGGCGCCGACGTCAAGAACTTCTGCGCCGCCCCGGTCCCCGCGCTCGTGATCGCGAGCGCCCTCGTCTCCGCCGGGGTCTTCCGCCGCGTCGCCGTGGTGGCGGGCGGCTCGCTGCCCAAGCTGGGCATGAAGTTCCAGGGCCACCTCAAGCACGACCTGCCGGTGCTCGAGGACGTGCTCGGCGCCTCGGCGCTGCTCGTGGAGGCCGACGACGGCGTCTCCCCGCGCGTCCGGCTCGACACCGTGGGGCGCCACCCGGTCTCCGCCGGATCCTCCAACCCCAAGGTCATGGAGGCCCTCGCGATCGCGCCGCTGGACCGCGTCGGCCTGGGCATGCTCGACATCGACGACTACGCCACCGAGCTCCACAACCCCGAGATCACCGAGCCGCAGGGGTCGGGCGACGTCGCGAAGCGCAACTACAAGACGATCGCCGCGCTGGCGGTGCGCCGCGGTGATTTGTCTCGCGAGGACATCGACGACTTCGTCGCGACGCGCGGCATGCCCGGCTTCGCCCCTACGCAAGGGCACATCGCCTCGGCGCTCTGCTACGTGCCGCACGCGCGGGCACGGCTCACCAGCGGCGGGGCGCAGCGCGTGCAGCTGATCGCCAAGGGGAGCCTCTTCCTCGGGCGGATGTCGGAGCAGTCCGACGGCATGAGCGTGATACTCCAGCGCAACGACTAGAGAGCGAGGATGAGCCGGTGGGAGCAGTGACCGAGGCGACGCGGGAGAACTTCGACGAGGTGGTCGGCAGCGGGACGACGCTCGTCGACGTCTGGGGCCCCGACTGCAAGCCGTGCCTGGCGCTGATGCCCCACGTGGAGGAGATCGCGCAGGCGCGCGCCGATCTCCACGTCGTCAAGCTGGAGGCGCCGAAGGCCCGGCGGGTCTGCATCCGGCTTGGCGTGCACGGGCTACCCACCTTCCTGCTGCTCCAAGACGGCGAGGAGGTGGCGCGGCTGTCCGCGCCTATGATCACTCCGGCGCAGCTCAACGACTGGCTCGACGAGAGCCTCGATCAGAAGAGGGAGGAGGTGAGCTAGTCCAATGTTCGAAGGCAAGCAGATCATCGTGCTCGGTGAGCGCGACGGGATCGCAGGCCCTGCGATCGCGGCCTGCGTGAAGAGCGCGGGCGGCACCGTCGCATTCGCCTCGACGGAGTGCTTCGTGTGAACGGCCTCTGGGGCCATGGACCTCAACAGTCAGGAAACGATCAAGCGCCTCGCCGCCGAGCACGGACCGGACCAGCTACTGGTGGTCCTGGGCGCGCCGGATCCCGAGAGCGCTGAAATCGCCGCCGAGACAGTCGTGCTCGGCGATCCGACTTACGCAGGCGCCCTGGCCGAGGCCCAGTTGGGTCTCTCCGTTTACCACGCACTCGAGGACGCGTTCCGTAGCCAGATCGACGACGCCGTCTGGGAGGACCAGATCGGCGTGATGGCCGACGTGCTGGAGGCCGAGGAGATCGCGACGGCGGTCCGGGGCATGCGCGAGCGCAAGCCGGACTGATCCTCGCTCTGTGGCGCACGCGGCGTGTGCGGCGGCCTCCGCGCGGTTGTGCGCCCCGAGGTTCATGAGGATGCGGCTGACGTGGTGCCCCCACTCGTCACGCTGCCGCGCCTTCGTGCCCCGCCGACCTGACCTCGCGCGTGCTCGGCCGTCATCCCTCGAGCGATTCGTCGGACACCGGATCGTTGAGGACGCCTCCCCCGCCGCCCTCGTGCTCGGTGAGGACGCGGGCGACGCGCGGCTTTGACCGCAGCAGCCGACCGGTGCGGCTCTGGATAGCCCAGGTGTCGTTGCCCGAGTCCGTGACGAAGACGTAGCGCCCGACCTCGACCGCCTCGGCGAGCTGCTGCTCTACGAGCTGCTCCCAGCGCTCGCGCCCGTCGAGGTCGTAACCGGTGATGCCGTCGTCGCCGTCATAGCGGGCGACGCCGTCGCCGGCCCGGACCGTTTCCTCATGGTCGTCGTCGATCCGCGCCGACACCGTCCACGTGCGCGGATCCACGACCGCCGCCTTGAAGGCCGAGTCGACCGGGATCGCGTGCGGGCCCGGTGTGCCCACGAAGGCGTCCACCACCACCGGAAGCCGATGGGACACGAGCGTTCCGCTGACGGGGTCGATCTCGTGGATCCGTGACTGGCCGGGGACGCTTGCGTACACCCGGTTCGAGCGCGGATCGGCGGCGACGGAGCCGAACGCCTTCGACGGAAGATCGGGCAGGCTCAGGTTCTGCTGCTGCTTGCCGTCGGCGCCCAGGACCCGGAGCTGCAGGCGCTTCCCACGCGTGACGAGCACCGAGAGCCGCCCCGGCGTCCGCGCGCCGCCCTGGGCGATGCCCTTGAACGTCCGCCGCGAGATGACCTTGCGCGCGACGGGGTTGACGACGACGACCTGCGTGCTCGCCACCTTCAGCGACTGGTCGGAGATCGTCAGGACGATGCGGCGCGGCTTCAGCCAGGCGAGCGCGGACAGCTCCTTCACGTAGGAACCGCCGAGGCGGACGCTGCCGACGCGCCGGCCCGAGCGCGTCAGAAACGTCAGCCAGTTGCGCACGTTGCCGTCGGCGCTGGAGACCGCGACGCGGCGGCCGCCCGGCGACGACTCGAAGCCGATCGCGTAGCCCCGACGCGGTAGGCGTACCGGCCTGCTGGTCCCCGTCAGCGTGCGAGGATCGAGGCGGACGACGCCGAACGGATCGTCACGGCCGGCGCGCTCGAGTCCCCATACGGGCGCCTCGCGACCGGAGGCCCCGGCCGCGGGCAGCAGCAAGAGGCAGACGACGAAACCGACGAAGCGCATGGTCACCATGATCCCCGCTGCGCTCAGGCGGTAGTCGTGCCGCCGGATCTGCAGAATCGCTCGCCTTTCTCGACGACTACCAGACCAGCCGCGGCGAACGGCGCGCCGCCCGCGCCGGCCTAGTCGTCGCCATGGCCTACTCCGCCCGCTGCCAGCATTCCGACCTGCTCACGACCTACGGCGCGCACCCGCCAAAGACCACCCGGTACCCCTCCCACCCAATGGGTTCCTCGACGTGCTGGCACGCCGGGCCCGAGAAGTCGTTTCGGTCGTGCTCGCTTACACGAGTTCAATTGTGCAAGGCAAGCTTGGTGCGCCACTCAGGCGGACGTCGGCCGTGATCAGCGGCAGGTCCAGCGAGATGGCGAGCGCGACGTAGAGGGCGTCGTAGAAGCTGAGGTTGTGCCGCCAGGTCCACGCCAGCTGTCCCAGCGGCCCGACGTGCGGATAGCGGTGGTCGATGAGCACGGCGGCCGCGCGAAGCCCCTGCGCCGCCTCGTCGGCACTGAGACGGCCCTCACGTTCGTGACGGCGCAGCACGTTGCCGACCTCGGCGTCGATCAGATGCGGAGCATGTCGGCGCACCCCTGCCAGCCGCGACCGCAATGCCGCCGCGGCGTCGGACTTGCCGCCAAGGACCAGGGCCAACGCCGAAGCGTCGAGAACGCAATCGCTCACCGCCGGTCGGCGGCGAGATCGGCCACGACCGACTCGCGCGTCGCTCCGGGAGTGTCGCGGTTCGCGAGAGCATTCTGCACCGCGGTCAACGCCTCCTCCGTTGTCGGCCGTCCGGCGAAGTCGACAACCCAGTCACGCATGTAGGACTGGATGGATCGGCCGTGTGCCCGAGCCCGCTTCCGGATCACCTCGTAGGCGTCGTCGGGGACCTCTCGGATCTGAATGGTGGCCATAGCGCAACTGTAGCGCTATGGCGCGATCCGGGACACGGTTGCCGAATCAACAACCTGATATGGCTCTACAGCAGCGCCCCCGGCAGGATTCGAACCTGCGACCTGCGGATTAGAAGTCCGCCGCTCTATCCAGCTGAGCTACAGGGGCTCGGCCGAAAAGGCTACCTGCGCGTCCGGAGACACGGGAGCGCTCCTCCGCGTGCCGGGAGACCGTCAGTGCCGTTCTCCCAGCGTCGCCTCGATGCCGCGGACGTCGCCGTCTTCGTCGACGAGAACGGTGACGTCGGCGTAGCCGAGCCGGGCGAGGTCGTCGCCGAGCGCGTCGGCCTGCTCACCGCCGAGCTCGAGCAGGAGCGCACCGCCGCGGCGGAGGAAGCGGGGACTGTCGGTCAGGACGCGCCGGAGGATCTCCGTGCCGTCGCGGCCGCCGTCGTAGGACAGCGGCGACTCGAACGCGAGGGTGTCGCGCTGCAGCAGCGGCAGTGCGGGCGTGGGCACATACGGGACGACGCCGGCGACGACGTCGACGCGCCCTTCCAGCGCGCGCGGCAGCGGGGCGAACAGATCGCCGTGGTAGACCTCCACGCCGTTCGTGGCCGCGCAGGCGACGGCACGCTCGTCGACGTCGGACGCCACGACGCGCGCGCCGGGGCGGCCGGTGATCACGATCCTGGCGATCGCTCCGGCCCCGGTGCAGAGATCGATCGCCGCACCGTGCGCCGGCAGGCGCTCGACGGCACGACGCGCGAGCGGCTCGCTCTGCCAGCGCGGGACGTAGACACCGGGATCGACGCGGACCTCCACGCCGCAGAACGACACGCTCCCGGTGATCCAGGCGAGTGGCTCGCCCGTGAGGCGACGCCCGACGAGCGAGTCGAGGAGCTCGGCATCGCCGGCCGCGCGAGCGAGGAGCTCGTCTGCCTCCTCCTCCGCCGCGACGAACCCGGCGCCCGAGAGCCGTGCGACGAGCGCCCGGCGCTCTGGCGACGACAAGCGGCCCGGCGCGCTTGCGTCCAGCGCGGCGAGGTCGTGGGCGAGGCCGCGGGTGGCGCGGCCGACGAGGCGACCGGAGGTGAGGACGCGCACCGAGGTGAGGCGCTCGATGCGAAGGCCCTCCCGGCGCAGCGCGCGCTCCAGGGCCTCGTCCTCGAGCGCCGCAAGCGGTTCGAGGCCGCCGAGGCGTCGGTAGGCGGCCACCGTCAACGACATGGAGGCGCCGGCGAAGTGGTGGTGCTCGGCCCCCGGCGTGTGGGCGTGGACGGCCGCGAGGCGCTCGACTGCGCGCGCCCGGCGCTGGTCGAGCACGTAGGGATCCAGATCGGACTCGTCGAGCTCGATGAAGCCGCCGACGGCGTCGGCCCCTGCCGCGACGGCCTCGAGCTGGCGCTGCAGCCAATCTGGGGCGACGACGGTGTCGGCGTCCGTGGAGGCGATCAGTCCGTCCGCCGCGAGGCGCGAGCAGGCGAGCTCCATTCCCAGGCGGCGGGCCGGGCCCGGGCCGCCGCCGGGGCCGTCGAGCACGGTCAGCGAAAGACAAGTGCCGCCGGCGGCGGCGAGCGCGGCGCGGCGGGTGTCGTCCGTGCAGGCGTTCAGCACCAGGATGACCTCGTACTCCTCCGGACCGAGGCCCTCCTGGAGCGCCAGCGCGCGCAGGCAGGCGCCGATCACCTCCTGCTCGTTGAACGCCGGGATGATCACGCAGGCGCGCAAGCGACTCATGGAGCGAGCTCGCCGGCCGCGATGAGCTCGCCACCGCGCTCGTAGTCCTGGTCGCGCTCGTGACACAGGACGCCGACGCATGCGCCCTCCGCGTCGGCGTACCAGACCGTCCAGGCGCCGCCGCCGTGGTCGACCAGGCGGGCCGACTCGTAGCCGTCGCCCCAGGCGGAGTACTTGAGCGTGTGCTCACCGATGGTCGACCAGAAGCCGGGGACGTTGTCCCAGGCCACGCGCGCCCCGGCGAGCCCGCGGCCGGCCACCTCGCCCTGGGAGAGGGCCTCGCCCCAGTGCTCGACGTGCAGCGGGCGGGCGGCGACCGGATGCTGGGCCTCGGCGACGTCCCCGGCGGCGTAGACGCGATCGGCAGTCGTGCGCATCGCCCCGTCGGTGGCGATCGCGCGGCTCCCCTCCCCCAGCCGCAGGCCTGCGGCGGCGGCGAGGGTCACGCGCGGCGCCACCCCCGTCGCCATGAGCACGACGTCCGCGTCCGGGAGCGCGTCGAGCGGCCGCCCGAGGCGCAGGTCGGCGCCGAGGTCCTCCAGCCAGCCCGCGATCCGCGTCCCGGCCTCCTCGCCGAGGACCGCGGCCTGCGGGACCGGGTCCTGCCCGTAGACCGTGACCCTCGCCCCACGCATGGCCAGCGACGCGGCCGCCTCGCAGCCGATGAAGCCCGTGCCGATGACGGCGACGCTCGTTCCCGCGCGAACGCGCTCCCGCAGGGCCGAGGCGTGCACGACGGTGCGGAGGAGGTGGACGTTAGGGCCGTCCGCGCCCTCCAGCGGCAGGCGGACCGGCTCGGCGCCGGTGGCCAGGACGAGCCCGTCGTAGAGCAGCTGGCGGCCGTCGGCCAGGTGCACGACGCGTGCGTCGACGTCCAGCCGGACCGCCTCGCCGAACAGCACCTCCAGCCCCTCCGGCAGCTCCAGCGCCACGTCGTCCTCGCCCGCCTCCCCGCGCAGGAACGCCTTGGTCAGCGGCGGCCGCTCGTAGGGCGGGCGGTCGTCGTCGCTGACCATCTGGACGGTCCCCGCGCCCCCGGCTTCCCGGTACCCGCGCGCGGCGGACAGGCCGGCGGGACCGCCTCCGACGATGACGATCCGCTCTCGCGTCACCGGCGTTCGAAGCGGTCGAGCACGTACTCCGGCTGGACGTCGCCGTGCACGCGCACGAGCGCCGGCCGGCGGCAGAGCACGGCGTGGACCTCGTCGCCCGTGAGCTGGTGGGTTCCGCGGCCGCGCCAGTGGACGGCCAGGAGCGTGGCCGCGCGCGGCATGCGCAGCTCCAGTGCGTCGAGCACGCCGTCGAGCTCGTCGGAAGAGAAGTAGTAGAGGAGCTCGGAGCAGACGACGAGGTCAAAGCTCCAGTCGGGCAGGTCCTCGGGCGCGCTGCCGAGCCGGACGTCGACGTTGGGGACGAGCTCGAGCCGGCCACGGGCCTGCTCGACCGCCGTCCTCGCCGGCTCGAGCGTGATCAAGCGCCCGCAGCGAGGCGCCAGGCGCTCGGTGAGGACGCCGATCGACGCCCCGAGCTCGAGAGCGAAGGGGTAGGTCCGGTCGCCGAGCGCGTCGAGCGTTCGGTCGTACTTGGCCCGCTCGTAAGCGCTCGACTCGTAGTCCCACGGATCGCCGTGCTCCCGGTACTGGCGCTCGAACTCCTCGACGGGGTTCCTCATGGCGCGTCGAGCTCGGCGAGCCCGGCGCGGGCGACGAGCGGGTCGAGCCGGTGCTGGAGCAGGAAGACGTCGAGGTCGCGCTTGGCGCGGTCCAGTGCGTCGCCCGTCGCCAGCGGCCGCGAGCCACAGGCGCGCACGGCCTCGTCCAGCAGCGCCCGGCAGGCCGCGGCCACCGCGTCGCGGAGATGCGTCGCGAAGGCCGGAGTCGGCTCCTCCGTGCGCGCCGCCTCCGCCATCCACAGGTTGATCGTCGACAGCGACGTGCGCATGCGGCCGACCGCCAGGCCGACGAGCTCGGACGGCGCGCCCTTGGCGGCCAGACCGGCGACCGCGGAGGCGAAGGCCGTGTCGGCCAGACCCGCCCAGGTCGCGGAGGTGCGCACGGCGTCGCGCGCGAACCACGGCGACGCCGCGATCGGCCCCAACTCGCCCAGCACCAGCGCGCCGTCGAACACAACCCGATGGGACACGGACGCGCGCAGCCCGGCACTGCGATACCAGGTCTCGTCGATCTCGACGCCCTCGCTCAGGTCCACGTGCACCAGGTCGCCGCGAATCAGCACCAGCGCGCGCTCCACGCCCCCCGCGCCCGAGCAGAACGTCTTGACCCCGAAGAGGCGGTCACCCTGGATGCCCGCAGGCTCGCCCTCTTCCGGACCGGGGTCGGCGCCCCAGACGCCGAGCCGGCCGTCGAAGGCCACAGTCCCCAGCCGCTCCTGGGCGTTGACGTGCCCGTCGAAGATCCGGCCGATGGACCCGTCCGCCCGCGAGACGGAGCGGACGGCGGCGAGCTGGTCGCCCAGCGCCGGGCGCGGCTCGAGCATCCCGGCCTCGCGCAGGAGGTCGAAGGCGTCGAGGGGAAACGGCGGGACGCCGGCGTAGCGGTCGCGCGCCTTGGCGCCGGCGGCGATCAGCTCCAGGGTGTCGACGGCGACGACCACGACGTCTGCCTACCCCGGCCGGCCCGAGGGCACCACGCCGAGCTCGTCCACCGTGACCGGCTCGAGCCCGTGCGCGCGCGCCGCCTCGATAAGGGGCTCGACCAGGGCGACCGTCGCCTCGCAGCCCGGCCTGCGCCTGCCCGGTCCCAGGCCGTCGTGGACCAGGACGATCGCGCCCGGCCGCAGCTCAGGCAGCGCCGCGTCCAGCATCGCGTCCGCCGCGTCGCCGCGCCAGTCGTGCGTGTCGTGGGTCCACCCCGCGATGTCGAGCCCGTGCTCGGCCGCCAGCTCCGCGCTCCACGGCGCCGCCATGCCGTACGGCAGCCGCCACCAGCGCGGCGGCGGCTCGAACACCGACAGCGCGCGCGACGTGTCCGCCGCGACCTCGCCCCTCGGGCACTCGGGGTGCTTGAGGTGCGCCCAGCCGTGCAGGCCGACCGCGTGCCCCTCGGACCGCATCCGCGCGACGAGCTCCGGATGCGCCGCCACCCGCGGCGACAGAGGGAAGAACGTGGCCCGCGCCCGCTGGCGCGCGAGCGCGTCCAGCACCCGCGGGGTCCAGTGCGGGTCCGGCCCGTCGTCGAAGGTGAGCGCGATCACCGCGCCCGGCGGCGAACCTCGACGCGGCCGTCGGTGAGACGGGCATCGAAGACCGGCTGCGGGAAGGTCGCGGGCCCCTGCTCGACCGAGCCGTCTTCGAGGCGGAAGATCGAGTTGTGCCACGGGCAGGCGACGGTGGTCTCGGTCAGCTCACCCTCGTGCAGCGGGCCGCCGCGATGCGAGCAGCGGTCGTGCAGCGCGTGGATCTGCTCGCCGCGGCGCACGAGCAGGACCGGCACGCCGTCGGTCAGCGCGCAGGCCGCCCGGCCGTCGGCGAGGTCGGACTCCGAGACCTCGGTCGCGGTCCAGTTCTCGATGTCCGGGTCGAAGACGGTGGTGTCGACGCCCACGCCGCGGGCGTAGGAGAGGTGCCCGCCGAGCCAGCCCCCGCCGCCGACCAAGGCCATGCCCGCAAGCGAGAGGAGCTTGCCGCGCCCGCGCCGCCCGCCGCGGCGGGCGACGAGCGAAGCGCCCATGAGGACCGTGGCGGTGCCGTTGAGGGCGGCGTGGATCAGCCCGGTGCGGCGCACGGCGGCGTCGCCCATCTCCGAGTCCGCCCAGTCCGACCAGCCCGTGGCGAAAACGGGCGGGGTGGCGGCGAGGCCGAACGCGATCAATTTGTCGGCGGCGGACTCCTCGCCGGCGAGGTCGAGCAGCACCGCGCTGGTGTAGGCGCCGATCGGGATGTCGGTCAGCAGCGGGTGCAGGGCGTGGCCCAGCCAGGTGCCGCTGAGGCCGTCCTTGACGGGGCCGTCGGGCACTGCGTCACGGACGAGCTTGCCGATCTTCTGGGCAGGAGGGTCGAGGACATCGAGGCTCTCGAGGCGTTCAGCGGCGGCGGAGGCGCGGGGACGGGTCACGTGCGAGCAGCTACCCGGCCCTGCCGCGGCTCACCCGTAGACATCGATGCGGAAGGAGGCTCGGAAGCTCTCGCCCGGCGCGATCGTGCGCAGCGCCTTGCCGCTGCGCAGCGCGTCGGCCGGCGCGGTCATGGGCTCGAAGGCGATGACGTCCTCGGCGAGGGGCGCGAACAGCTGGGCGTGGGTGTAGCCCTCGAGGAAGCGCAGGTCGACGGTGCGCCCGCCCCCGCGCACGCGCAGCCAGGCGCCGTGGGCGGATTGGTAGCCGGTGTCGAAGCTGCGGTCCCCCAGCGGCCCGGTGACGACCGGCTCGCGGCGCACCTCGCCGGTGGGAACGGAGTGCGAGTCGAGCACCAGCTGCTGGGAGACGGTGCACTCGATGTTCCACTCCGCGCGCCGGGCGCCGGGGAGCGCGAGGTATGGGTGGTAGCCGAAGGCGACGGGAACCGCGTCGTCGCCCGTAGCGGTCAGCGTGGTGGTGAGCTGCAGGCCGACGGGGTCCAGGACGGCGTGCACCGCGATCAGGTGCTCGAAGGGGAACAGCCGCATGCGCGGGCCGTCGGCGGCGAAGTCGTACTCCGCCTGGAGCTCCGTGCCGGTCGCCCTGGTCACGGTCCAGTCGGATTCCCCGTGCAGCAGCCCGTGGATCGGCAGCCCGCGCTCCTCAGGACGCACGATCGACGCCCCGCGCGGCAGCTCGACGTGACGGCCGGCCACGTCGTAGGACCAGCCGCTCAGCCGGTTGGCCCACGGGTGCAGGAGCGGGATGCCCATCGTCTTGCCGCGCTGGTTCCACGCCGCCAGGCCGCCGCGCACGCCGAGCAACTCCTCGCCGCGGTGCGTCAGCGACGAGCCGACCAGGCTGAGCCCGGGTGCGAAGGAGGCCCGCAGGTCTCCGGCGGTGAGGCTGACGAGGTTCACGGCTCCCGACGA
>Ga0136640_10000531_pt1 | contig 14693 bp, 14 predicted proteins | sample AntDrymUQ8642106_2_FD_105498 | JGI IMG/M metagenome (GOLD analysis project Ga0136640, IMG submission 105498) | Polar desert sand microbial communities from Dry Valleys, Antarctica - metaG UQ864 (21.06) | ecosystem: Environmental > Terrestrial > Soil > Desert | place: Antarctica: Dry Valley...
CGCACCGCCGTTGAGCGGGTCCGCGCCGACATCATGACCGCGGGCGGCGGCTGAGCCCGAACCCCAACCGCAGATGAGGGGCCGTCCCACGGGGCGGCCCGGGGTCCCCGGTCAGTCCCAACAGGGCCTCCGCCAGACCAGTACCGTCGCCCATCGCGGGGGTCTCCTCATCGTCGCTGCCTTCAGACAGCCGCAACGATGACGGGACCCCTGCCCCGCAACGCGGACCCCCCGACGGGCCCCTCCCTACTCAGACGCGAAGAGCCACATTTGCACCCTCGATCCCGGCCCGCCTACCCGCTGCCGCCCTGACCCGGGCCGGCGGGGCCGGGGTCGACGATGTCGATCCCGGCGGTCTCGGGAAGGCCGCGGAGGGCCAGAGCGCTCGCCGCGCACACCGCGGCCATGACCAGGATCGAAACCCTCGGCTCGACCACACCGGCCAGGACACCGACGATCAGCAACCCGGCGCTGCCTGCAGCCACGTTGACGGCGCCGACGAACGACGACAGGGTGGCGCGCACCTCGGTGGGGAACAGCTCCCCGACGAACGCCGTGCGCACCGCCTGCACCGCAGCGTCGGCGGCGGCGAGGAGGAAGAACCCGGCCGGGTACAGGGCTCGCTCCTCGGTGAACACCAGCACGGCCCCGAGGCCGAAGGCGACGACTGCCACCGCCGACACCGGCTTGCGGCCGAATCGATCGCTCAGGCGACCGCCGACGACGTAGCCGGCCAGCGTCGTGGGCGCCGCCGCGAACACGATGACGGTGAACAGGCCCTTCCAGCGGTACTGGTCCTGGGCCAGCTCGGCGGCGTAGAAGAACGCAACGGTGTTCAGCATCCCGACCAGTCCGAGGACGGCGAGGAGCCTCCACAGCCGACGTCGATCCTCGGCCCTCAGGTGAGGGATCCAGCGTGGTTGCAGGCTCCCAACCTTCTCCGCGGTGGCGAAGGCCTTGGTCTCCTTCAGGTTGCGGCGGAGGTAGGCCACGACGACGAGCGGCAAGAGGGCGACGACGTAGAAGAGCCGCCACCCGAGGGGCGTCGAGTCGACGAACAGCAGGAGGATGGCCACCAGCCCGAACCCGGCGGTCGAGATGATGCCCAGCAGCCCGATCCCGGCTCCGCGCCGGTCGGGACGCAGCTCCTCGGTGAGGACGACTCCGGCCAGCGTCTCCTCGGTGGCGAGGAACAGCCGGCCGATGAGCTGGAACGCGACGAAGGCCGCCAGCCCCCACGCCGCTGCCGTCAGGCCGGTGGCGATGGTGAAGGCGACGACGCTGACGAGCAGCATCGAGCGCCGACCCCACCTGTCGGCCAGACGCAGGGTGCCCACGCTGGCCAGGGCGGCCAGGCGGATGATCGCCACGGCCACGCCGAAGGTGGCGACGCTCACGCTCAGCCCGTCGGCGATGGTCGGCCCGGCCAAGGCCAAGAGGCCGGTGTCGTAGTTGGTGAAGAACCCGACCAGGGCGAGGGGCAACAGCACCGACCACTCGTGGGCGTCGAACTCGGTGACGAGCCGACCCCGCCGGCCGCGTCCCGCCTCTGAGGGGGACGGGTGGCCGGCGGGGTCGTCCTCGCTCGGAGAGCTGCTGATCACCGGACTCCGGGGAGACCGATCAGATCATCAGAATCCCAGAAGTCGTCCATCCCGCCACCCAGGCCTACCGGATCAGCGCACACCGCGCCAGATCGACCTGATCGCCTCCAATAGTCGTCGGTCGCGAGGCGGATTGGGCCCCCAGTTCAGCGCGTGGCGGGCGCCATCTCAGCGCCCTGCTGTGATCTCGACTCGTACTTGGCTCTCCCGCATAGGGAACCCCTCGGGGCCGACCCGAAGGACAGGAACGACGCTGTACTCAAGTTGATCCAGGCCAGTAACGCGCCGCCCGCAAAGACTGAGGGCGTTGACCTAGAGCTAGCGATCGTCAGGACTGCAAAGACGGCGTATAGGACGCCGACGCTCACGAGGGGTGCCTACGACGCAGGTAGCTCGGTCGGGGAAGGCTTCGCCTCCCCCGATCGAAGACCTCCTAGAAGTCGTCCATGCCGCCACCCATGGCGGGGGCGGAGGACTCCTCGGGCTTGTCGACGATCACGGCCTCGGTGGTGAGGAACAGAGCAGCGATCGATGCTGCGTTCTGCAGCGCCGAGCGGGTCACCTTGGCTGCATCGGGCACCTTGGACGACAGGTCCTCGTACTCGTCGGTGGCTGCGTTGTAGCCGCGGCCACCCTTGAGGCCCTTGACCTTCTCGACCACGACGCCACCCTCGGCCCCGGCGTTGACCGCGATCTGACGCAGCGGCTCCTCGAGGGCCTTGGCCACGATGCGCGCACCGGTGGCCTCGTCGCCCTCGAGCTTCTCGGCGACGTTGAGTGCGGTGGCCTGCACCCGCAGGAGAGCAACGCCCCCACCGGGGACCACGCCTTCCTCGACGGCCGCCTTGGCGGTGGAAACAGCGTCCTCGATGCGGTGCTTCTTCTCCTTGAGCTCCACCTCGGTGGCGGCGCCGACCTTGAGGACGGCGACTCCGCCGGACAGCTTGGCCAGGCGCTCCTGGAGCTTCTCCTGGTCGTAGTCGGAGTCGGTGTTGTCGATCTCGGCCTTGATCTGGGCGATGCGGCCCTTGATGTCGCCCTCGTCGCCACCACCCTCGACGATGGTGGTCTCGTCCTTGGTGACGATGACCTTTTTGGCCGAGCCCAGCAGGTCGAGTGTGGCGTTCTCGAGCTTGAGGCCGATCTCCTCGGAGATGACCTGACCACCGGTGAGGATGGCCATGTCGGCCAGCATCGCCTTGCGGCGCTCGCCGAAACCGGGCGCCTTGACCGCGACCGACTTGAACGTGCCCCGGATCTTGTTGACGACCAGGGTGGCGAGAGCCTCGCCCTCGATGTCTTCGGCCACGATGACCAGCGGACGTCCGCCCTGCATCACCTTCTCGAGCACCGGGACGAGGTCGCGCACGGCGGTGATCTTCGAGCTGACGAAGAGGATCACGGCGTCGTCGAGCACCGCCTCCATCCGGTCGGTGTCGGTGACGAAGTAGGGCGAGATGTAGCCCTTGTCGAAGCGCATGCCCTCGACCAGGTCGATCTCCAGGCCGAAGGTGTTGGACTCCTCGACGGTGATCACACCGTCCTTGCCCACCTTGTCGAGGGCTTCGGCGATGAACTCGCCGATCTCAGCGTCGTTGTTGGCCGAGATGGCGGCGACCGAGGCGATCTGCTCCTTGGAGTCGATCTCCACCGCCGAGTTGCCGAGGGCGTCGACGGCGGCCGCCACAGCGGACTCGATGCCCAGCTTGAGCAGCATGGGGTTGGCGCCGGCGGCCACGTTGCGGAGGCCCTCGCGGACCAGGGCCCGGGCCAGCACGGTGGCCGTGGTGGTGCCGTCACCGGCGACATCGTCGGTCTTCTTGGCCACCTCCTTGACCAGCTCGGCCCCGATGCGCTCGAAGGGATCCTCGAGCTCGATCTCCTTGGCGACCGACACCCCGTCCTTGGTGATGGTGGGGGCGCCCCACTTCTTCTCCAGCACGACGTTGCGGCCCTTGGGCCCCAGCGTGACGCTCACGGCGTCAGCCAGCTGGTTCATGCCGGACTCGAGCGCGCGACGAGCCGGCTCGTCGAAGGCGATGATCTTGGCCATCCCCTGCCTCCTCTAGATCGTTGATCGGTTGGCACTCTCACACCGAGAGTGCCAACAGCCAACCACCTTCAGCCGCCGTTAGCAACCGCGAGACGAGACTGCTAACGGCAGTATGCGAACCGGGCGACCGCGTGAGGAGAGTCCGGCCCGGCGCAGCGCCAGCGAACGAACGACTACGAAACAGACCCGCCTGCAACCGCCGGGATGATGGCGACGGTCTCACCGTCGGGGACCGGGGTCTCGAGGCCCTGGAGGAAGCGAACGTCGTCGTCGGCCACGAACACGTTGACGAACCGGCGAAGGTGGCCTCCCTCGTCGAGGAGCCGCTCCTTGAACCCGGGGTGGGTGCCCTCGAGGCCGTCGAGCACTTCGGCGACGGTGGTCCCGTCCACGGCGATCTCGGCCGATCCTCCCGTGAGGGTGCGGAGGGTCGTGGGCACACGCACGGTGACGCTCATCGTTGTGGGCTGCTCCTGTGGTAGTTCGGTCCGAGCCGGTGACCCGGCGCACCGATCTCCGGCGGCCACCGCCGGGTGCGGGCGATCGTAGCGGCGTGCCCCCTCGGCCCGTCGCGACGAGCTCTCAGGCGTCGGGGGGAAGGGATCTGCGCACGGTCGGACCTGCGCCCACGGGGTGGGCTGGAACGTCGGGGCCATCTCGACCCGAGACCGCTCCGCTGGGGGTGACGGGATCGGCGGTCGTCTCGGTGGCCTCCGCGGCGTCGCCTTCGACGGCGGGCAGCTCCTCGTTGGGCAAGTCCTCCCGGGCGCCCTCACCACGGTCGGGGTAGGGGCGGTCGAGACCGGGCACCGAGACCCCCACCACCCACTTGCGCCAGAAGTGGCCGCCCACGATCTTGAGCGTGGCCGTGAGCGGCACGGCCAGCAGCAGCCCGAGGAACCCGCCGATGGTGCCCCAGGCCAGCAGGGCCATCATGACCGCGGCCGGGTGCAGCTGAACGGCTCGGCGCATCACCGTCGGGGTGATGAAGTGGTTGTCGATCTGTTGGACCACGGTCATCACGACGGCGACGAGGATCGCCGTCTTCACGTCCCGCGTGGCCAAGGCCACGAGGATCCCGGGAACGGCCCCGATGTAGGGCCCGATGAGCGGGACCATGTTGAACAGCCCGGCGATCATGCCTACGACCAACCACAGCGGCAGCCCGATGATCCACAGTCCGACCGAGGCCATCACCCCCACGATCAGGGCGACCGCGAACTGGCCGCGGAAGAACCCCCCGATGGTCGCGCCCAGTCGACGGGCGAGGAACATGACCTCCTCGTGGTTGCGCTCGGGGATCAGCTCCTCGATGCGCTTGCGGACATCCGGCAGGTCGACGAGCAGGTAGAAGGCCAGGAACGGACCCAGCACGAAGATGATCCCGATGTGGAAGGCCCGGGTGAGGTACTCGCGCAGCGTGGCGACCTGTTCGCTCAGCTCCTGGTCCTCCGCCGGGGCGGTCTCGTCCTCGATCTCGGCCACCGACGGGAGCTCGATGGGCCAGTCGTCCCGCTTGGAGCGCCGCGACACGTCGTCGATCCAGTCCTCGGCGTCGCGCCGCAGCTCGGGCCAGCGGTCCGAGACGTCAGCGGCCTGGCTGGAGATGAGGGGGTACAGGAGGGCACCGAGCATGGCGAAGCCGGCGAGGACCATCAGGAAGGCGGCCAGGGTGCCGAGCAGGCGCGGCAGGCCGCGGCGCTCGAGGCGCGAGACGATCGGGTTGAGCAGGAACACCAGCACGCTGGCCAGCAGCAGGGGCGGGAAGATCACCCGCACGAACCACCCGAGAAGGCCGACGAGGACGATCACCAAGGCGACGCCGGTCAGCCACCAGGCGGTGCGACCGACCCGCGCTAGGCGCTCCTCCATGGGCTGAGCCTACGCCCGAGACGCCGAGCGAACCGCCGACCGGGTCCGGGGCCGGTGGGGCCCACCCTCAGCCGGCCAGGCGGGCCAGGTGGTCCGCCACCACCTCCTGGACGGCGTTCGTCGTGTCCGCCATGGCTCGCTCCTCGCCCACCCGAGCTACCAGGGAGGCCACGGTGACCGAGTCGCCCAGGCCGGCCCCGGCCTCGTCGAAGACCTGTCCGGCGACGATGAGCACAGGCACCTCGAGGTCGGCGGCCATCTCGACCACGCCCCCCACGGCCTTGCCCTCGAAGGACTGGGCGTCGACGAACCCCTCGCCGGTGACGACGAGGTCGGCGCTGTCCATTCGCTCGTCGAGGCCGAGCTCCTCGGCGACCAGGTCGAAGCCCGGCACCACCCGGGCGCCGATCGCGGCCAGACCGCCGGCCAGGCCCCCGGCGGCCCCGGCTCCGTCGATCGTGGTGACATCGAGCCCGTGGTCCTCGGAGTAGATCTGGGCCAGGCGCTCCAGGCGTCGGCGCAGCAGCTCGACCTGCGCCGCCGATGCGCCCTTCTGCGGTGCGAACACCTCCGCCGCGTCGACGAAGCGGGTCCGCACGTCAGCGGCCACGATCAGCTCGACGCCGCGCATCCGGCCCACCGGGTGCATGGCCCGCAGCGCACCCCACCCGCCGTCGGTGGACGCCGAGCCCCCCACGGCCACCAGCACCCGTCGAGCGCCCAGCTCGACCGCCGCTGCGATCAGCTCCCCAGTGCCGTACGTCGACGCCGAGATGGTGTCGTTGTCCTCAGGGCCACCGACGAGGGCGATGCCCGAGGCCAGTGCGCACTCGATCACCGCCGTGTCGCCCTTCAGTCGCCACGGAGCCTCCACCGGGTCGCCCAGGGGCCCGGTCACCAGGCTGGTGCGGTTGGCACCGCCGAGCGCGTCGAGGGTGCCCTCTCCCCCGTCGGCCACCGGCACCGGGTCGCAGTCCCACCCGTTGGCCCGGGCCGCCCGGTCCACCGCGTCGGCCACCTCGGCCGCTGACGCTGTCCCCCGGAACTTGTCGGGGGCGGCCACCAAGCGCATCGACACCAGTCTTGCGGACCGTGCCACCGACCTGCCCGAGCGCTGCGCAACCACGTACCTGGCCCCGGTAGGTACCGTCGGCTGCGTGTCGGACCGTCCCGTCGTGCTGGTCTCGAACCGAGGTCCGGTCGCCTTCGAGCACGGTCAGGACGGCGAGCTGGTCGGGCGCCGTGGAGCGGGGGGGCTCGTGTCCGGGCTGGCGCCGCTGGTCGCCGGCCGCGACACGATCTGGGTGGCGGCCCCATTGTCGGATGCCGACCGGGATGCGGCCAGCGCCGGCGTGGTCGAGGCCGAGGGCGTCCGGGTCCACATCGTCGCCGTCGACGCCGAGGACCACCGGCGAGCGTCGGACCGCATCAGCAACGAGACGTTGTGGTTCGTGCACCACCGGATGCTCGACCGCTACCGGGAGCCGACCTTCGACGTCGGCTGGCACGACGCCTGGGACTCCTACCGCCGGGTGAACCGGGCGTTCGCGTCATCGGTGGCCGAGGTCGCGCCGCCCGACGCGATCGTGCTCGTGCAGGACTACCACCTCACCCTCGTCGCCTCGACGCTGGCCGAGGTTCGTCCCGACCTCGGTTGTGTGCACTTCAGCCACACGCCCTTCGCCCGGCCGGCGGATCTGGCGGTGCTGCCCGAGGCGGTGCGAGCCGAGATGCTCGGTGGTCTGGCTGCCCACCGAGCCTGTGGCTTCCACTCCGAACGCTGGGCCGGGGCGGCCCGCGGTTGCGCTCGGGCCGCGGGCCACGAGCTGAGCACGTTCGTCGCCCCGCTCGGACCCGACCCCGACGACCTCGCGGCCACTGCCTCCTCGCCGGCGTGCGCGGCGGCCCTCGATCGCCTCGAGGTCGCTGTCGGCGACCGTCGGTTCCTCGTGCGGGTCGACCGCATCGAGCTGTCCAAGAACATCCTGCGCGGCTTCCTCGCCTTCGACCAGCTCCTCGCCGCCCGACCGGAGTGGCGAGAGCGGGTCGTGTTCGGGGCATTCGTCTACCCGTCACGGGAGGGGGTGAGGGCCTACCGCCACTACCGGGCCGACATCGAGTCCACCATCGAGACCGTCAACGAACGCTGGGGCACCGACGGCTGGACCCCGATCCTGTGCGAGATGAACGACGACCACCCCCGGTCGGTGGCCGCCCTACGCCGCGCCGACGCAGTGGTCGTGAACACGATCAGCGACGGGCTGAACCTGGTGGCCAAGGAGGCGGTGGTGCTGTCGGACCGAGACAGCGTGCTGCTGCTCAGCGACGGGGCCGGAGCCTGGGACGAGCTGAGCCCAGGGCTTGGGGCGGTCGCCATCGACGCCTACGACGTGGTCGCCGCGGCCGAGAGCCTGCACGTCGCACTGGCCATGGATGCCGGGGAACGGGCCGAGCGGGCCGCCACCCTGCGCGACCGGGTCAGCCAACACTCTCCTTCGACCTGGCTGACCGCCCAGGTCGCCCAGGCCTGAATCATCGCCAGGTCTCGAACCACCTACCGGGGGCGGGACGCCGACGCCGCACCGAGTCGCCACTGCGGCTCGAGCAGGGAACGGAGCCAGCCGATTGCGCCGGGACTGCCTGCGACGACCACATCGGCCCGGGCCAGCAGCTCGGGCACGGACTCTTCGCTCTCGACCGCGACCCTCACCGTGTCGAGCCCCTCGTCGGACAAGCGGTCGAGGGCGTCGAAGGCAGGGAGGTCGCCGACGTCGTCGCCCACGAAGCAGGCCGCCGTGCAGCCCGCGGCCAGGCCCTCGACCACCACCCCCTTGTCGGGCGCCTCGGAAGGGTGGACCTCGACCGCCTTGCGGGCGGGACGGACCGTCAGGCCGTGGGCCGCGGCGACGTCCTGGCACACGGCCAGGACCTCGGGACCGAGCTCGGGACGGCGTCGGAAGTGGACCGTGAGCGACAGGCGCTTGGCCTCGACGGTCGCCCCGTCGGGGAGCCGTGCGACCAGGTCCGCGGCCGCGGCGGCGATCGGGACGACCCAGCGGTCCGAGCCCGGCGGGTTGACGGCGACGCCCAGCTCCATCCGCTCCAACCCGTACAACCCAGCCAGGTGCAGCCGCTCCACCGGGAGGTGGCGGGCCAGCACCTCGACCGGTCGTCCGGAGACGACGCCTACGACCGCCGCCCCCGCAACCAGGTCCGCAAGGACCTCGACGGCACCCGGGCCGGGCCCGGCCCGGGTCGGGTCATCGACGATCGGAGCCAACGTCCCGTCGAAGTCGATGAGGACAGCGGCGTCGGCGAGGTGCGACCGCAGGGCGTCGACGCCGTCCATGGCCCAATGATGGAGCAGCTACGGGCGGTCATCGGCATCGCCCGCTCGCCTCCGCCTGGGTCCACGCCTCGTCGCCGGGCGGTGGCGGGTGCCGAGGTCAGGCTGGCGCGAAGTCGGCGCCCAGGACGACCACCACGTTGGCTCGCTCGGCGCCCTCGGCGAGGGGCTCCTCGGGCTTGATCTCGACGACGGCGTCAGGGACGCCCAGCACGCCGGCGATCCCTGAGGCGTCGGCCTCGAACTCGGGTGCGGCGAAGACGGTGGTGGCCTCGAGGTTCTCGTTGGCGTTGGCGGGGTCGAGGGTCACGTAACCCGCCGCCTGCAGGGCGACGGTGTTGTCGTCCGCGATCCCGACCTGCTCGCTGCCGTTCAACACGATGACGGTGACCTGGTCGGGCGGCCGGGTGTCGCTGGGCACCGAGGTCGTGGTCGATGAGCTGTTGATCGGCGCCGCAGTGCTCTGCGATCCCGACGGCGCCGAGGTGGTGGAGCTGCCGGTGCGACCCGACGGGCGGGCATCGTCGTCGTCGTCGTTGCCACCACCACTGGCCCCGCCGCTGTTCAGGAGCAGACCGAATCCGATGACGATGGCCACGACCAGGACGACCGCCCCTCGGACGGTCGTGTCATCGCGCTTGGGCGACGGCGAGGTCACGGGCCCTCCGTCCGAGCGGCCGCAGGCGCTCGTGGCGCCCTGAGCGCGGATCGCACACCTTGGAGGTCGAGGCGGGCCTGGTCACGATCGGTCAGAAGCACGGGACAAGGTTGTCCACCCACGACCCGCCGATGCAAGCACCCTCGTCCGCGGCGATCGCGGCCGTCGCCGCCGAGAGGGGTCAGTCACCCGCCGCATCCCCCTGGACCACGGTTTGCTCCCCCGTCTCTGCGGGAAGCGGGCGACCCGGAGGTCACGCGTGCCCACGCCCATTATGTCTGCACCGATGCGCTCGGGGTTCCCGACGATGCCCCCCGTCACCGAAGCGCAGTGGGCCGAGCTGACCAAGGCGGTCCTGCCGGTCGGCGACCTGGGGAGCGCCGACGATCCAGTCGTGGTGGCCGCCCCCCACCCAGACGACGAGACGCTGGGCGTCGGTGGCCTGATCGCCACCATGGCCCGCGCCGGTCGATCGGTGCAGGTCGTCACCATCACCGACGGCGAGGCCTCGCATCCGGGGGTCGCCGGCTTGGCTGCCCGCCGGGCCAATGAGCAGGGGCGAGCTCTGGCCGCGCTAGGGGTGGCGCGCCCGGCGCTGCGGCTGAGGTTCCCCGACGGGGCGGTCCCCCAGCACGTCGGCGCGATCACCGATGCCCTGGTCGCTCACCTCGGTCCACGCACGCTCCTGCTGGCCCCGTGGCGGGGCGACGGCCATCCTGACCACGACGCGGTCGGAGCGGCGGCGCGGGCCGCCTCGATCGCCACCGGGTGTCGGCTGCTGTCCTACCCCGTGTGGCTGTGGCAGTGGGCTACGCACGCCGAGACGTCGATGCTGCGCCTGAGGCGGGCCGACCTCGACGAGGCCGCCCGAGCGGCCAAGGCTGCTGCGGTGGCCTGCTTCGAGTCACAGATCGAGGAGCGCCACGGCCCCCCCATCCTCACCGCACCTGCGCTCGTTCGGGCCGCCCGCCCCTACGAGGTGGTCATCGAGGATCCGGCCGGACCCGACTCAGCCGCTGGGCTCCGCCTGGTCACCTCGCAGCCGAGACTCGCCGATCGTGGGTGACGCCTGCGCCCCCGAGGCGTTCGAGGCCCTTTACCGATCCCGGGAGGACCCGTGGGACTTCGCCACCGCGCCGTCGGAGCAGCGCCGTTACGACGTCCTGGAGACCATGCTGGCCCGACCCCGGTACAGCTCCGGCTACGAGCCGGGCTGCTCGGTCGGGGTGCTCACCCGTCGCCTGGCGGCCCGCTGCGACCGGTTGCGCGCCATCGACGTGTCGCCGACCGCGGTGGCCCGGGCCCGACGTCGCTGCCGTGAGCAGCCCGGTGTCACGATCGAGGTGGGTTCGCTCGCGTCCGACGCGACCGGCGGCCACGACCTGGTCGTCCTGAGCGAGATCGGCTACTACTTCGAGGGGGCCGCCCTCACCGCGGCGCTCGACCGCGTGATCGGCGCGCTACGTCCCGGAGGGACCCTCGCGGCCTGCCATTGGACGGCCTTCAGCCCCGATCACCCCATCCGGGGCCAGGTCGTCCACGCCCACCTCCACCTGCGCTGGGACCTCATCCCCGTCGCCCACCACCGCGAACCGCACCACGTCCTCGACCTGTGGGAGCGTCGGTGAGCGGCGATGGGCCCCCGGCGTGGAGCGTCGGCATCGTGATCCCCGCTCGCAACGAGGCCGACCGCATCGAGCTCGGCTTGCAGAGCGTCCTCGCCGCCGCCGCCGCAGTGCCTGTCGTCGAGGTCCGTGTGGTGGTCGTGGCCGACCGCTGCGATGACGACACCGGGGCCAGGGCCCGAGCCTGCCTCGGCGATCGGGGGTCGGTGATCACGAGTCATCACGGCAACGTCGGTGCCGCCCGGCGCGATGGTGCCGCGCGCGTCCTGGAGCTGTTCACCGGCCGCCGCCTTGACCGGACCTGGCTATCGACGACCGACGCCGACACGAGCGTCGCCCCGTGCTGGCTGCAGAGCCAGCTGGCCCGAGCCGACGAGGGCTGGACGGCGGTGGCCGGGATCGTGCGCGTCGACCACTTCACCGAGCACGGCCACGAGGTCGAACGGCGCTGGCGGTCGCGCTACGTCCACAACGACGACGGCACCCACCCCCACGTCCACGGGGCCAACCTCGGCGTCCGGGCCGACGCCTACCTCGACGTCGGAGGATGGCCGCCGCTGGCGACGGCCGAGGACCACGAGCTCTGGCGACGACTGCGCGCCGCACGGTGGCCGACCGTCGCCACCATCGAGACCTGGGTCACCACCAGCGGGCGGCGGACCGGACGGGCCCCCGAGGGCTTCGCGGGAGCGCTTCGCTCGCTCGAGGCGGTCCCCTGACCAGCGGCGCCGGCCCCCCCACCCCTGACTCGGACGCAGGCCGCCGAGTGCGCACCCTCCTCGAAGAGGGTGGGCTCGACCTCGCGCCGATCGGCTCGGGCCGGACGGCGGAGCGTTGGCGAGCACTGCACGACCTGGCCCGAGACGACGTGTCGGTGGCTCGACTGGCCGAGGCTCACGTCGACGCGGTGCAGATCCTCGCCGAGGCCGGACGGGCCCCCGACCCCGGGTGCCTGCTCGGGGTGTGGGCGTCGGAGGGCCGGGCGCCGGTGGTCGCGGAGGGGCCCGCCGATGGGAAGTGGAGCCTGCGGGGCTCGAAGGGCTTCTGCGGCGGGGCTGGCCTCGTCGACCAGGCGCTGGTGACCGTGCGCCGGGGCGGCGGGAACCACCTCGCTCTGGTCGCCACCGCCGACCTCGGTCCCCGGATCGACTCGAGTGGTTGGGTCGCCGATGCACTCGCCGACACGTCCACGGCGGTCGTCGACCTGTCGGGGTTGACGGTGGCCGGCGACGACCTCGTGGGCGGCGACCGGTGGTACCTCGAACGTCGAGGCTTCTGGCACGGGGCGATCGGGCCCGCTGCATGCTGGGCCGGGGCTGCCGCCGGCCTCGTCGCGCACGCCCGGTCCCACCTCCCCGACGATGCCCACGCCCGGGCCCACCTCGGGGCCATGGACGCGGCTGGTTGGGCCTGCGTCGCGGCCCTCGACCGGGCTGGACGCGAGATCGACGCCGGCGACGACGGCGGCGAGGAGCCACGACGACGGGCGCTCATGGTCCGCCACATCGTCGACCGGGCCTCAGAGGAGATCCAGGAGCGCTTCGCCCGGGCTCTCGGCCCTCGACCCCTCGTCGCTGACGCGGACGTGATCCGTCGCGACGGCGCCCTGCGCATCTACCGGCGCCAGTGCCACGCCGAACGCGATCTCGAGGACCTGGGCGCGATCGTGGCGGCCACGGGCGGCGATCGAAGGCAAGGCGGGCCGTGAGCCCGCCGCGGGGTGAGTGGCGCCCCCATCAGGCGCCACCCACCCCGGACGTCGCCCCGAGCTCGGGACGTACTCGAGCGCGGGCTTCCCCACCAGTCGATGCCCAAACCCCAGAACGAGGTCCAGCCGAGTAGGCGGGGTGACCGAATGGTCGCGTTTGCGCCATCGCCATCGAGGGCAGTGCTCGGCCCCACCCCCCTACGAAGGAGCTCGACGACATGGCAGGCAACGAGAGCGGACCAGAAGCCGGCGCGAAGGGAGCGGTCGAGGGCGTGAAGGGCAAGGTGAAGGAGGCCGCTGGTGCCCTGACCGGCAAGGACGACCTCCAGCGCGAGGGGGCGGCTCAGCAGGAAAAGGCCGACGCTCAGCGCGACGTGGCCCAGAAGGAGGCCGAGGCGGAGGCGTCCCGGGCCGAGGCCGAGGCCCACGAGGCGGATCAGCGGTCCAACCAGTAAGACCCCCGATGCACCCGAGGACGACCCGCCCCACCGGGCGGGTCGTCCCCGTTGTGCCGTGACCGCCCTGACCGCCATCGAGCCCGCTGCGCCGCAGGAGGCGGCGGCCGACGCCGGGCTTCACTACGCCACCGACGACGCGCCCGGGCTACGTCGCACCCGCCGCGGCAAGGGCTTCTCCTACATCGATGCTCAGGGTCGATTGGTCTCGCTCGCCGAACGCAACCGCATCAAGGCGCTGGTGATCCCCCCGGCCTGGCAGGGCGTGTGGATCAGCCCGGACCCGAAGGCGCACCTGCTCGCCACTGGTCGCGATGCCCGTGGACGCAAGGTGTACCTGTACCACCCCAGGTGGCGGGAGGTGCGCGACCAGGCCAAGTTCGAGCGGCTGGGCGACTTCGCCGACGCCCTGCCTGACCTGCGGGGCTCAGTAGAAGCCGACCTGGGCCGCCCGGGGTTCCCGGCGGAGAAGGTGGTCGCCCTGGTCGTGCGCCTGCTCGACGACACGCTGATCCGGATCGGCAACGAGCGCTACGCCGAGGACAACGAGAGCTTCGGCCTCACCACCCTGCGGAGCGAGCACGTCGACATCAGCGGCTCGAGGGTGAGGTTCGACTTCGTGGGCAAGTCCGGCGTGGTCCATGAGCTGGACCTCCGTGACGCCAGGTTGGCCCGCCTGGCCAAGCGGTGCCACGAGCTGCCCGGCAAGCACCTGTTCAGCTACCTCGACGACGAGGGGTCGGTGGGCGCCGTCTCGTCGGCCGATGTCAACGACTACCTGCGCGATCGCATGGGCGACCGGGTCAGCGCCAAGGACTTCCGCACGTGGGGCGGCACGATCATCGCCGCCCACACCCTCGCTCATCCGTGCGCCGACGACCAGCCGTGCGACGGTCATGTGAGGCGGTGCTACGAGGAGGCAGCAGAGGTCCTCGGGAACACCCCCACGGTCTGCCGCGCCTCCTACGTCCACCCGGTGGTGCCCGCCTCATACCAGCAGGGCAGCCTGGCCGAGGCGTGGAGGGGAGCCCGCTCCACGACCACGCTCAGCCGGCGGGAGCAGATGGTGCGCCGCCTGCTCGACGTCTGATCGAGTCGGCGACGACCGTGGTGATGGCGACACACCTCGACGTGGCGCGCCAGGTGGCCGGCCACGTCGGGCCGGTCGTCGGCGTCGACCAACGGTGGCTGCTGGACCACGGTGTCCAGCCCTGGATGGGCGCGCGCTCGCTGCCGCTGCCGGAATACGCCGGCTTCAGCGCCAGACACGCCGGATCAGCCCGGGCCTCGGGCCTCGTCGTCCGGCCACTACACGAGACGCTCGCCGACACCCTGGCCTGGGAGATAGCCGCCGGAGCCGATCGACCACGCC
>Ga0136640_10000532_pt1 | contig 14691 bp, 15 predicted proteins | sample AntDrymUQ8642106_2_FD_105498 | JGI IMG/M metagenome (GOLD analysis project Ga0136640, IMG submission 105498) | Polar desert sand microbial communities from Dry Valleys, Antarctica - metaG UQ864 (21.06) | ecosystem: Environmental > Terrestrial > Soil > Desert | place: Antarctica: Dry Valley...
CAACGCCTCCACCTACCTGGTCGGGGAACCCGGGGGCGGGTTCGACATCCTCCTCGGCACCGTGATGCCCTGGTTTAACCTCGGCAACGCCGCCGTCTCCGTCGGACTCTCCCAAGCCGTCACTGACGCGGCCGTGAGGCACACGAGCGCCGCCAAGCTCGAGCATCTGGACCAGAGCCTGTCCGCGCTCCCCACCATCCGGGCGCAGCTCGCCAAGATGTCGATCGACCTCGCCATCACCCGCGCCTACCTGGACCAGGCTGCGGGGCGCATCGCCGAGCCCGCCGAGGACACTGTTTTGCACGTGCTGGGGGTGAAGGCCGCTGCGAACGACGCGGCCCTGCGCATCACCGACACGGCGATGCGCGTGTGCGGTGGCGCCGCCTTCTCCGAGCACCTCCAGGTCGACCGCTACTTCCGCGACGCACGGGCCGGTCACGTGATGGCCCCAACCGCTGATGTTCTCTACGACTTCTACGGCAAGGCCATCACCGGTCAAGAGCTGTTCTGAGCACGAAAGGCAATGACATGACCGTCACACTGATGGTGGGCGCCGTCGCCTACACACCGAACGTCGTCCCCATCTGGGAAGGGATGCGCGACTACTTCGCCGACACGGACGCCCCCATGGACTTCGTGCTGTTCTCCAACTATGGGCGCCAGGTCGACGCACTCCTGGCCGGCACCATCGACATCGCCTGGAACACCAACCTCGCGTGGGTTCGCACCGTCGGTCAGACCAACGGAGAGTGCCGCGCCCTGGCGATGCGAGACACCGACACGGTCTTCCAGACCGTGCTCGTCGCACCCGCGGGAGGGGGACTGAGTGGGCTGGAGAGCCTGCGCGGCAAACGGCTAGCACTGGGATCCCAGGACTCCGCACATGCGGCGATCCTGCCCGTGCACTATCTGAGCGAGGCGGGGCTCGGATCCGACGCCGTCGAACTGCTGCGCATCAACAGCGACGTCGGCAAGCACGGCGACACCGGCCGAAGTGAGCTCGATGCCCTGCGTGCGGTCCTCGAAGGACGCGCCGACGCCGCAGCCATCGGCATCAACACCTGGGACTCGATCGGCCGTGACGAACTCATGCCGGGCGCCTTCGAGGCGTTCTGGACGTCCCCGACCTACAGTCACTGCAACTTCACCACACTTCCCTCTCTGGGTGCCGACCGCGCGGATCCGTGGGTCGCTGCCCTGTTCGCCATGGACTGGGAGAACCCGCAGCACCGAGAGGTGCTCGAGATGGAGGGACTCCGTCGCTGGGTCCCGCCGGAACTGGACGGCTACCAGTCCCTGTTCGAGGCCGTCGAGAAGCAGGAAATCTCGCTGCGATGGTGAAAGACACCGTGCCGGGTGATCCGGAAGCGGATCCAGGTCTCCTGCTGGACCTGGTCGAACTGGTGGGCCGGACACCGAGGCACGGCCTCGTCCTGGTCCCACTCGCAGCCGGGAACTCCGAGGACCAGCACCGCACCGTCGCGGCATGGTGTGAACGCACCGGCAACCGGTTGGTCTCGGTGATCGACGGTCTCGCAACGATCCGCCGAGGACGCAGCCCCGACCGGTTCGAGGGACTCGATCCGAACCAGATACCCGGCACCCGTCTATGGATGTACACCAACTTCGACTGCAACCTCGCTTGCGACTACTGCTGTGTCCGGTCCTCCCCCCAGACGCCACGAGCAGCCCTGGGCGTCGACCGCGTCCGCCAGCTCGCCGCCGAGGCGGTCGACGCCGGAGTCTCCGAACTGATCCTGACCGGCGGCGAGCCGTTCCTGCTTCCCGATCTCGACGACCTGGTATCCGCCTGCACCGACGTGCTGCCCACCACGCTCCTGACCAACGGAATGCTTTTCAAGGGTCGCCGCCTGGAGGCCCTGCGACGGATGGACCGGACCCGGCTGACCCTGCAGATCAGTCTCGACTCCCCCACCGCCGAGATCCACGACGCGCACCGGGGACCGGGGTCCTGGGATCGCGCCGTGAGCGGGATCCGGATCGCCCTCGAGGAGGGCTTCCGCGTCAAGGTCGCCGCAACCCTTCCCTACGAGCAGACCCACGCGGTCGAACCCTTCCACGCCTTCCTCGAGACTCTCGGCATCCCCAGCGAGGACCGGATCATCCGCGCCCTCGCCCGCCGCGGTGTCGCCGACCAGGGCATCGAACTCACCGTCGAGACGCTGATACCGGAGATCACCATCACGGCGACAGGCGTGTACTGGCACCCGGTCGGCGCCGAGCACGCCGACCAGCTCGTGACCCGCGACATCTTCCCGCTCCAGAAGGCCATCACCCAGGCCATCGACAAGTTCACCGGATACCGTGCGGACGCCGTCTCCGCCGCTCAGTGGTTCCCCTGCGCCTGAGCCCCAAACCGCCCATCGGACAGCAACGCGCTCAGCCGGACCGGTCCGCCTTGGACTCCGCAGACGCCCGAGCAGCCCGTCGTGCGGTGACTGCGCGGGCGGCACCGATGACCGCCCCAACCGAAATGAACAGGATCGCCGCGAAGGCCGTTGCCCCGATCCCGTCCACCCATTGCGCCAGTCGACTCTGGACCTCCGTGGCAGCCGAGACGACCGGGTCTTCCGCTGAGCCGCCGGCGTAGACCCGCAGCTCAGCTCGTCCACCCACGCAGCGGCGCCCGCGCCCTATCCCCAACCGTGAGTTGGGGTGCGATCGGTTTCGGCGTCGCGCAGGGCACCCACACCGAACGCGTTCTGACTGCCCTGTCACGGTACGAGCCTTGTGCTGCTCAACGGGCGGGTTCAGTCTCCAGCTCGGCGGTCTCCGCGTCGGTGAAGATACGCGAGCGGATGATGAACCGGTTGCCGGTCGTGCAGGCTCGCGGCTCGTACGACGAACTTGAGGATGTTGATCGCGGCAAGGCCTCCCGAGCCTGCGGAGAATGGCTCTTCAAGGCACAAGAGTGTCAGTGCGCCCTCTGGGTCGCTGGCCCAGCTAACTGAGGCCTGCAGCCGTCCACGGGTTTCCATAGGTGTCCACCAAAGGTGGGGCCGAAACGGTCAGTCGGCTACGCGTCGGCAGACGAGCCGCCGACAACAACGTTCAAAGGCCCTCTCGCCTCATCGACGAAAGGGCCTCTGACGTGGCTGTCGCATGAATCGACGGCGTGGGAGCGTAACTGCTGCAGCGTGGCTCCGGTCCACCGATACCAGCGCAGGCTGATGCCGGCCTCGCCGAGGCCGGCGAGCTTGAGGAGGTCGCGGAAGGTGCGCCGAACGTTGTACGGACTCATCGGACCACCGTTCCGGGTGGCGAAGATGGTCCGGTCGCGGTCCTCCTCACCCAGGATGGCGAGCCGTCGCCGCAGCACGCCTGCCGCAAAGTCCGGCACAGGGATGTGGCGGATCGAGGCGTCGGTCTTGGGACGGCCCTGACGGAGCGCGCCCCTGCCCTTGCGCTGCACGACGGTCCCGTTGACATGCGCAACCATCCCGGCCGGTCCATCGGTGACGTCGCATGGACGCAAGGCCAGCACCTCGCCCGTCCGCGTCGCGGTGCCGAGCAACACCTCGATGATGTCGCGCACCTGACCGTCGTTCTTGGGTCCGTGCTGCTTAGGATCGCTTCGCCAGGTCGCGGCCGCCGTCCGGATCAAGGCAATCTGCTCCAAGGTCAACGCCCGAGGCGCCGCCTTCGTCCGCGCAAGCGGAGAGGTTCCGTAGACAGGATTGCGACTGATCGCGTCGTGACGCAACGCAAACGCGAACACCAGGTTGAGCAACGGGCACGGACCCTGACCTGCATGTTTGGTGGAGCTGACAGGATTCGAACCCCTGACCTTCTCTCTCGGCAAGAGACGCTTCCACGTCTCGCTGTACCTCGGAAGATCTCGGCGAAACGAGCGCTGACCTGGATCGATGCCCACCATCGGTTGCCTTGTCGACGCTGACCTTACCTCGGGGGCTCGGGAGCCCTCGGAGTTTCTCGGACCCAAAAGTGCGGAGAAAGCGCGGACTCCACCGCGGCCCGCAAGTAGCCCGGACGCATACCAGGCCCCCGGACCGAGCGCCTGACATCTCGTCTAACCTTGGCCGCCATGACCGATCCTGACGACCTCGACGGTGTACTCGATGAGATCGACGACCTGCGCTACGGCTCGGGGCTCGGGCACCAGGATCTCCTCGCCGAGCTCGAAGCCCGGGCCAAGGCGTTGCAACCCGGATGTGTAGGCCGCGCACAGTACTGGTCGGCCGCCGCGGAAGCCTGCACCATGGCGGGCGAACCCGCGCGAGCCGTGCCGTTCCTCGAGCAAGCTGTCGCCGACGGCGGTGAGACGGTGATCAACGCGCGGGCAGCCTTGATCGGCGCCCTCCTCGAAGCCGGACAGTGCGACCGCGTGGACGGACTTCTGGGCGAACTCCTGGGCGACGTCCGCGCCGGCAGGGCCAGTGGCGTCGTCCACGAGTACGTCGCGGAAGAGCTCGAGCACGCCGGCCGGCTGAAGGAGGCGCTCCGGTGGTTCGGAATGTCCGTCAAGCACCTGGACGACCCCGACGTCGTGTCCAGCCTGGAGTTCGAAGACCTCACGCTGGCCGAGATCGGAAGCCTCGCCGGCCGAGCCAGGGTGAGGAAGGCATTGGGCATGGTGCCCGACTTCCTCGACGACCTCTCCGCTGAGTTCCGTGACGCGATCAAGGCAGGCGTCGGGCAGGACGACGTTCGGCGCTCGCCATCGCTGGTCATCCTGTACTGGCCCGAAGCCGAACGGACGCGCTTGCTCGAACGGTGGCCGGGACTCGAGGAGGTTGGCGGCAGCCTGGAGGAGCACCGCGCGCGAGTCGAGCAGGTCCTGCGCACTCACAAAGGCGCCGGCTCGCAGTTGCGTGTCGTCTTCGGCACGCTCGATCGCCTCCTCGACTTCGCTGCGGGCGAGGGCCTTGATTCTGCTGAGTCCCGGTCACGCAAGGCCTATGCCGAACAGCTCGCGGCCTCCGGTGCAGGGGTGTCCTGGCCCCCGCGACGCAACGAGCCGTGCTGGTGCGGCTCCGGGGTGAAGTACAAGCGATGCTGCGGAACGCTGGCCTTCCCACCGACCGAAGGCCGTCTGCTCAACCCGAAACAGATCTCCCTCACCTCCTGAACCGTGCAGGGTCAAGCAACCTGGACGGCGTCCTTCAGATCAGCGGGGAGCTTCTCCGGGAACGACACGATCAGATGCCGGTTGAAGCGTGGTCGCAACCTGGGCGAGGGTGTCGATGCGGTTCCGTGCACCGCCGCCTTTCCTCGCGCCGGGGCGATGACCGACTGGTCGTGACCAGCCGCTCGGCGAGCTCGCGCTGGCTAAAGCCGCTCCGGTGCGAGGGTGTGGTCATCGCGACGCAGGGACCCATGCGTCGGGCGTTCGGTCGCGGCGTGCCTGGACATCACTGCGAAGCGGAGCAACTTTGTGGCGAAGGGATGCGTATGCGGGGCCTGACCCCTTCTCGATTTGAGGATGTTATGAAGTCGAACTCAGCCCACCTCGCTAGGTAGTCTCATTCGTCCTCAAATCTGTGGCAAACTCGGAACATGCACGAGTGGACGGCATCTGAGTTCCAAAGGTTGATCGAGCGCGAGGATGATGACGTCGAGCTCAAGTCTGGGGCGTCGCCGAAGAAGCTGCAGGAGACCATGGTTGCGTTCACCAACACCGGAGGGGGCACGATCTTCATCGGCGTGGATGATCGCCGAACGGTTTGTGGGCCGACGTCGCGACCAGGGCACCGACGATGCGATCCACGAGGCCGCGCTGACCGGTAGCAACCTCGGTCGGTACAGCATCGGCGCTGGCGCGGTCGACGGCAGGCCCATCGTCGTCGTCGATGTGGAATCTCGAGAGGACGAAGTCGCGCAAACCAGTGACGGCCGGGTGCTTCGACGGCGCGGCGGTCGCAACGTCCCGGTCTTCGGTGCCGAACTCTGGGAGCTCATGTCTTCACGCGCTCTGCGTCGGTACGAGGCCAGTTCCAGTGGCGTGCCGACGACTGCTGTTTCCGCGACGATCGCCGAGCAGGTCGCCGAAGCACACGGCTGGAGCACCAGCGAAACAACTGATCGGTGGCGTGAACGTGGCCTGCTGCACTCCGACGGATCACTCACGATCGCAGGCGCCCTGACACTCACCAACCCCGACGAGACACTCGGCGCCGCCAAGTTCACCATCGACGTCAGGTCCTACGAAGCGGACGAGTCGACCAGCTACGTCCGACGCGAAGCAATGAAGGGGCCGGTCCAGACGCAGGCCGAGGACGCGACGGACTGGATCCTGCGTGACATCGGAACGGAGATGGTTGTCACCGGGGCTCGCAGGCACGACGTACCGCGGCTGCCTCGCCGAGTGGTGCGGGAGGCCGTGGCCAATGCGGTAGCGCATCGCGATTACTCTCGGGACCAGACGCCGATCGTGATCGAGGTGCGCCCTTCTGAGGTCGTCGTGACCAGTCCTGGCCGCCTGCCGGCACCGGTGACCGTAGCAACCCTGCGAGAGGCTCAGGCTCCTCGCAACCACACGATCATCGATATTCTTCGCCGTTTCGGACTCGCCGAGGACAGCGGCCAGGGGATCGACGTGATCCAGGACGGCATGCGTCTCGAACTGCTCCACGAGCCACTGTTCGAGGAGACCGAGAGCGCCTTCCGCGTCACGCTGTATCTGCGCGGACTTGTGTCCACCACGGAGCGTGCCTGGCTGTCCGAGTACGAACGACAGGGACGGCTGCGGGAAGGGGATCGGCTGCTGTTGCTCTCCGTGATGCGCGACGGGCGCATCACGAACAGCCGGGCCCGCGACATCCTCGGCGTCGACAGCGTCGAGGCGCGGACCCGATTGGGCCGACTCCGCGATGTAGGTCTGCTCATTCAGCACGGAACTCGGGGCCGCGCCTATTACACCCTCGGCGTCATCGGACCGGACCGAAGCCTCGAAGAAGTCGTCCTCGAGGCCGCCGCCGCCAACCCACTCACCAACACCAGCGTGCGCGCGTTAACATCCCTCGATCGGTACCAGGCTGGCCAACTGTTGCGCCGCCTCGTGGGCGAAGGAAGGTTGGTACAGCGGGGCGAACGACGCGGCACTACCTACCACTTGCCCTGAGACGCTTGGGCGCGACGGTCCGCGGGTCGCGGTGCGTTTGCGGACCGAGCAACCACGGCCTGGCCCTGGAGGCGCGGCCGATCAGACCCGCCACCGGCGCATCGACGTCCTCAACCGTGCGTCTCCCAGGCATTCGCCAGTCTCACCGTCCCGGGTCACAGTCCCAGCTGAGCGGGGCGGATGAGCGCTCGAGGAGGCGCTGGCGACGACCTCCAGCCGCGACCTGTGCGGCAATTCGGTCGACGCTCACGCCGGCCAGGGCGGCGTTGGTGGCGTGACCGGCCCGCAGGGAGTGCGCGGTGATCCGCTCGGCGGCGAGTCCGGCGAATCCGGCACGATCCTTGACGATGCGGGTCACGGCGTTGCCGGAGATCGGCTCGAGCGTGGCGATCCCGGGCCGCAGGCTGGTGAACAAATGGCCGGCGGTGCTGCCGCGGGCTGAGAGCCAGGCGTCCAGGGCGGCGACCGGGTCGGTATCGGCGTGCTGGCCGTGGGCGACACCCACGACGTGTCCGCGGCGTTTCGGGGTCGGTCTTGGAGCGACATAGGTGCAGCAGGAGGCCGCCGGGCTTGGCCTCGACGTCGGCGAGGGTGAGCGCGGCCAGCTCCGAGCGTCGCGGGGCGCCGGCGAAGCCGATTAAGATCAGGGCGGTGTCGCGCATCCCCTAAGACGTGGTGCGGTCGATCGCGCCGATGAGCTGTCGCAGATCGCTGAGGCTGAGCGGGTGCGCCGGACGGCGTGGTGCCCTTCCCACGATCCGGCGCAGCCCTCGGCGGACCTGGCGAACCGCCTCATGACCGATGGGGTCGGCCACGGCGTGGTGGCGATGCTGGTGTCCAATCGCCGAGCAGGCCTGATCGATGGTGGACAGTGATACGCCCTCCTCGGCCCGTTCGGTCAGGTACGCGCAAACCACAGCGGGATCGGCCGGGAACGGCACCAGCCCTCGACCGCGCACCAGTGGACCCAACGGCTCCAGGCTTGGGCGTAGACGGCACGCGTGGCCGGGGCGTAGGCGGCGGTCGCCGCCGCGGTGATGCGGGTGGCGTCGGCCTCGGTCAGCGGCGCGGACAGGCGCGACGAGGAGCCCAGGGACGAGAGCAGGTCGGTGCGCTGGTCGGCGAGTGCGAGCGATGTCGATGGCGATGGCGATGGCGATGAAGTGGTCATCGGCTCGTTGTAACGGCCCAGTCCCCCGCGCTCACCCTCAGCGCCGAAAAGTGCGAATAATTGCGGACTTGTCACTCCGTCCTCCTATGTAAGGACGGCGGGCACGGACCCTGACCTGCATGTTTGGTGGAGCTGAGGGGATTCGAACCCCTGACCTTCTCCCAAGGACGACCCGAACCGATTCCTCGGGCCACCTCGGCGCAACCCCGCTCGGTCTGACGTTGCTGCCGCCGGATCGAACGACTGACGCCCAACGCTACCCGACAGTCTCGGTACACCTAGAGATTCCTCGGCGCGACTTTCTGCTGACTTTCCGGTACCGCCGAACGGGCCAGGACGGTGGTCCATCGCGCCGACGAGCCAGACGAGAGCCGTCGTTCAAGGGCGTCGCGACAGGAGGCTCGCGGCGTCCTGCGCCAGGTACCGAAGCTCCACGTCGACGTCGTCGCCGTCGAGGATGAACTCCAGGTTCACCCGGTCCGTGTAGTACCGCCTCATGTGGGCCTCGAGCTCGTCGGCCGTAGCGTCACCATGCCGAGCTGCTCGGCAAGGGCCACCACATCGTCGCGTCCTTCGCGCGTTGGGCGATCAGCTTGGTCGCGAAAACCGTCCGCTCATGCCGAAAGTCGGATGCCGAGCTCGGCTTTGGATGGCATCACCCTCTGGGTCGCTGCGCGGTTCACCGTTCTAGCGAAGGTCCTTCAACCGGGTGGACGCCGTGCCGAAGGCTAATGTCGAGAAGTACCTCTGGGGTCGGAGCTCCGGTGAGACTGGCAAAGTACGCAGCCTGCTCGGCGAACATCTCGGCCAGCCCCACGGAGTTGAATACTCCGACGGTGCGGACTTCCTCCTCACCCAGGTTGGCGAAGATGTGCGGCACGCCGCGAGGGAGCCAGACTAAGCATTCCGGTCCGGCTTCGTAGCGTTGGTCTCCGACCTCCACCGTGAGGATCCCACCTGATGACGTAGATCCCTTCGTCCTCCTGGGTGTGGACGTGCCGGCCAGGTCCGGGCGCGCCCGGCGGGATGCAGGCGTCGCCGAATCCGATGCCGGAGCTCTGGCTGCCGTCGGTGATGACCCGCCACGGCCGGGTTCTGTCGTCGGGAAGACCCATCAAAAAGGGGTGACCGAGAGTCATCGTGCTTCCTCCGTTCGCCGAGCCGCCGCCTGGTACCTGCGATTCCCAGTCATGCGATGGATGAAAAGTTCTGAGCTTAAGACCAGCTCGGGCCCATCGCTCCGGGAGGGATGTGAGGTCCCATCGGGACACAGATCACAGCGGGACACAGATCACAGCGGCACTCATGCGACGCTGACGTCTTCCAGGCGGCGGGCGCGGCGCTTGGCGACCGCGTGGCCGCCGGTGACCAGTCCGAGGCCCACGGCGTAGATGACGGTCGTGACGATCAGGTAGCCAATGGTGTCGCCGAACCAGTTCCAGTCGGCGCTGTTCACGTCGCCGAAGGCGTCTTTGGAGCCGCGGGTGGCCTCCAGCACGAGTTGAGCTGTCTGGAAGGTGAACAGGTGGGCGAAGCCCAGCCCGAAGGCGAGGTAGGCGCTTGTCCGGTTCTGCAGGAAGTAGCCCAGCGGGAAGGCCGCGAGCAAGGTCAGGATGGCGATCATGGGAGGCGTCCTTCGGTTGATGACTAGGTGGTTCCAAGCCTGGCGAACCCAGCGACCGCTGCCATCAGGAGTAACCCTGCGGCGCACTGCGGATGATCAGTAAGGGCCAGCACCTAGGCGCTCCGGCTTTGGACCCATCAGACTGGGGAAGTGCAGCTGCGGTCGGTCCACCCGGTACTCGCAGCGTGGACGGGCGTCCATGCGGCGGCAGGTTGCGTCCTGGTCGCGGCCCAGCTGCCTGATGTCGGCGCGGCGACGGCCGCGGCGCTCGTCGTCCTCGTCTCCGCTACCGGTCTGGTGCTGGCCTGGCTCATCGCGAAACGGGTTGCCGACAACCCGGTCCCGACCGCCCTGGCGACGATCGCCGCGCTGGCGGTCGCTGTGCCTGTGGTCGAGACCTGGGGGAATTCCGCAAGGTCCTCGGACCCGTGGCCGGGAGCGGAGCTCGCGGCCCCGCTGGTCCAGGCGATCTGGCCGCTGCAACTGGTCGGCTTCGGCCTGCTGCTGCTCACGTTCCCCAGCGCTCCTTTGCGTCGCCCCTTCTCGCTCCGGGTGCTCGGTGTGGGTCTGCTCGGTGTGGTGCTGGTCCTGGTCTCCAACTGGGGTTCACGTCAGGGCGAGGAGTTCACCGGATGGCGGATCCCCGTCGCGGTCGCGGGGCTGGCGTTCCTGGCCGCCGCCCTGCTGGCGGCCACGGTCGACCTGGGGCGCCGGATGCGTCGGGCGGGACCGACTGAGAGCAGACAGGCCAGGTGGCTGTTGCTGGCAACGGGATGCGTGCTGGTGCTGATGGTCGCGAGCTGGCTGACCGTCCCCGAGCTCGTCCCGGCGGACGTCGGTTACACCTCCTTCCTGGTCGCGCTCTATCTGTTGGTCCCGGCAGCGGTCGCGATCGCCGTGATCCGGCACGACCTGTTCGACATCGATCGGCTGCTCAGCGACGCGGTGGCCGTGGTAATCACAGCCGTGGTTGCTGCTCTGGTCTCGGCAGGCTCAGCAGTCCTGGTCCAGGAGGCGGTCCAAGATGCCGCGGGCCTCCAGACCGGAGCAGCTGCCTTCGTGACCGCGCTCGTGTTGGTGCCGACCTATCGCTGGGTCCATCGGTGGAGCGCTGCCACGTTCGATAGGGAACGCACTGTCCTGTTGGCCGCGGCCCGTGCCTTCGCCGCCGACGTGCATCAGGGCCGCCGAGACCCGGAAGAGGTTCAGGAGGTGTTCTGCAGCGTGCTGCGTGACCCCGGTCTCCGCGTCGGTCTGGCGGTCCCCGGTCAGACCGGCTTCCTCGACCTCGAGGGTCACCCGGTCGAGTTGCGGCCAGACGTGATCCTGCGCGCCGGCGTGGCCGAGATCGGGGTCGTCGAGCTCGGCCGGGTCAGTGCCCGGCAGCGACGACTGGCCCAGGAGGCAGCCCGGCTGGTGTGGAGCGCGTTTGAGAGCGCCCGGCTGCGGGCGGGTCTCCGAGTTGCGCTGGCCGAGGTCGAGGCTAGCCGGGAAAGGCTCAACCATGCGGCCTCTACCGAGCGTCGTCGGCTGGAGCGTGACCTGCACGACGGCGCTCAGCAAACCCTCGTCGCGATCGGGATGCGGTTGCGCTCGACTCAGGCCGGCCTCGCCGACGGTTCCACACAGCACTCCGACATCGACGTAGCGATCGATCACCTCGCAGAGACGGTGGTCGAGCTGCGCCGGATCTCCCAGGGCATTCGCCCCGCGCGCCTGGACGACGGCCTCGGACCTGCTCTGGAAAACCTGCGCGCCACCGTCCCGATTCCATTCACCCTCAGGATCGGCGGCGCAGCCGAAGATGCCGACCTCGACGAGGCCCTGGCCCAGGCGGCCTACTACGTGGTCGCGGAGGCCGTGGCCAACACCCTGAAACACGCGCACGCCTCCCAGGTCGCTGTCCGAGTCGACCTGCGCGAGGGCCGGATGGTGGTGCAGGTTTGTGACGACGGTGTCGGCGGGGTCGACCCCGAGCACGGGTTGGCAGCGCTCCGCGACCGGGTGGCTTCGCTCGGTGGCACCCTTCGCCTAGCCAGTCCGCGTGGCGGTGGCACCACCGTGGAGGCGACGCTCTGATGGACATCGTGGTGGCCGAGGACAGCGTTCTGTTCCGGGAAGGGCTCGAGCGGATCCTGCGCGACGCCGGCCACGAGGTCCGCTCAGTGGCAGACGCCGACGCCCTGGTCGCTGAAGTGCTGGCACAGCGACCCGAGCTGGTGATCGCCGACATCAGGATGCCTGCCCGCGACGGTGGCGACGGTGCCCGAGCCGTGGCCGGGCTGCGCGCCAACGACCCGACCCTGCCCGTGGTGCTGCTCTCTCAGCACGTGGAACTACGACACTGCACCCCCATGCTCGGGCAACCTGGGTTCGGCTACCTGCTCAAGGACCGAGTCCTGGCTCTGAAAGACTTCCACCAGTCGCTCGCGGCGGTCGCAGCCGGAGGCGCTGCCGTCGACCCGACGGTTGTGCGCTCCCTTGTCGGCGACTCAATGCGTGCCCATCGGTTAGCGGCCCTCACCGCTAGGGAGCGTCAAGTGCTGGCTCTTGCAGCCCAAGGCCACACCAACGCCCGGATCGCTGCCGAACTCGACTGCGCGGAGAGGACCGCCGAGAGTCATATGCGAGCGGTCTTCCAGAAGTTGGACCTTTTGGACGACGGCCTCACCCACCGGCGTGTCCTTGCTGTCCTCACCTACCTGACCGCCATCACGCCGCCTGGAGCGTGACCCAGGATCACCGAACAGGGCGAGCAAAACAGAGATCAGCGGACACTTCGGTCCGGAGGAGCGGCCGTCCCATACAGGCGTGGAGAACGACCGGATCTGCCGCATAGCGAGCGCTCGTGTGGGTGTCGCCTGAACCATCTTCCCAGCGCCCATGGCCGGTGAAAGTCACGCGCGGTCGAACGCGCCGGGCGCCGTCGGTCAGTAGCCTTGCTCCCGTGTCCACGAAGTCGGAGCGCCGGGCGGCACGCGACGTGGTCGCGGCCTATCACGAGGCTCGATTGGCTGAGCTCCTCCAGCGAGTCGGCGAAGCCGCAGACCGCTTCCGTGCCGGGGAACTCAAGGCTGGCCCTTCGACGCCGACCAGGTCATCTTCCAGTACAGCCGTGCCGCGAAAGAGCTGTGGAAGTTCTGCAACCTCGGCGAGGTCGTGTTCACCGCACGGATGATCAGCGAGGACGCCCCGGACGATTGGTGGGAACGCGGAGCACCAAACCGGCGCTGAGACTGTTGTCAGAGCCTGCACACCGCGTCGCAGTGGTTCGGCTCAACTTGACCAGGATCCTTGCCGGTGACGACCCTCGGGGATGAACACAGCCGAACTCCTCGCGCGAGGCGACTTCGCGCACGCCACTCTCCGGATGGCAAACCGCCGCCCATCTTGCCCGGTTCAAGGGCCAGCCTCGCGTCCACACCGAATCAGACCTGCGGGCCTTCCTGGCCTGGTGTGAGCGCCAGGGCCTGGATCCCATCGAGACCAGGCGCCCACATATCGAGCTGTACCTGCGCTGGATGCAGGAAGGGGTGGGCTACAAGCCATCCACCGTCTCCCGGCGCCTCTCGGTCGTGGCCGGCTTCTACCGAACCTGCGTCATTGACGGCGTGCTCGAGCAGTCACCAGCCGACTACGTGCGCAGGCCGCGTGTCTCCTCCGAATCCCCGACTCTCGGTCTGAACCACTTGCAGTTCGAGGCCATATTGACCGCGGCGCGAGAGTCGAGCAACGTCAACGACTTCGCCCTGGTCGCCATGCTCGGTCTGCTCGGGCTCCGCATCTTCGAGGCCACCGGAGCCGACATCGACGGGCTGGACGAGGTCCACGGGCACCGCGTTCTGCGAGTGCACGGCAAAGGCGACAAGATCGCCCTCGTTCCCTTGCCGCCAGCGGTCAACAGAGCCATCGACCGCGTGATCGAGCACCGCCTCAGCGGTCCCATCCTTCGCAGCCGCTCCGGCAGTCGCATGGACAGGCACTGTGCTACCCGTCGTCTTCGCGCACTCGCCAAGACCGCGGGGGTGGCCACGACTCGAATGCATCCCCACATGCTTCGCCACACCGTCGTCACCACCATGCTCGACGCAGGCGTTGACCTTCGTGACGTCCAAATCGCTGCCCGGCACGCTGATCCCCGAACGACCATGCGCTACGACCGGGCTCGCAACAACCTCGACCGGCACCCCAACTACATCCTCGCCGCCTACATGGCGTCAGGGACGTAGCGCCGCCGAGCGCACGCTACGCGGCATTATGCACGTGATCTGGGATGCCGTTGTTCATGATGCTTCGCCTTTCTCGAGGCTGGTGATGAGCTGGCCGAAGAGGTCGGCTCGGTGGTCTTGATCCTTCGCTGCGGCGTCATCGTGCTGGGCTTGGAGGGTGGGTCGGAACTCGATGCTGGTCTGGAAGAACGTGCAGGTTTCGCAGATGGACTCGAAGGCGCAGTCGAGCTCGGGTGGTCGGGCGCAGTAGCCGTTGCCGAGGTGTCGGTGGTGCTCTCGGCGGAGCCGGGCCATGTTGGGTCCGATCGCGTCGGCGGGCAGTGAACGGGCTTGTTCGTAGAGGGCGTCGACCTGGTCGGTGACGGCGAAGTACTCCTCGGCGACGGTGCGGTTGGCGATCTTGGCGTAGCGCAGGGTCATGTCCATGCTGCGGTGTCCGAGCATTGCCGCGATCGCTTCAAGGGACATGCCGCGGTTGATGGCTTGGGTGGCCAGGGTGTGGCGCAGTTGGTGGGGGTGGATGTGGGGCAGGCCGGCTGCGGCACCGGCTTTGTTGAGGAACCGG
>Ga0136640_10000533_pt1 | contig 14677 bp, 9 predicted proteins | sample AntDrymUQ8642106_2_FD_105498 | JGI IMG/M metagenome (GOLD analysis project Ga0136640, IMG submission 105498) | Polar desert sand microbial communities from Dry Valleys, Antarctica - metaG UQ864 (21.06) | ecosystem: Environmental > Terrestrial > Soil > Desert | place: Antarctica: Dry Valley...
AATTTCAAAAATGTCTGCCGAATCAACACACGAAGTTACAGAGCTTTTGCAAAAGTGGAGCGCGGGCGACCAAGCCGCGCTTGAAGAACTCACGCCCGTTATCTACGCCGAACTGCATCGCATCGCCAAGCATTATATGAGCCGCGAGCGCGAAAATCACACCTTGCAAACTTCCGCGCTAGTTAATGAAGCATATGTGCGCCTGATTGATTGGAAATCAGCGCAATGGGAAAACCGGGCGCATTTTTTCGGCGTGTCGGCGCAATTGATGAGAAGAATTCTGGTTGATTTCGCGCGCAGCCGCCCGAAAATAAAAGACGGCGACGTGCGCCACGTCTCCTTAGAAGAAGCGTTTACAGTTACGGCTGAAAAAGACGCGGACTTGGTTGCATTGGACGAAGCGTTAAATGAGTTGGCGACGTTCGACGAACGCAAAGCAAAAATCGTCGAGCTGAAATTCTTCGGCGGATTGTCGGTCGAAGAAACGGCGGAAGTTTTGAAAATCTCCGGCGTTACCGTGATGCGCGAATGGAGCAAGGCAAAGGCTTGGCTGTATCGAGAATTGAATAATGTGTGAAGATTTTTAGCCACGAACAAACATGAAAGAACATGAACAAAAATTAAAATAATAAATTGACTTTCTTCTTTTTCGTGAAATTTTGTGTTTGTTCGTGGCTAGATTCTACTGATTTATGAACGCCGAACGCTGGAAACAAATTGACGAGCTTTTTGATGCTGTTTTGGAAATTCCAAACGCGCGGCGCGAAGATTTTCTGTCTGAAAATTGCAACGGCGACGACGATTTGAAGCGCGAAGTTTTAAGTTTGCTCAAAGCCCAAACGAGCGCCGATAAATTTTTGGAAAACTCGGCGATGAACTTGATGGCGAAGGAACTCGCGCAGAACCGCACGGAAGTTTTCTCGTTTGTCGGCAAAGAATTCGGCACTTATAAAATCGAAAGGCAAATCGGCGCGGGCGGAATGGGCGAAGTTTATCTGGCGCACGACGACAAGTTAAACCGCAAAGTCGCGCTGAAGATTTTGCCCGCCGAATTTGTCGCCGACGCCGAAAGAATCAAGCGTTTTGAACGCGAGGCGCGAATGGTTTCCGCACTTAATCATCCGTATATCGTAACGATTTACGATGTCGGAACGGCGGACGGCGTAAATTTTATCGCCACCGAATTTGTCGAAGGCGAAACGGTTCGTGAATTGATAAATCGCGGCGTTGATTTGAAGCAAACGCTTTCGATTATCTCGCAAACTTGCGAAGCATTAGCCGCCGCGCACAAAGCGGGAATCGTTCACCGCGACATCAAGCCGGAAAATATAATGCTTCGTTCCGACGGTTTTGTGAAGGTTTTGGATTTCGGTCTGGCAAAGCTCGCCGAACACACGGAATTTCAGCCGAGCCTTTCAAACTACACGATGAAAGGCGTTATTATCGGCACGCCCGCGTATATGTCGCCCGAACAGGTGAGCGACGATAAAGTTGACCATCGCACGGATTTGTGGAGCGTCGGCGTGGTTTTATATGAAATGTTGACGGGCGTAAATCCTTTCAAAGGCGAAACGCGGCAGATGACTTTTCAAAAGATTTTGTCTGAAGAGCCGTCGCCGGTTACCGAATCGAATTCGCAACTGCCGGCGGAACTCGACCGAATTTTAAGCAAGGCGTTGGAAAAAGACGTTGAGGTTTCTTATCAAACCGCTTCGGATTTGCGTGCCGATTTAAAGCGCGTTCGCCGCGAGATTGATTCGTCGTCTTCACTTAGAAGTATTTCTGCAACGCAAAGGCGCAGAGACGCGGAGACGCAGAGGAATTTTTTACTTTTGCCTTTTGCCTTTTTACTTTTGCTTTTGATTGGCGCGGGAATCTGGTTTTTTGCTTCGCGTTACCGGCAAGCGAATTATGTAGCGGATTGGGGGAAAGCAAGCAGCGTTCAGCTAACCGAACAAGCCGGAACGGAATTTTTTCCGAGTCTTGCGTCCGACGGGAAATCTTTTGTCTATACCGGCGAAAGCGGCGGCGATTTGGATTTGTTCTGGCAAAGAATCGGCGGAAAAAACCCGGTGAATTTGACAAAAGATTTTCCGGCAGACGACACACAACCCGCTTTTTCTCCCGACGGCGAGCGCATCGCTTTTCGCTCCGAGCGCGAGCCGGGCGGAATTTACGTGATGGGCGCAACGGGCGAAAATGCGCGGCGCGTTTGCGATTTCGGTTATCATCCGTCGTGGTCGCCGGACGGCAAAGAAATTGCGGTCAGCACCGCCGAAAAGGATTTGCCGAATTTGCGAAACGCAACGCCGAGTTCGATATGGATTGTCAATGTCGAATCGGGCGCAAAACGAATGCTGATAGAATCGGACGCGATGCAGCCTGCGTGGTCGCCAGACGGAAAAAAAATCGCTTACTGGTTTATGCAGCCGCAAGGCAGCAAACGCGATGTCGCCATTATTTCAACAAGCGGCGGCGAACCCGTCGTTATCAGCAAAGACGGCATGATAAATTGGAATCCGGTCTGGTCGCCGGACGGAAAATTTTTGTATTACGTTTCGGACCGAGGCGGCAATATGAATTTCTGGCGCGTCTCGATTGACGAAGCGAGCGGCGCGGCTGCGAGCGAGCCGGAAGCCGTCGCTACGTTTTCAAAATACAGTCGCCATCTTGCTTTTTCAAAAGACGGAAAGCGAATGATTTACGTGCAAACCGATCATAAATCGAACATTCAAGCCGTTAATTTTGATGCGAAAACCGAAAAGGCGGTCGGCGATTTGTTTTGGATAACTCAAGGCGACAGGCAAATCTCACGCGCCGAACTTTCGCCGGACGGACGACAATTTGTTGCCCGCCTCGTGCGCCGAACGCAGGACGACATCGTTTTGATAAATCGTGAAACGGGCGAGATAAAAGATTTGACCGACGACACGGCTTTTGACCGTTATCCGCGTTGGTCGCCCGACGGCAAGCGAATCGCTTTTATTTCAGACCGCGGCGGCAGCCACGAAATTTGGACGATTGACGCGGACGGAACGAATCTGAAACAGGTAACTTTTAATAATTCAAACGGCGCGACCTTTCCGCATTGGTCAGCCGACGGTAGTCAAATTCTTTTTCGTCTTAACCAGCAAAATTTTATCTTAGATTTGAACAAAAACTGGAACGAGCAAAAGCCGTCCGCACTGTCCGCGCCGCCGAACAATGCCAAGTTCACCGTTTGGGATTGGTCGCCGGACGGCAAAATGCTCGTCGGCTCATTCAGCGACGGTCTGCGCGGAATGGGTTTTTATTCGTTCGCCTCAAACCGCTACGAAGTCGTTTCCGAAATGGAAGAAATCCCGATGTGGCTGCCCGACAGCCGCCGCATTACTTTTGCCGGCAAAGGCAAAGTTTATATTTTGGACGTTACGACGAAAAAGACATCGGAAATTCCCTTGCGCTCGTCCGACGACATTCGCACGGCGAGCGTCAGCCGCGACGGTTCGCTGCTTTATTTTACGTCGGTTTCCAGCGAATCGGACATTTGGATGCTCGACAATTCGCAGAGTCAATAAAAATTTTGCAGTTTTTGCGAATGATGTTATAATCCAAAAACTTTATGAAAAGCCGCCCGACAAAACTTTCCAAAGATTTGCTCGCCGAACTCGGCATCGCGCCGAAAGAATCCTGTCGCGCCTAAATATCTTCTCTTCAATTTTACTTTACTTCGTTTAGATTTTTGGTAAATCCAATTTCTAATCGTTTCTGTTTATAATAAAATTTCAATTTCAAATTTATGCTTAAATTTCACAACACGCTCTCGGATAAACTCGAAGAATTTCATCCGCAAAATGAACGGGAAGTCCGCTTTTATATGTGCGGTCCGACGGTTTGGAGTTACGCGCACATCGGCAATTTTCGCACCTTTGTTTTCGGTGATATGTTGCGCCGCTACTTAAAATACAAAGGTTACAACTTAACGCATGTGATGAATTTAACTGATGTTGACGACCGGATTATCAACGAAGCGCACAAAGTCGGTCGAACGATTGACGAATTTGTGCAGCCGTTTATTGAAGCGTTCTGGGAAGATTTTGATTCTTTGGGTTGCGAGCGTCCCGAAATCGCGCCGCGCGCGACGCATCATATTCAGGAGATGATTGAAATTATCGAAAGCCTGCTCGAAAAAGGCAAAGCCTATGAATCGGAAGGTTCGATTTATTACCGCATTCAAGCTTTTCCTGAATACGGCAAACTTTCAAAAATAAATTTTGCAGGCAATATCGTCGGTGCCAGCGAACGCATCGACACGGACAAATACGAAAAGGAAGACGCGCGTGATTTTGCTTTGTGGAAATTAGTTGACAAAGATGAACCGACCGGTTGGGACGCGAGTTTCGGGCGCGGGCGTCCGGGCTGGCACATTGAATGTTCGGCGATGGCGATGAAATACTTGGGCGCGAGTTTCGATATTCACGGCGGCGGCATTGATTTGCAGTTTCCGCATCACGAAAACGAAATCGCCCAGAGCGAAGGCGCGACCGGACAGCAATTCGCTAAATATTGGCTGCACGGCGAATTTTTGAAAATCGAAAACGAAAAAATGTCAAAATCACTCGGCAACGATTTCACTTTTCGCGATATTCACTCGAGAGGTCATTCGCCGACCGCGATTCGTTACCTTTTGCTCAGCGTTCCGTATCACAAGCAACTTAATTTTACGTTTGAAAATTTGCAGGGGGCGGAAAATACGATTGAAAGATTGCGCGATTTCCGAAAGCGTCTGCAGGAAGCAAATTTGAGAAGTGGAGCAAATTCCGATTTACAAAATGCGGCAAAAAACGCTCTTAACGATTTTGAAACGGCGATGGACGATAATTTAAACACCTCTGTTGCGCTCGCCTCCTTGCACAATCTAGTGCGCGAAGTAAATACGGCTTTGGCAAACGAAACGATTTTAGCCGAAGACCGCCCGGTAATTTTTGGGATCACCGAAAAATTTGATGCGGTGTTTAATATTTTCGGTGAAGAAAAAGTAGAAATGCTCGCCGCGGAAATCGAATCAATGATTGAAGAACGTCAAACGGCGCGGCACAATCGAGACTTCGCGCGTTCGGACGAAATCAGGGATTTGCTGGCGAAAAAAAATATTGTTTTGGAAGACACAAAAGATGGTGTTCGTTGGAAGAAAAAATAGCTTTATAGCTTTATCGAAAAATAAAAAGGGGATTAAACAAATATGTATTTCCCTTTTTATTTTTGTATTTCAAACAAAAATGCTTTCAAACCCTGGGCTTCAAAAACTTTTGGTTCACCGATTTTATAGCCTTTCGCAATTAAATTTTTGAGCGGCGGTTTCTTTTCACTCAGTTCCGAATCACGAAAAGCGATGAAGAAACTCTCGCCTTCAAAATCGTCGGTTGTTTTAACTTCCCCGAATCCGCGCGGCAGAAAATACGCTTTGTCTTCGATCAAATCTTCAATTTTATTAACTTTAATAATCTGCACATTGCTTTTTGAGTCGCGGCGCGAAGCGAACCAAAAATGATACGCCACCAAATCTTCAAATGTATAAACATTTATGGATTCGCTTTTGTTAAATCTTGATTCATCGAGATTTTGCGCGAGATTTTCCCAGGCGCACCAGATGTATTTCGGTTGGTCGCGCGTTAATTGGAGCAGAAAAGCCGCGCCGAAAAGCAGCAAAATCAAAATCAAACTTATAATCTGCAGCGGAGGTTTCATGCTTTTTTTTGAAAACAAAGCTGCTGCCAAAATTGTCGCGGGCGCGAAAACGATGATTAAATGGCGCGTTCCCCAAATTGAATAAGGCAAAATCCAGCTTAAAGCAAACGCAAGTAAAATGGGTGTGAAGACAAAATATGTCAGAAGATAAAGAGAGCGTTTTTCGTGTTCGTCAACGTCCTCCCAATTTAGCAATCGTAAAACGGCGATCATCGCAACGATCAGAATAATCGGTACGGTGATCAAAAAAATCGCGGTCGAATCTTTGTTGCTTTGCTCAAAATAAATCGGCTCGAAAAGGTCAAAGACGAACTGCAAAATTGATAAAAGATTCGGCTTTGTCATCCACCCGATGTTTTGTCCAACGTCCGAATTGATATTTGTCGCCTGCCAAAGCGCATAAATCCAAGGCGCGAAGCCGAGCGTCATAATACCGAACATTAAGAAAAGTTGTTTAATTTTTTCGCCTTTTAAAGTGATAACTGCCAAAATTTCCGTCAGAATTAAAAACCAGCCGAAATAGTGAGAATAGACAAGCAGAATATTGACAATTACAAAAGGCAAAAATCCTTTGCCGGTGTTCAGAAAACGCACAAAAAGCCACATCGAAAAAAGACCGAGACAAAGCAGAAGGCTGTACATTCGGACTTCCTGTGAATATTTGATAAGCGAACCGTTGACAGCAAAAAATGTTAAAGCAAGTGTGATTGTCGAAAGATTTAATTTTAATTCACGACTCAGTAGAACGAACGGAATAATGGCAATTATTGAAAAGAAAACAGGAAAAAGTCTGAGCCAAAACAAATTCTCGCCGCCGACGGAAATCCAAATTTTAAGCAAAACATAAAAAAACGGCGGGTGAATGAGGTCTTGGGCGACAAACAAAAAAAGAGAATTCCAGGAATGGGTCGCGGCGTGAACGCTGAAAATTTCGTCAAACCAGAGACATGAAGCAGTTAGATTCCAAAACCTGAGTAGAACATAAACAAAGCAAACTAGGGCAAAAATTGCGAACCAGGTTTTTTCGGACAGCTTCATTTTAGAGTGTTATATTGCTGCCTAACTTTCCATTTATGCTTGTGTATTGAAGCGCAACTTCCGCAAACCGGTCGGTTTCCCGGCAATAGGAAAGACATTTATCGAAAGGTTTTGAATAGATGTGAAGGCTGACGGCGCGCTCGTCAAATTCCGGCAGATTTAAGATTTGGTGAATCGGTTCTTCAAGCTCGACTTTCGCGGCGAGACATTCGGAAAGATCGAATTGGTCGGCTTCTTTTAATTTACAAAAACCATTTGCTTCTTCAATTTCCAAAACCCGAAAATTTTGTCCGCGCAGTTTGCCGACCGGGACGGTCATCCAGCACATCTGGTCGGCGTGATTATGAATGCGCGACACTTGCCCTTTTTCCCAACACAATGCCATTAATTCAAAACGCTCGTCTTTGTAAATCAAATTTCGGGTGTAAAACTTTTTGCTCCAAAAGAGATAAGGCGCGATTGTGTCGACATCAACCGGATTTTCGGCTAACAATTGATAAATATTATCGCAAGTAAATTCCGTATCGGAAATTGTGCGCAGTCCTTCGATTAGATTTTCAATTTTGATTGTTTTCATATTTTTTACACACGAATGACGCAATTGGCGCGAGTAACATTTTTTGATTTAATTAGTGTTACTTGTGTAATTCGTGGCTAAATTTTCTTCCGCTTTTCGCAAAAAGTCAACAAATTCTTCGGCATTTCTCGTCAACCCGGAAAATGTCGCAATCGTTTTTCCGTCCGTGTCCAAAATTGCATAAAACGGAAGCGCGACGGTTTGGAAAGTTTTTTCTTGAAACTGTTGCTGCCGCTCGTAAACCGCGCCTTCGCCGTCAGTGAAAAGTTTTGCCAAAACGAATTTGCCAAATTCGTCTTCGACTTCTTTTTTGACAAAAATATTCGCCTCCATCCAGCGACAATTCGTGCAGGTGTAACCGGTAAAATCTATGAAAACCGGTTTATTTTCGGCTTTTGCCCGCGCTAAGGCTTTTTCGTAATCGTTTTCAATCCAAGCAATTTTTTTTGCGTCTGTTCGATTAAAAAAGTTCCGTGAAGTTTCGGTTTCGGGCGGCAGAAAAGATTCGAGTTCGCCGAGGCTTGCGCCGAAAAGTCCGGTTAGCAAATAAAAACTGATTGCCAAGCTTAAGATTGCCGACACAAGGCGAATCGCGCCGATTCTCTCCGGCTTGGAATCGTGCGGCAGTTGAAATTTTCCTAAAAGATAAACTGCCAAAATCGCGCCGATCGCAATCCAAATCGCCAGCACGAAATTACGCGTGAAAATTCCCCATTTCCAAATTAAATCGACGTTTGAAAGAAATTTCATCGCCGCCGCGATTTCCAAAAAGCCCATCGCCACTTTGATTGAGTTCATCCAGCCGCCCGCCCGAGGCAGTTGCGAAACATATTGCGGTACCAGGGCAAGAATGAAAAACGGCAGCGCGAAAACGCTGGAGAAGGCGAGCATTCCGACGAGCGGCATCTGCCAATCGCCGTTTGAAGCGGAAACCAGAATCGTGCCGACAAATGGCGACGTGCAGGTAAATGAAGTTAAAGTGAATGTCAAACCCATTAGCAACGAACCGATGATTCCGCCGCCTTCGCCTTCTTTGCTGCGCGTTAAATTATCCAGTTTTGTCAAAACACCGGTCGGAATCGTAATCTCATAGGCGCCGAACAGATTAAAGGCAAAAAAGAGAAAAATCCCGGCGATTAAAATATTGACGTACGGATTTGCCGCGAAAAGATTAATTCCCGCCGCGCCGACAAAAATCGCCAGAAGCATTCCGAGAATTGTAAATGTGCCGATAATTCCGAGCGAATAAACGAGCGCCATTTTGACGGCTTTTCCGCGATTACCCGCCGAATGATTAGTAAAATAAGAAACCGTAATCGGAATCATCGGAAACACGCACGGTGTGAGTAAAGACAATGCACCAAGCGTGATCGCCAGCCAAATAAAAGACCATAAATCAGTGGGCAGCGTACGGCTGGCAGTGGGCGATCGTTCAATGCCGGAAGTCGGAGTTTGATTATTACCTGCTGTTTGCGAACTGCCAACTGCCGTCTGCTGACCGCTAATTGTTGGTTGCTGGTTGCTGACTGCTGATTTTTTAACATCTTCAAAACCTGAAAACGAAACCTTTACCGTTTTCGGCGGCAGACAAAGTTTATCGTCGCAAACTTGAAACCGCACATTGACCAGTAAATCATTGGCGTTCGTTTCGCGCGTCGCAATTAGCGTCAGATTAAACTCCGCTTCGCTTTCAAAATATTTTGTTTCGAGTGGTTTTCCATCAATCACAAAATTTGCGTCCGGTTTTGTAATCGACTTTGAAGATTCAATTTTTCCTTCAATCTTAAAAGCCGAATCTTCGGGCAGAGTTATCTTTGTCGGAAAAGGTCCGCCCTCCGGCTGCTCAACAGCGTAAAGATGCCAGTTTCCTTCGATTTGCGCTTTCAAATCGGCTTTGAAAGCTCCGCCCTCTTTAACGATTTTGCCCTTTGCGTCGGATTCGAGCGACCAGGAAACCGGGCTTTGGGCAAGCACAGCGAGAGGAAAGATGAGAACAAGAATGCCAAAAAAGATTGATAATTTTAGATGCCGGGCGTAAAACATATTTTTATCTAACTGGTAAGATGCAATTTTATCTTTTTTGAAAAGAATTTAACAGTCGTTTTAATTGATAAGTTTTTTCTTTTTGCACAATTACCTTTTTGTCGCTTATAATTTTAATTTGAAACACACGTTTTAACATTACATAAATAATTACAGTAATTTTATTCCGATTGCGACCGGGAGGTTTGATTTTGCCAAAAACAGCAACTCGCCAGAAAGAAGAAACGAAAATAAATAAAAGCTCCACCAATGGCGCGAACAAAACCGCGTCCAAAATAAATGCCAAAACAAATGGACAAGCAACCGATAAGGTTGACTCGAAGCTTGCATCCGCCGAACACAAAGACCGCCGGCAAGCGCAAAAATCCTCGATTAAAAATGTTGAGCCGCAACTTCTTCAAGAAATGCTTTACCAGATGGTTTTAGGCAGAATCTTTGAGCAGAAATGCGCGGAAGTTTACCGGATCGGGAAAATCGGCGGTTTTTGTCATCTGTATATCGGTCAGGAAGCGGTCGCTATCGGTTCGATGATGGCTTTGCGCGAAGACGATCTTGTCATTACCGCTTACCGCGACCACGTGCAGGCGATGGTCAAAGGCATCACGCCCGAAGCGGTAATGGCGGAACTCTACGGACGCGCGGGCGGAAATGTCGGCGGCAAAGGCGGTTCGATGCATATGTTTTCTAAGGAGCTCGGATTTTACGGCGGACATGGAATTGTCGGCGGTCAAATCGGCGTCGGCACGGGAATGGCTTTTGCGCAAAAATATAAAGAAACTGATGCGGTAACGCTGTGTTTCTTCGGCGAAGCGGCGGTCAATCAGGGGATGTTTCACGAATCTCTGAATATGGCGCAGCTCTGGAAATTGCCGGTCATTTACATTTGCGAAAATAACCAATACGGAATGGGAACGTCGCAAAAACGCGCGATGAGCATTTCGAGTATCGCCAAAAAAGCCGAAGGTTTTGGAATGGCAAACGAATTTGTCGACGGAATGGACGTTTTAGCTGTCCGCGAAGCAACGACGAGAGCAATCGAGCGCGCCCGCAAAGACGGCTCACCGACCCTACTCGAAATTCGTTGCTACCGTTTTATGGGGCATTCGATGTCTGACCCGGGAAAATATCGCACGTCTGATGAAATAAAGAAAAATCAGGAACGCGATCCGATTTTTCTTTTTAAGCAAACTTTGACCGAAGCGAAAGTTATTTCCGATAAAGATTACGCCGGGATTGAAGGGCGAGCGAAAGAGGCGGTAGAGAAAGCGTTAAAGTTTGCTGATGAAAGTCCGCTGCCGGATGAGAAGGAGTTGTTCACGGATGTTTATGCGTAAGACGATTTTTGATGAAATATAAAATCGAATTTAAGCAGCGTGCGGCGGGAAGCCAACGCGCCGACAATTGGTTTATCAGAACTAGAAAAGGAATTTGGAATCTAATAAATTATGGCAATTTTGACAATCCGCGATGCGCTCAACCAAGGGTTGCGCGAAGAAATAATCAGAGACGAAAATGTATTTATAATGGGCGAGGAAGTAGCTGAATATGACGGTGCGTATAAAGTTACGCGGGGGCTTTGGAAGGAATTTGGTGATAAGCGCGTGGTTGACACGCCGATTACCGAGCTCGGGTTTGCGGCGGTCGGCGTCGGCGCGGCGATGGCAGGACTTCGCCCCGTCATCGAGTTTATGACGTTTAATTTTTCGATTTTAGCCTCAGATCAAATCATCAATCACGCGGCAAAAATGCGTTATATGTCGGGCGGACAATTCAAAGTTCCGATCGTTTTTCGTGGTCCGAACGGCTCGGCTTATCAAGTTTCATCGCAACATTCGCAGGCACTCGAAGCATTTTACGCGAATTTTCCAGGACTTAAAGTCGTGATGCCTTCAACCCCAGCGGACGCCAAGGGTTTATTAAAATCTGCCATCCGCGACGATAATCCGGTGATTTTTCTCGAACAGGAAAGAATGTACGGCATCAAGGGCGAAGTTTCCGAAGACCCGGAATTTTTGATTCCACTCGGCGTTGCCGATGTCAAACGCGAAGGAACCGACTGCACAATTGTCGCGCGTTCAATGACTGTTCCACTGGCGATGCAAGCCGCTGAACAGATGGAAAAAGATTTTGGCGTTTCGGTCGAAGTCGTTGACCCGCGAACGATTAAACCGCTCGACATTGACACGATTGTCAAATCGGTGAAAAAGACAAATCGTTTAATCGTCGTCGAAGAATCACACGCTTTCGCCTCGGTCGGCGCAGAGATTTCGCACCAAGTCTCGGAACACGCTTTTGATTATTTGGACGCGCCCATCAAAAGAATTTCGTGTGCTGAAGCACCGATGCCGTATGCGAAAAATTTGGAAGAACTCGCTCTGCCCGACGTTCCGAAAATCATCGCGGCGGTTAAGGAAGTTTGTTATTTGTAATAATCAGCAGCAATAATAATGAAAGCTAAACAAATAGAAAAATGGAGTAGAACAAGAAAGCCAGGAAAAGTTTGATTCATAATTCTCTATTCTATTATATTTAGTGTGGTTGTCTCATTAGGCATTAATTTGTTTTATTATTTCTGGGACACACTCATTGAAGGAAAGGGAATTGCGATTTTAAACCTAAGATGGATGCTAATAAATTTCGTTTTTACTTTTAGATTATAAATTTGTGCCTAAAGGAATTACACGCATAGAAAATTACAAAAACAGAGCCGACGGCTGGCTGGTTCGTCTGCAGTCGCGGGGCAAATCTTTTTCAGGATTTTTCAAAGATGCCGATTATGCGAGTACAGACAGCGCGCTGCGGGCGGCGCGAAGATTTTACCGGCGGCTGGTCAGCGAACATCCTAAGATGAGCCGACAAGAAAATGCCGAAAGGACAACCGCCCGCACCGGCGAGATTATCGGTGTGCGGCGGCTTCTCAAACAGAGGCACGGAAAAACCTACGAAGTTTGGGAAACGCGGTGGAGTCCGAAGAAATATCAGCGGCGGGTGAAAAATTTCGGCGTTGAGAAATACGGCGAGGAAGAAGCCAAACGGTTGGCAATCGAAGCGAGACTGCAAGGTTTAGCCGAAATGAGTGAAAAATAGACGAGTTCAAATGCGCGAAACGATTGTTTATCCGTCAAACACCGAACAATCCTTTTCGATATAAATTTTATGGCGAACAAAATTTTAATGCCGAAACTTTCTCCGACGATGGAAGAAGGACAAATCGCCCGCTGGGTGAAAAATGAAGGCGATACGATTGAAGCGAACGAAACGATTGCCGAAGTTGACACCGATAAAGCGACGATGGAAATGACTTCGCTCGAAGCCGGAACGCTTTTAAAGATCCTCGTTCCCGGCGGCGAAAATGCCAAACTTGGTCAAATTATTGGTATTATCGGTGAAAAGGGCGAAGATTTCTCAGCGCTTCTAAACGGTGAATCGAACAATGGCGGAGGCGCGAAAAAAGAAGAGGCGAAAAAAGAATCGGCAGACGAGTCGCCGGAAAAATCTACCGAACCGGTCAGCGAAAAAGAGGAAACTGTCGCCAAACAAGGTGAGCAACAGGTAAAAGAAAGCGTTTCCGAAATCGAAGGACGCAGTTATGATTATCAGCGTCCCGAAGCAATGGAAGATCCTGAATCCAAAATACTGAATCCACAATCCAAACCTCGCTTGATTGTCTCGCCGATTGCCGCGCGGATGGCTTCGGAAAACGACATCGAACTCAAGTCGATAAATGGTTCGGGTCCGGGCGGCAGAATTATCAAACGTGATATTGAAGAAGCAATTAAAGGCGGTCAGCAGTCAGCAGTCAGCAGTCAGTTGTCTGAGCAAGCGCAAGTCGCGCCGAATTTTGAGCAAGCGGCTGAAGTTCAAGGAGCGTCGAGATTCCGTGAAGAAAACACTTCAAAAATGCGACAAGTTATCGCGCAGCGTCTGGCGCAGTCAATCGGACCGGTTCCGACATTTTATTTGACGGTCGAAATCGAGATGGATAAAGCGATGGAATTTCGCAAGCAGATCAATGCGAGCGTCTCGGAAGATGAAAAAGTCAGCGTCAACGATATTATCGTTAAAGTCGCGGCGATGGCATCTTCAAAACATCCGTTTGTTAATTCTTCTTATCAGGATAAAACAATTCGCTTTTATGAAGATGCTGATGTCGGGGTAGCGGTAGCGATTGACGAAGGCTTGATTACGCCGGTCGTGCGCGGCGCAAACCGCAAAGGCATCACGGAAATCTCGAAGGAAATTAAGGAAATGGCGGCGCGGTCCCGCGAGAAAAAACTTCAGCCCGAAGAATATACCGGCGCGACGTTTTCAATTTCCAATCTTGGGATGTTCGGCATCGAGCAGTTCACGGCGATTATCAATCCGCCGGAAGCCGCGATTTTCGCCATCGGTTCAGCCGCGCCGAAAGCTGTGGTCAGAGACGGCGAAATCGTGATCAGGAACGTAATGAACGTTACAATGAGCTGCGACCATCGCGTGATTGACGGCGCGACGGGCGCGAAGTTTTTGCAGACGTTCAAGCAGATGCTCGAGAATCCAATTTTAATGTTGATGTAATTACAAACCGAAAATTTTAATTTCTAAAGAACGGCTTTGTCCGTTCTTTGTTTTTTGGATAAACTTAGATTTGAACAATACACTAGCCAAAGATTCAGATTATTCTCCGCATATCGCATTGCTTGCCGTGCAATTAATGTTCGGTTCGGCGCCGATTTTGGGAAAGTTCGCTTTGACAACATTTCCACCGCTGGCGATTGTCGGTTTTCGCGTTGCCGGCGCGGCGCTCGCTTTTTACACATTGCAAAAGTTTCGGGGCAATCTGCGTCTCGACAAACGCAGCCACTATTTTTACTTTGCGCTGTTCAGCTTTTTCGGCGTTATTTTTAATCAGCTTCTCTTTTTCAAAGGCTTGTCGCTGACGACGGCGACGAATACTTCTTTGCTCGCCGTGATGATTCCGGTTTTCGCCATCATTGTCAGCGTCATAATCAAAAACGATACGCTTTCGTGGCAAAAAATCGCCGGCATAATTGTGGCGGCGAGCGGCGTAATTTATCTGATTGACCCGACCAACGCGAGCTTTTCGTCAGCCACGACGCAGGGCGATATTTTGATAATTCTCAACAGTATGTCTTACGCGACCTATGTTGCCGTCTCAAAAAAATTAATCACACATTACGGCGCGCTCAAATCAATCGCGTGGGTCTTTCTTTTTGCAAGTATTATTAACGTTCCGGTCGGATTGTTTTTTTTGCAATCGGTTGAGTTTGCCAATGTCGGTTTCCCGTCCTG
>Ga0136640_10000534_pt1 | contig 14677 bp, 14 predicted proteins | sample AntDrymUQ8642106_2_FD_105498 | JGI IMG/M metagenome (GOLD analysis project Ga0136640, IMG submission 105498) | Polar desert sand microbial communities from Dry Valleys, Antarctica - metaG UQ864 (21.06) | ecosystem: Environmental > Terrestrial > Soil > Desert | place: Antarctica: Dry Valley...
CGCCGTCGCCGTCGCCGTCGCCGTCGAAGGAGAAGCGCGCCAGCCCCGCCACGCGGGCCGCGGTCTGCTCGTAGCCGGCGGCACGCAGGACGCCCGGAACGATCGCTCCGGCCTTCACGCCGATCGACTCGCGCCACGTGCGCAGCGCCTTGATCGCCTCGATCGAGCGCTCCATCGCGGCTTCGGCATCCGGGTCGCGCAGCGCCTCGTCGGGCTCGGGCAGGCGTCCCGCGGCGAGCAGTCCCTCGGCTTGGGCGTAGCCGAGCAGGTCCCACAGCTCCTCGGTGACGAAGGGGATGATCGGGTGCGCCGTGGCGATCGTCTCGCGCAGAACGTGCAGCAGGGTCGCACCGAGCGCAGCGCGGTCACCGGGGTCGGCGTCGCTGCCCAGCCGCGGCTTGACGAGCTCGAGGTACCAGTCGCACAGATCGCCGTAGACGAAGTCGTAGAGACCGAGCGCCGCCTTCGCGAAGTCGAAGCCGTCGATGCGCGCCTGCGTGTCGGCCTTGGTGGCCTGCAGGAGCGACAGGATCCAGCGATCCTCGACGGTGCGCGGCTGCGCTGCGGGGCCGGCGAGATCGACGTCGACGCGCATCGCGACGAAGCGCGTCGCGTTGTAGAGCTTGTTGGCGAGCGCCTGGCCCTGAGAGATCTTCTCCTCGCTGAAGCGCACGTCCTGCGTCGAGGACATCGCCAGCAGGCCGAAGCGCAGCGCGTCGGCGCCGTAGGCGGGGAAGTCGCCGCCCTCGGCGAAGACCGGCGGCCGCGGACCGCCGTCGATGAGGTCCAGGGGGTCGATCCCGGTGCCCAGCGACTTGCTCATGCGGCGGCCGTCGGGCGCCTGGATGATCGAGTGCACGTAGACGTCTGAGAAGGGAATGTCGCCGGCGAAGCGCAGGCCCATCATCACCATCCGCGTGACCCACAGAAAGAGGATGTCTCGGGCCGTCGAGAGGACGTCCGTCGGGTAGAACGCGCGCAGCTCGGGCGTCTCGTCGGGCCAGCCCAGCGTCGCGAACGGCCACAGCGCCGAGGAGAACCACGTGTCGAGCACGTCGGGGTCCTGCTCCCAGCCGTCCCCCTCCGGCGCCTGCATCGCGCAGTGCGTCTCGCCCCCGCGGTACCAGACGGGGATCTGGTGGCCCCACCAGAGCTGGCGCGAGATGCACCATGGGCGGATCTCCGACAGCCAGTCGAGGTAGCGCTTGGACTGCGACTCGGGGTGGATGCGCACTCGGCCCGAGCGCACGACGTCGATCGCCGGCGCGGCGAGCTCGTCCATGCGCATGAACCACTGCAGCGAGATCAGCGGCTCGATCCGCTCGCCGGAGCGGTGGCTGAAGGGCACCGTGTGGACGTACTCCGCGCGCGCGCGCAAGTGACCCTGCTCGTCGAGGTCGGCGACCACGCGCTCACGAGCCTGAGCGACGGTCAGCCCGGCGTAGCGCTCGCCGGCGGCCGCCGTCATCAATCCGTCCTCGCCGATGACGCTGATGCGGTCGAGGTCGTGACGGCTGCCGATCTCGAAGTCGTTGGGATCGTGACCCGGCGTGATCTTCAGGGCGCCGGTGCCGAAGTCGGTCTTGACGTAGTCGTCGGCGATGATCGTCAGGCGCCGGCCGACGAGCGGCAGGATCACCTCCTGGCCGACGAGCGCGGCGTAGCGCTCGTCGCCGGGGTGCACGGCGACCGCGGTGTCGGCCAGCAGCGTCTCGGGACGCACCGTCGAGACCACGACCTCGCCGTCGCCCGAGGCCAGCGGATAGGCGATCGAGTACATCGTGTCGACGATGCCCTCGCGCTCCTCGACCTCGAGCTCTGAGATCGCCGAGCACAGGCCCGGGTCCCAGTTGACCATGTAGTTGTCGCGGTAGATGAGCCCCTGCTCGTAGAGGTCGACGAAGACCTTGCGGACGGCCGCGGCGTAGCGATCGTCCATCGTGAAGCGCTCGTCGTGGTAGTCGAGCGTCGCACCGAGACGCTTGTACTGGTCGATGATCTGGCCGCCGTGCTCCGCGCGCCACTCCCACACGCGCTGCACGAACGCGTCGCGACCGAGCTCGGCGCGCGTCGTGCCCTCCGCGATCAGCCGCTTCTCGACCTGGCGCTGGGTGGCGATGCCGGCATGGTCGGTGCCGAGGGTCCACTTCGTGCGCCTGCCACGCATGCGGTGGGAGCGCACGAGCGCGTCCTGGATCGCCCCGTTGAGCGCGTGGCCCATGTGCAGCACCCCGGTGACGTTCGGCGGCGGCACCGCGATCGAGTAGTTCTCGGTTGACGTGCCCACGGCCTCGGGGTGCACGAGACCGGCGTCGAGCCAGCGGGCGGTGATCCGGGGCTCGACCTCGGCCGGCTCGAAACGCGTGCGATCCTCGAGGGCACCCATGGGGCCTTCAGTCTATGGAGCCTCCGAGACCTGACGCCCCGAGCCGGAGTCCCCTGCGCGAGCTGCTCAGCGCCGGCCGCGGGCCTTGCGCCCGATCGGCGCGACGCTGCGCGCGATCGCGATCGGCTCGAGCTTGCGCACGAGCAGCCGCACCTCGGCGCGCTCGCTGGCGGTGAGCTTGCGGGGTGAGCCTTGGGACTTCTTGATCAACATCGCGAGCGTGGCTCGCTCGCCGGGAGACAAGTACTTCCAGTGGCGGCGCAGCGTCATCGCGAGCTGCAGCACCATCACCCAGGGCATCGCGCGAACACGTGTGAGAGGGAGGGCCATGAAGCGGATCGTACCCAGGCCAAGCCCTCGGCCCGTCCTATGACCTTGAGGTTATACTCAGAACATGCGACCCGACCTGCTGATCGGTGATGCGCGGCGTGCGGCGGGCCTCACCCAGGCCGAGCTCGCCGACCGTCTCGGCGTGAGCCAGTCGGCGATCGCCAAGCTCGAACGCGAGGGCTGCAACCCGACGGTCGAGACCCTTGACCGCACCCTGCGCGCCGCGGGGTTCCGACTGCAGCTGATCGCCCCGGCGTGGAGCACGGCGACGGGAGAGCCTGGTCCATCGATCGACGAGAGCCTCATCCGTCAGGCGCTCGAGCGCTCGCCGGCCGAGCGGATCAAGAGCGTCGAAACGGATGCACACGGAGATGCGCCGCCTGCAGATCGCAGCCGCCCGATCACGCGAACGTGCAGCCTGAGCTGAAGTCTCGTCGCTGTTCGCACGGCTGGCGAGCGCTCGCGTGGACTTCGTCGTCATCGGCGGCATAGCTGTCATCGCGCATGGATACGAACGCAACACGAAGGACCTGGACATCTGCTACTCGCCCGACGGCGCCAACCTCGAGGCGCTCGGCGGCGTGCTGGTCGACCTCGGCGCGCGGTTGCGCGGCATCGACGAGCAGATCCAGCGGCTGCGGCGCGGCTGACTACGCCGACTCGGCGCGGCGTGACTGCTGCTCGTCGGGCGGCGTCTCGGTGACGAGCGTCGGCGACAGGCCCTTCTCGATCGTCTCCTTCGTCACGACGCACTTCTTGACGTCGCGGCGCGACGGAAGCTCGAACTGCACCTCGAGCAAGGTCTCCTCGATGATCGAGCGCAGGCCGCGGGCGCCGGTCTCGCGCGCCAGCGCCTTCTCGGCGACCGACACGAGCGCCTCGTCGGAGAAGACGAGCTCGATGCCGTCGAAGGAGAAGAAGCGCTGAAACTGCTTGACCAGCGCGTTGCGCGGCTCGGTCAGGATCGTGATCAGGTCGTCGCGCGTGAGCTGGTGCACGGCGCTGACCACCGGCAGGCGGCCGATGAACTCCGGGATCAGCCCGTAGTTGACCAGGTCCTCGGGCAGCGTCTGCTCGAAGACCTCGCCCTTGTCGTGCCGCGAGCGCGACGTGATCTTCGCGCCGAAGCCGATCCCGTTGGAGCCGATGCGCCGCTCGATCACCTTGTCGAGGTTGGCGAACGCCCCGCCGCAGATGAACAGGACGTTGGTCGTGTCGATCGACAGGAACTCCTGGTGGGGATGCTTGCGCCCTCCCTGCGGTGGCACCGAGGCGGTCGTGCCCTCGAGGATCTTCAGCAGCGCCTGCTGCACGCCCTCACCGGACACGTCGCGCGTGATCGACGGGTTGTCGGCCTTGCGCGCGATCTTGTCGACCTCGTCGATGTAGATGATCCCGGTCTCGGCCTTCTTGACGTCGTAGTCGGCCGCCTGGATGAGCTTCAGCAGGATGTTCTCGACGTCCTCGCCGACGTAGCCGGCCTCCGTCAGCGCCGTGGCATCGGCGATCGCGAAGGGCACGTTGAGGATCCGCGCAAGCGTCTGGGCCAGCAGCGTCTTGCCGCAGCCGGTCGGGCCGAGCAGCAGGATGTTGGACTTCTGCAGCTCGATGTCCGAGTCGTCCGCCTGCATCATCTGCACGCGCTTGTAGTGGTTGTAGACCGCCACGGAGAGCGTGCGCTTGGACTCCTCCTGCCCGACGACGTACTCGTCGAGGACGTCGTAGATCTCCCGCGGCTTGGGCAGGCTCTCGATGTCGAACGACGGCGGGGCGGTCAGCTCCTCATCGATGATCTCGTTGCAGAGATCGATGCACTCGTCGCAGATGTAGACGCCGGGACCGGCGATGAGCTTCTTGACCTGTCGCTGGGACTTGCCGCAGAAGGAGCAGAGCAGCTGCTCGTTGGAATCGGTCGGACGCGCCATGGGGGCTCAGTGCTGGTGGATCACCCTGTCGATGATGCCGTAGTCCCGGGCCTCTTCGCTGCTGAGGAAGTAGTCCCGCTCCGTATCCGTCCGCACCTTCTCGTACGGCTGCTTGGTGTGCTTGGCGATGATCTCGTCCAGTCGGCGGCGGATGTCGATGATCTCCTTGGCGTGGATCTCGATGTCCGTCGCCTGCCCCTGAAAGCCGCTGGAGACCTGGTGGATGAGGATCTTCGCGTTGGGCAGCGCCATCCGCTTGCCCTCTGCCCCGCCGGCCAGCAGCAGTGCCCCCATCGACATCGCGATGCCGACGCAGATCGTCGACACGTCGGGCTTGATGAACTGCATCGTGTCGTAGATCGCCAGGCCCGCATACACCGAGCCGCCGGGCGAGTTGATGTACAGCGAGATGTCCTTGTCGGGATCCTCGGACTCCAGGTGCAGCAGCTGCGCCACGATGAGGTTCGCGATCTGATCATCCACGGGCGTCCCCATAAAGACGATCCGCTCGTTCAGCAGTCGGCTGTAGATGTCGTAGGCGCGTTCGCCTCGCGACGTCTGCTCGACCACCATGGGGACAAGTGGGCTCATGGTCCTCGCTTCAGTTTGGCGTCGTGACGTGAAGTCCTGCCGGGGCAGCCTACCAATGCCTGCCACGGGTCCGGCGGGTGTCCTAGGAGTCCGGCGTCCACAGCTTCTTGTCGCCGGCGCTCTTCTCCGCTTCGCCGTCGGGCGTCCACAGCCCGTCCTTCGGCTTGGCCTTCTTCGTAGCGGGCTTCTTCTTCTTCGGCGCGGCCTTGGCGGCCTTCTCGGCGGCCTTCGCGGCATTCGCGGCCCGCTCGCGCGCCTGTTGCACCGGAATCGGCTTGGCCTCGGTGACGACGAGGTCGATCGCCTGCTCGGCCGCGATCTCCTTGACGAGGTCGTCGGCCCGGCCGGCGTGGCGCAGGCGGTCGAGCAGCTTCTGGCGCGACATCTGCTCGCGTTCGGCTGCGCCCTCGAGCGCATCGAGCAGCTGCTGCTCGGTCGGCTCGATGCCCTCGGCCTTGATGATCGCGGCGAGAACGGCCTCGCGCCGCAGGGCCAGCTCCGCCTCGGGCTTGGTGTCGTCGATGAGCTCGCGCTCGGTCTTGCCGGAGATCTTCAGGTAGGCGGCCTTGTCGATGCCCTGGTGGCCGAGCGCGTGGAGCATGCGCGTGAGCAGCTCGTTGGCGCGCGACTCGACGAGCGCGTCGGGAACGTCGACGGTCGCCTCGGCGACGATCGCGTCGAGCGCCCCCGCGCGAAACTCCGAGACGACGCGTTCCTCGTCGAGCTCGAGCAGCCGCTCGCGGATGTTCTCGCGCAGCTCGTCGAGCGTGTCGAAGCCGGCGGCGTCGGAGGCGAAGTCGTCGTCGAGGTCGGGCAGGTGCTTGTGCTTGACGTCCTTGACCCAGATCTCGAACTCGGCTTCCTTGCCCGCGACGTGCTTGGCGCCATACTCCTCGGGGAACGTCGCCGTGACCGTCCGCTGCTCGCCGGCGACGGCACCCACGAGGCCTTCCTCGAAGCCGGGGATGAGGTTGCCCGAGCCGAGCTCGACGAGCTGGTCGCGGCCCTCCCCGCCGGGGAAGGGCTCGCCGCCGACGGTGCCCTCGAAGTCGATCGTCAGGAAGTCGCCCATCTTGGCGGGGCGCTTGACGGTGTGCAGGTGGGCCGAGCGCTCGAGCAGGATGTCGATCTCGTCCTGGATCGACTCGTCGTCGACGGCCGGCTCGCGACGGCCGACCTCGACGCCGCGGTAGGTGCCCAGCTCGGCGGTCGGGCGCACGCCGACCTCGAACGAGAAGGTCAGCGGCTTGCCCTCGTCGGGCAGGTCGCCGAGGTCGACCTGCGGGTCGCCGACCGGGGCGATGCCCGAGTCGTCGATCGCGTTCATGTACCAGCCGGTGAGCTGGCCGCGGACCGCCTCGTCGAGGATCGGCTCGCGCCCGAGGCGCTGAATCACGATCGTCGGGGGGATCTTGCCCTGGCGAAAGCCGGGAAGCTTCATCTCACGACCGAGCTTGCGGGCCTGGTTCTCGAGTGACTTCTGCACTTCGTCGGCGGGGACCTCGGCCTCGACGCGCACGCGCGAATGCGGAAGCTCGGTGACGGTGGTCTTGACTGCGGTGGGCATACGGTCACCTTATCGTCACCTGATCCGCCGACCCCGCCCGCCCCACGTCGCCCTCGCCGCCTGGATCCTCACCGGGCCGCTGGGCCACCTGTACGCCGGCGTCGTCGACTGGGTCGTGCTGATCGTCCGCTACGCGCGGGCGCGGGCGCGGGGGAAGCGGTTGTAGCGCGGCTCAGCGCGCGGCGCCGGCCGCAGCCTCGGCGTGCTGCTTGATCGCGAGCAGCATCCTGCGCTCCATGAGGTGATGTGGGAGGTCGATCAGCAGCGCGAAGGCGAGTCCGAGCGGCCCCGGTGGAAAGCGCCAGCGCGCGAACAGGCGGCTGCGGTCCGGCCCGTCGGGCTCGAGCACGAAGTACCAGCCGTGCTGCAGCGTCAGCGACCGTCCGGGGTCGACCGCGACGACCTCGATCCCGGTCTCGTGGTGCAGGAGGACGATCTCCCCCACCTCGCGCTGCTGCCATTCGGGGTGGATGCGGTCCGCGTTGACCATCCGGCAGCCGGCGAGGTTCTCGAGCCACGTGTAGCTGTAGAAGCCTGCGCGGTCCTGGCCGATCTGCACGAGCCACGGCCATACCTGCTCGCCGGACGCAGCGATCGTCACCGCCCGCGTGTGCTGGACGCTGCAACGCGGGACGGTCTCGTCGCCCGCCAGCGCCCTTCCGCGCTCCTTCCGCGTGGCCCCCCAGTTGCGCAGCCGCGGCAGCGCCGCGACGTAGGCACCGGCCGCGCCGAGCATGGCGGCGGCGTGCGGCCGTGGGAGCCGGCCGGCGCGAGCGGACCGCGCGGCGCCGCCCGCCGCCGCGACGGTCGCGGCGAGCAGCGCGAGCGGCCCGCCGAAGATCACGAGCGCCGCGCGCGCCCGGCTGAGAAGGCGGGCCGTCGGTGGCGCGTTCATGGTCGTCGCTGCCCTCAGCGGTTCAGCGCGAAGATCGGCCAGCGGCCCGGCACGCCCTTCAGCCGGTGCTCGCCGCGGTAGTCGAAGTCCAGCTCGCAGCCGACGATCGTGCCATAGGTCGTGCCCGACACGAGGGTCTCGCCCGGCCCGGCGAGCGCCCCGATGCGCGCGGCGATGTGGACGGCGAGCCCGCCGAGGTCGCCGCCGAGGATCTCGCACTCGCCGGTGTGCACGCCGATGCGCACGTCGATGTCGTGACCTCCGACGACGTCGTGCAGCGCGGCGGCGCAGCGCACGGCGCGGCTCGGGGCGCCGTCGAAGGCGACGAGGAAGCCGTCGCCGATGCGCTGGACGACCTCGCCCTCGTAGCGTCGCAGCGTTCGCCGCACCTCGTTGCCGTGCACCGCGAGCAGATCGCGCCAGCGCTTGTCGCCGATCTGCGCCGCGCGGGCGGTGCTGCCGACGATGTCCGTGAACAGCACGGTCCGCAACGCGCGCTCGTGCTCGCCGCCCCGCCGCCCGCCGGTGAGGAACTCCTCGATCTCGTCGAGCAGCCCGTCTGTGTCGCCGGCGCTCGGCAGCGAGTCGACGCCCCCGAGCTCGACGAGCTGCGCGCCGGGGATCCGCCGCGCGAGCTCCTGCGAATGGCGGACGTCGACTAGCACCTCGTCTGAGCGGTGCAGCACGAGCGTCGGCGAGCAAATCGACGCCAGCGCCGGCCGCACGTCGATGCGTCCGGCGGCCTCCATCAGGCGCCGCATCTGACCCGGGCTCGCAGCCATGCGCTCGAGGCGCGCGAGCCATGCACGCAGTTGCGGGTCGTCGGCCGCGGTCGGCGCCAGCACCCCGATGTTCGTGCCCTCGCCCCAGCGCTCGGTGATGGCCCCGACACGCCGCTCGCGCGTGTCCGCGCTCTCGATCCACGGCAGGTCCGCGTCGCGAACGGTCCCCAGCAGGCAGCCGTACAGCACGAGCGCGCTGACGCGCTCGGTGCGGCGCGCGGCGTAGAGCGCGGCGAGCGGGCCACCGGTGTTGTACGCCAGCACCGCTGCGCGCTCGCTGCCGGCGGCATCGAGGACGGCGTCGATGTCGTGGATCTCGTGCTCGACGGCGAGCGGTGCGTCGTCCGACAGCCCGGTTCCGCGCCGATCCCAGATGATCAGGCGCGCGAACCGCGTCAGGCGCGTGAGAAACCGTGCGAAGCCCGGGTCCTCCCACAGGTGCTCGACATGCGAGACGAACGCGTTGACGAACAACAGGTCGAGCGGTCCATCTCCGTGGACTTGGTAGGCCAGGTTGACGTCCCCGTTACGGGCGTAACTCGTGAGGGTCGCCATCGCACGTGCATCATCGGCCATCGGCCGAGCCGACACGACCCGTCAGGGCCGGCCCGCGACGCTCAGTCGCCGAAGATGTTCAGCAACGACAGGAAGATGTTCACGATCGACACGAAGATGCCCGTCGCCAGCCACACCGCGTCGTTCTCGGTGCCGTGCTTTCGCAGGTAGTTGAAGTCGACCATGATCAGCAGCGCCGAGACGATCGCGATCGCCGCGCTGATGATCGGGTTGCCGCCGCTGGAGAAGATCAGCAGCACGAACGACACGACGACGAGGCCGAGGATTGATGAACGTCAGCGGCCGCATCCAGCTTGCGAGGTCCTTGCTGAGCGTGAAGCCCACGGCGCCCATCCCCAGCACGATCAACGCCGTGCCGCCGGCGGCCTGCGTGATGACCGTGCCGTCGTTCTCCAGGAAGTAGGCGATCGTCGGGCCGATCCCGAGGCCGAACAGCAGCGCGACGACGTACAGCCAGCCGATCGCGAAGGCGCCGACGCGAAAGCGCTCGCCGCCGAACGCCTGGGCGAGCAGCATCCCGAAGCCGGCGAGAAAGCAGATCAGCGCCGTTCCCTGCGAGAGCTCCTGACCGATGAACGCGCCCGCCGTCATGAAGCCGAGTGCGACGGCGACGAGGAACATGACCTGGCCGAGCAGCGTGGAGGTGCCGGCCACTGCGCGGTCGCGCGGGCGGGCGTGGCCGGAGGTGCTGAAGTCGTCCATCGGAAAGCTCTCCTGTACGTGGCCCAGGCCAGCAGCCTAACGTCCGTCTCTGCGGCGCGCCCGCATTCGCGGGTAGGGTCTGTGCGGTGCGATCCAGAGCGATTTCGCTGGGCGCGCTGCTCGCCACCGCGCTGACCGCGACCGCGGTCGCGGAGGCGCCCGCGCCGCAGGGCAACTTCGGCGGCGGGGCGCTCGTCGCGCCGCCGCGCGACATCTTCGGACCCGGCAATGCCATCGTCGCGCTGCGGGCGCTGCCCGAGCGCAAGCTGGAGATCGAGGCGACGGTGCGGGCACGCTGTGCCGGCGGGGACATCGCCGCGACGGCGACGATCGCGGCGAGCGGGCGCTTCGAGGCGGACGGAACCGCCACGCAGGAGCCGAGCCCCGCCGTGAAGATCACCACGCGCTACGAGCTGGCCGGGCGCTTCGGCTCGGCGAACGCGGCCGACGGCACGATCTCGGCGACGATCGAGCGCTCGGTGGAGGGGCGCACGACGACCTGCCGCACGGGCAAGGTCGAGTTCGGCCTACGGCGCCCGACGGGGGGCATGGGCTCGCCGGGCGCTCCGAAGAAGGCGCGCTACTTCGGCACGACCTCGCAGCGCGGCGTCGGCCCGAGCCGCCCGATCGTGCTGCGCGTGTCCGGCAACGGCAGCCGGCTGACGCGCGTGCTGTTCGGCGAATCCGTGCGCTGCGACGACGACAGGCTCTCGGTCGGCGTCGAGGCGCCGCGCACGAACATCCGCATCGATGCCCGCGGGCGCGTGAACGATCGCGACCGCTTCACGCTGACGCAGGGCGAGACGCTCGTGCACGTCGACGATCGCTTCACCGCCGAGCTCGGCAGCAGGGGTGCGCGCGGCACGTTCTCGCTGAGCGATCGGACGACCGACCGCGCGAGCGGCCGCACGATCCAGCGCTGCAGCTCGGGCACGGTGCGCTGGCGCGCAGCGCGCTGACGCGGTCGGGGCGGCGCCCTCACGGCGGCGGCCATGTCCGCATGCGGACATGGCCGCGCCCGGACGAGATCGGCCAGGGCTGGATACGGCCCGCGACGGGTATCTGCCTCTCTCACCCCACGGACTTCCTCAAGGAGAACCACATGATCGGCTTCATCGTCGCCGGACTCATCATCGGCCTGCTCGCCCGCCTGATCCTGCCCGGCAAGCAGCGAATCGGGCTGCTGTGGACGCTCGTGCTCGGCATCCTCGGCTCCGTCGTCGGCGGCGTGATCGCCAACCTCCTGCGCAGCGGCGACATCTTCGAGCTCAACGTCATCGGCTTCGTCGTCGCCGTCATCGCCGCGGTTGCGCTGCTCGCCGTCGCCGAGCGCGCCGGGCTTGGCGCCGACCCGAAGCGCGGCCGCCTCGAGCACCGGTAGCCCAGCCGCCTCACCCGGTCGCCGACTCGGGCGGCCGGATGAAGGGCGCGGCAAACACGTGCTCAGGCGCCCATGCGCTTGCTCCAGCCGCGCTCGATCGCGCCGACGAAGCGCTTGGGGGATGACTCGTACAGCCGCCGGCCGCTGCTCAGCGCCTCGTCGCGAAGCGTGTCCGCGCGATGGTCGATGACCTCGAGCAGTGCCTCCATCGCCCGCTCGTCGGCGAAGCAGCGCGGGTGCGCCGCGACGTACTCGCGCAGGGCGCCGAGATCGTGGTTGTCGCCAAGCAGGTCGGCGACGTCGTGCGCATGCCGGGAGACCCTGTCGAGGCGCTTGGGCCGTGCGGCGCCGACGAGCTGCGTCGCGTGCCACAGGTCCTTGACGCGCTTGCGCCACTCGTGGAGGTTGTCGGCGCTGGGGTCCTCGCAGGCGATGCGCATGCGTTTGCGACCGCGGCGGTGGATCCGTCGCAGGCCGGGGGCGAGCGCGTCGAAGCCCTCGCGCTCGAAGGTCCACGCGGGCGTGCGTGCGATCGCCGCCTCGAGGTCGGCGAGCACGGCGACGACGCCGGCCTCGTCCTCGCGTGCCGCGGCGGCCGCCCGCTCGCGATCCGCGTCGAGCAGTGAGCGCAGCATGGCGGTGGCTGAGGGTTGAAGCTCGGTCGGAAAGCGCGAGCTCAGCGCGTCGAGCGTCTCGAGCAGGACTTGGGCGTCGCGGCCCGCGGCAAGCCGGCCGGCAGCCTCGCGGTAGGCGGTGTTCTCCTGTCCGTAGGTCTGCTCGCCGATCGCGTCGCGCGTCAGGCGCACGCCCGTGCGCAGGCGCTTGAGCGCCTTGCGCGTCTCGTGGACGGCCTTCGGAAGCGTGCTGTCGGTAGCGGCGGCGAGCTGCTCGTGGGCGCTCTGAAGCTGTCCGCGCGCGACGCGGCGGATGGCGTCGGGCACGTGCTCGCCTTCGCGAAGCGCGTACTCACGATCGATCTGTTCATCGGGGGCGGCGGCGAGCGCAGCGGTCTGAAGTGGATGGTCCATGCGACAGGTGTCACCCGAAGCAAGGCGGTTCTAACCCGACTCGGCGCGCGGCAACGCAGACCGCTCACTCGCCTTCTTCCCGGCTTCCCGGTGCTCAAGTCGCAGTCGGCCGGCTCCGATACAGAAGGATGCGCTGGGCGCTCCTCCTCGCCGTGCTGTCAGCCGTGCTCTTTCCCGCGCCGGCGAATGCCGCTCGCGTGGAGGTCGGCGACCACGTGCCCGGCGTGTTGCCGGCGCTGTTCGTGCTCGATCCCGGTCACTTCGACGGCGGCGCAGAGGACGAGGTCAATGACGTCACGCTGACGCTCGCCGCCGACGGCCGCGTGGAGATCGCCGACGCGGCCTCCCCGGTCGACGCGCGCAACGGCTGCGAGTCGATCGACGAGCACCGGGCACGCTGCCCCGCCACCGGCATCGCCAGCATCTCGGTGCAGCTCGGCGCACTCGACGACAGCTACCGCGGGGGGCTGCCCGCCGGCTTCTACGTCTCGGTCTACACGGGCACAGGCGACGACACGCTGATCGGCGGGCCGGCCAACGAGATCCTCGACGGCGGTCCCGGCGCCGAGGAGATCCGCGGCGGCGACGGCAACGACAGCCACAACGCCACCGTCCTCTTCGACGCGCCGAACGTCGGCGCTCGTATCACCCTCGACGGCCTGCCCGACGACGGCCTGCCCGGCGAGGGCGACAACGTCTTTCCCGACGTCGAGGACATCGGCGGCACACCGGGCCCCGACACGATCATCGCCACGGCCGGCCACAACACCATCACCGGCGGAGGCGGCGACGACGTCCTGCAGGGCATGGGCGGCAACGACCGCATCAACGGCTCGGGAACGCTGTCGGGAGGCCCAGGCGACGACCACCTGCGCTCCGCCGGCAACGGCCGCGTCGACACGGTTCTGTGCGGCGGCGGGCAGGACTGGGCAGAGGTCGATGCGACCGATCTCGTCGCGCCCGACTGCAGCTCGCGCTACGTGCCGGGCCTGCCCTTCAGCAACATGGCCGAGCCGCAGCCCGTGATCGCACCCGCTCCCGCGCGCGCAAGGCGTTCGCGCTACGCGCCGGTGCTGCTGGCCTGTCCCCCTGGCGCCGGCGGCGGCGCCTGCCGCGGCGAGCTCACGCTGACACGCTCCAAGCGCGTCGGCAAGCGCGCCTTTCGGGTGCCGCGAGGCCGGATCGTCACGCTGCGCGTCCCGTTGACGAAGTACGGGCGCGGCCTGCTCGCCCGCAAGCGCAGCGTCCGCCTGGTGGCCCAGATCCGGACCGCGAGCGGTCGCCGCGAGCTGCCGGTCGTGGTGCGCACCCGGCGCCGCTGACGCCGGCCGGCGTCGCCGCACTCAGCCCAGCGCTTGGCGCGCGTGAGCCTGACCCGCTGACGAGTGACGAGAACGTCGTTGCCGAGGACGAACCTCGCGTTCGAGCTTGCCGCCCGGCCCTTGCGGTCGACGAGCCGGAGCGTGCTCCGTGACCTGACGACGTTGCCGGGAAGCGGGTCCATCGTGCGGAAGGTCAGCGTCACGGAACCCGTGCGGCCCGCTCGCGCGGCGCCGAGGTCGAGCGCGAGTTCGGGACCGCCTGCGAGACCGGCGCGGATCCGCTCGCAGTCGATGCGCTACGTGTCGTTCGCTTCGGCCATGACCCGATCGTTGCCGGTGCCGCACGTCACGTTGTCGGCGGGCCGTGGAAGCCACCGCGTCTTGGAGGGCCGCGTCGATCGAGTCATCGCCACCACCGCCCTCGAGCACTTCGGCGCCCCCGGACCCCGTCAGCGAATTGGCGCGGGCGTCGCCGCTGTGGTCGTCGCCTGCGCCACCGCGTGACGCGAATCGCGCCGGGGCGAGTGTCTGTCCCCGAAATCCGGGGCACGATCGCTCGGTCGTCGCCGTCGCCGTGTGCTGCGCCATGCCGCCCCCGACGGGTCACGCGGGTCTCCGTCGGGGCCGCACGACGCCTGGCCCAGCGGCAGCGGGACGCACAACCCCGGGATGATCGGCGCGCCTTCGTCAGTGAACTCACCCATCCCGATCGTACGCAGCCGCTCGATCTGGTTTTCTGATCGACGCCCCTCGACAGGCTGCTTGCTCAGCGGACCAGCCTTATCCTGAGGCCGACCCCCAGCAGCAGCATGAAGAGCCCGATCAGCACCACGATGGCAACGTTCCCGCCGGTGAAGGGGAGGTTCGTCGACTGCTTGTCTTCGGTGTGCGCTGTGCTGTCGTCAGCGCCATTGAAAGCGCGGGTCGTCGACGGCGCGTTCTCGGCATGCTTGGCGCTGTCGCCACCGCCACCAGTGGCGCGGGCCTTCCTGCCGCCGGATGCCGTCACGCCGGCGATGCCCTGGTCTGCATTGCGAGAGGAGCCTGACCCGCCGTTACCGGTACCCGTCCGGCCGCGAGCGCCCGCTCCCGCGTGACCTCTGATAGCGCTGTCGCGCTGACTGTCAGCTACGAGCGCTACGGCTTGCGCGAGCTCTCTCGCAGCCACCAATGCGGCGGCCGCAGCCAGTGC
>Ga0136640_10000535_pt1 | contig 14675 bp, 12 predicted proteins | sample AntDrymUQ8642106_2_FD_105498 | JGI IMG/M metagenome (GOLD analysis project Ga0136640, IMG submission 105498) | Polar desert sand microbial communities from Dry Valleys, Antarctica - metaG UQ864 (21.06) | ecosystem: Environmental > Terrestrial > Soil > Desert | place: Antarctica: Dry Valley...
AGGGATCGAAGCGCGAGACTTGCACGATGAAAGGCCGGCCTGTATCTATGCCGAATTGATTGGCTATGTAGCGGGCGTCGTCCGCCGCAAGCGCCATATTCTTCGGGCTGAGAGGGTCTATAGCCGGAGGTATGATGGCGAGGTTCGGTAGTTCCATGTCCGGCGGAGTGTACTGCTGCATGGTGTAGATTTGGGCGTCGTAATCTTTTATGTAAGGTGCCAGATAATCGAGTACCTGCCGGTTCGGGGTAGAAGTGTCGATGTGGCAGCGCCAGATCCACTTGGTCTGTGGCGAGAGCCCGCCGCTAAATTCCTTCAGCAACGCCGGTTGCGGATCGTGGACGAACATGATGTCCCAGTCCTGCCCGGACTCCGCGAGCGCCGCCGCTGACTGGCGGTTGTACTCCTCGTAGACGGCTCGCCCCTCTACGGTAAGGTCGTAGTCGGCCCCTTGCAGAGCATTGTGAAAGCCTTTAGTGACATTAAAAAAAGGTTCCGCGCCAAACATGACGCTCCAGTCGACGTCGAGCCCGACGTCGCGCATCAGGGGAACGAGCGTGTAGAGAATCTCGGCAACCCCGCCGCCGAAGGCCGTGGCGTTCACGTGCAGCACCCGTGCACCCTTCAAACGAGCGGCCAAGTCCTGGATCTCCTCGTAGAGATCACGGTTGATGATGCTGCGGTAGTCGGCCATCGACTTGTTGCCGGGGTTTACGAGTGGTAACACGGGCTTCCTCTTCACGATTTTGGGACCCTAAAACGCGCGTGGCTAACTGTATACAAGCGTTTTGATTAGCGCAAGCCCAACGGCTTGGCGCATACCTTGCGGATTATACGGAAGAGGAGATGCGACGGATCATGGTGAGACGGGTTCCACCGGAGCCGGAGTCGAGGGCGACCTCGTCCACTAGGTTGCCGATGACGGCGAAGCCGAAACCACCCTGGTTGTTCGGGTCGCGGGCAAGGCTCTCGGCGTCGAAGCCGCCACCGGCGTCGGTGACCGTGATCTCGACCTCTCGGGGACGTATCAAATACTCGATTTTGATCGACTCGACGCGGGCGTGACGGATGGCGTTGGTGACCGCCTCAGTAATAGCGAGCTTCAGGTCGTAGATGTCTTCGGGGCCGAAACCCGCCACCTGTCCGGCTTGAGTCACTACCAGCCGAGCGAGCAGGATGTACTCTGAGCGGCTGGGAATTTCGAGGACTATGGGCTCGTGGGTTACGGCCTGTCCTTCCTCACGGTTCTCAGCAGTCTCGCGGCTCATCGTACTGACTTCCTTCGGGTTGTCTTTTTGTACGCATTTCGAGACTATGTTACCCGCGAAACCCTGCGACTAACCAAATGCTGTATGCAATTTATCGAGGCTGGTTTTACGGGGTGTTCGGCGGTTTGCGTGACGGCGGAAGGTCCGCCAAGTCCTCCAATGTCTCGACCGGAGGCTCGGCTGGGGGCTCTACCGGTGGCTTTTTAGCACCTCGCCCCATCGTCTGGTCGTAGAGGTCGGAACCCTCTTGCCGGGAGGGCCGAGCGGAACCGGAGGGGTCCTTCGCCGCGCCGTTTGGTCCGTGTATGTAGGGGCTTAGAAGGTCCATCGGGATCGGCAGTACGATGGTGGAATTCTGGTTTACAGCGATCTCGCCCATCGTCTGGAAGAGCCTGAGTTGGAGGGCGGCGGGGGTATCCAGGCGGTCGGCGGCCTGGCGCAGACGTTCGGAAGCCTGGTACTCTCCCTCGGCGGTAATGATCTTGGCGCGCCGCTCGCGCTCACTCTCAGCCTGACGCGCCATCGCCCGCTGCATCTGCTGCGGTATCTCCACGTCCTTGACTTCGACGACGCTGACCTTGATGCCCCACGGGTCGGTCTGTTCGTCGATGATCGTCTGTAGCTCGTCGTTTATGGTCTCGCGGTTGGTGAGCAGGTCGTCGAGGTCCTTCTGGCCCAACACACTACGAAGGGTGGTCTGGGAGATCTGACTCGTCGCCAGCACGTAGTTCTCGACCTCGATAACGGCTTTGTTGGGATCGAGTATCCTGAAGTACACCACGGCGTTGACGCGGGCCGGCACGTTGTCGCGGGTAATGACGTCTTGAGGCGGCACGTCCATCGTGACGGTCCTCAAGTCCACCTTTATCATCTTATCTCGAACCGGAACGAGCAGGAAGAGCCCCGGTCCCTTCGCGGTCCCCTGCACCCGTCCGAAGCTGAAGATCACACCGCGCTCGTACTCGTTGACGACCTTGACGGTGCTGGCCAGTAAGACGATCCCGATCACCACCAGCGCGAAAATCAGGATCGCCCCGAAACCGAAAGCCGCCGCCTGCACCAAAGCTAAACTCAAAGTAATGCTCCTCCTCCCGGCGAAAATGCAAACCGAGTTTGAAAAATATCCATCACCCACAACAAAAGGGCTCGAACCTTCGCCTCCAGTTTATACCGCCGGAGCGGATAACAAAAGAGGAGACCCTCTACGGGTCTCCTCGAAGTCGGCGCAGTTGATCCGGTTTTTAGAGGAGGGTCCTGTAGCCCACGAGGCCCATGGCGTTGCCGACGGCGGAGATGGAGCCGTATTCCACGCTTCGGCCACCGTATGGAGCGTGGATCATGGAGTCGCCACCGACAACTATGCCGACGTGGGTGATGCCACCGCTCCCGAAGAACACGAGATCCCCCGCTGCGCCGGACCCCTCGACACCGTAGCCATACTGCCCGGCTGCGGAGTGCGGCAGCGAAACTCCGAACTCCTGATACACCAGCATGGTCAGGCCAGAACAGTCCACCCCGGAGCGCGACGCGCCACCGTAGACGTACGGTACACCAAGCCAACCCTCGGCCACGGCAGTCACGGAACCCCCGGAACCAGAGCTACCACCGCCACCCGAACTCTCGTCCGGAGCAGGAGCCGGCTGCGCTACCTCCTCGGCAGCGACCTCTTGCTCGGGCTCGGCAGCGGCCTCTTGCTCGGGCTCGGCAGCGGCCTCTTGCTCGGGCTCGGCAGCGGCCTCTTGCTCGGCGATGGCCTGGTCAGCAGCAGCCTGCTCAATAGCGGCGGCTTCCTCTTCGGCGACTGCTTGTTGGGCAGCGGCGGCTTCCTCGGCGGCGGCCTCCTCAGCAGCGCGATTCGCGGCGGCTTCCTCTACCGCGGCAAGTTCGGCCTGACGGCGAGCCTCGGCGGCTGCGGCCTGTTTCTGAACGGCTTCCTGTTCGGCGGCCTCACGGGCGTCGTCCCGGTTCGCCGCCGCTTGCTCTTCTTCGGCCTGTTGCGCCGCAAGTTCGGCCTCGCGCTGCGCTTCCTCGGCGGCGGCCCTGCGAGCCGCAGCACGGTCGGCGTCGGCGCGCTTCTCCTTCACCACGACCGTCTCTACCACGGGCTCTTCTACCGTAAGCTCTTGTACTATGGGCTCTTTCGTCGGCCTAGCCTTCGCCACCGGCTCGACCTCGGCAACTTGGGTCTGTGCCGGGGCGGGCTTGGCCTTCGCCACCTGCGCGACCTGTGACTTCTCGGGTGTCGGTTCTGCTGCTGGACTCGCCGCCGTCCGCACGGTTGGCACCGCGTCTTCCCGCACCGTTGGCGCCGCGTCTTGCTGGGCGGCCTTCTCGATGGCGGCCTGCGCGGCGGCTAGCGCGGCCTGAGCCTGGCGCTCTTCCTCAGCTTGCATCATCGCCGCCAACTCTTCGTTGAGGGAGTCAAGGTACGCTTCGGCTTCGGTTTCGGAGTCTTCGGCTTGTCCCTTGCTGTCGGCGGCGTTCTCCAGGGTCGATGTACGCTCTTGGCGCTGGGCCTCCAACTCCGCTTGTTCGGCTTCGAGGTTCAGCTTAGCCTCGCGCACGGCGTCGAATTGTTCCCGCTCCTCGCCGAGAAGCCTCAGCCAGAGATCCACCCGCGAAGAGAACTCCGAAAAGTCGTCCACCCCGACGAGCACGTCCACGAACCCTACGTTGCCGCTCTTGTAGACTAGCGAGGCCCGATCTTCGAGATCCGTCTTGGCCCCAGCCAGACGATCCTCCGCCACCGAGAGATCCTCGGAGGTGGAGTCGATCTTCTCGTCCAACTGATTGAGCTCGAACAGCGCGTTGTTGTAGGACTCGTAAGAGGTACTCGCCTCCATACGAATGCTTTGCAATCGCTCCTGAGCCGCCGCGACTTCGGATTCCTTGCTCTGAGCGTCTTGAGGAGCCGCTCCGGCCGAGATCCCGGTAGTAAGAACTATTAAACCGACCAACCCGAGAAACACGCTGAAACCAACCCGTCGAGACATATGTCAGAGATCCTCTCCGCTTGCTTATATAACCGTGCCACGAGAGGATCTTTGGATCCCCCCTCCTAAGCCGGGTACTGTAGGTAACACCCCTCGCCCTTGCAATAGAACTAATGTTGCTTACTCGTTATTCTCCACCGAAAAAGTGCTTATATAGAGGAAGATCTTGTTTCCTTCACGCAACGTTTTTTTAATAAATCTTAATATTTGTTACGTCGATGTAAGAGTGGAGGGTCTTTCAGCGGCGTTTGAGGAGGGAGTCGAGGATGCTGTCGGCGTTGACGAGCACGAAGATCAGAGAGATAAACGGGAGCGCCGGGAGGGGGCGTTCGAGGAGGAGGCTGGTGATCATGGCGAGGAGGGTTCCGGCGCAGACACCGACGGTGGTCGCGGTGTAGCGAAGGTTCAGGAGGCGGCTCATGGCTATGAACAAAGCCAGGAAGATGAAGTCGCTGATGCCGAGGGCGAACCCTAGAAGCTGTCCGAAAGTCGGGAAGATCACGAGTAGAAAGTCCAGGGCCGGCGCGTCCCCTTCGACCATCGCCTTCGTCGGTCCCGCGAAGACCGAGAACAGGTCCGTGGCGGTCGCGACAGCGGCTATGAGAAGCGCCACGCCGGGCGAGGTCACGTGACGGGCCAGTGCGAGTCCGAGGGCGGCGGCGGCGGCTATCCTGAGAGTGTTTGAGAGAAAAAGCGCCAGTAGAGGTACGGGGCTCGGGCCTTCGGCCAGGACTTCCGGGCGTGCCGGAAGGGCAGCGAGTACGCCGAGAACCGCAGCAGCGGCGGCGAAGGCCAGTAGTCGGGGGTTGGATAGGCTGGCGGTTAGAGAGGGGAAACCGAAGAGAATCAAGCCGGTAGCCGACACCGCGACGCAGAAGGCGAGCACCTGGGCGACGTAGGAGAACCCCGTATCGACGAGCGGTGCGCACATCGTAAAAAGGAAGAGTGCCACCACGCCGAGCACGGACAAGCCGATGGCTCCCCGAGAATAGTTCAAGAAGCCCGTGTCAGACGCTTGAGAGACAGAAAGGCCCGCCAGAAACGGCGCTTGGCGGCTTCGTCTTCCAGGGCCGGCGCAAGCGGCGGGAGGCGTAATCCAGCCGTTCCAATCGTCCAAGAGAACCATTCGCCTTCCCGCGCTTCGGAGAAGAGGTTACGAACGAGGGGGTAGTCGAGGGCGTCCAGATTTTGGGCCGCCACGGGTCCTACCGCAACGAGCGCGTCGGGCTCCAGGGCCAGTATCTCCTCCAGTAGGTGGCCGGTGTCCGTCCAGGTGACGTAGGCTTGTGAGAGTCCCACGGATTCCAGGCTGCGGGTTAGGGCGTCTAACAGGCGCGGTCCCACGGGTGGTTCGACGGCCAGCATAACGCCGGAGGATGCGTCCCCGAGTGGTACTGGACGTCCGGCTTTCTTGGCGAGGCGGGAGAGGCGGTCGGCCTCGTGGGTGGTCTTGGCGTGGTAGTCGCTCGCGGCGTCGCGGGAAGCTGCTTTGCGAGGCGTGGCGGGTGGGCCGTTCGTGGGTGAGCGTTCGGTCTTAGCGGGTTTCACGGCGAACGTGGTGGATGCGTTGGAGGGTTGTGATCAGGGCTCCCGCAGCCACGAGGCCCACCCCGACCGTCAACAGACCGAAGACCGCCGAGAGCGAGAGTATGACGACCCTGCCGGCCCGCTCCAGAAGCCCTACCTCGCACTCGACGTCAAGTCCTTCGGCCCGCGCCCGCGTATAGGAGGTCAACAGCGAGAACGTCATAGCCACCCCGGCCAGTAAGACCTCGAACGGCCGAGCCTCGCTCGCGTAGAAGAACATGATCCCCGCGAAGACCGCCGATTCCGAGAGGCGGTCCATCGTCGAGTCCAGAAAAGCTCCAAAGCGGCTCATCCGGTTCGACTCGCGGGCGACCGCGCCGTCCAGAGCGTCAAAGAGCCCCGCGACCAGCATCACCAAACCCGCGATCCTCACATAGCCGAGTCCAAAGAGGACGGCGGCTCCGACGGCCAGCGTCCAGCCAAGGGTGGTGAGCGTGTCGGGCCGCACCCGCATCGCCGAGAGCGCCCGTACCAGCGGACGCAGTAGTTGCCGGAGGGCGTCCTTATACGAGGAGGGCTCGCGGCGTGGAAGGGTCAAGAAGCTACTTGTCCTCCGTCTTGCCACTCTTGAGCGAGTGAGCCCGCCCGCTTCCGGACGAGCTTTGGTCGTTTACGGGGTTCGGTTCGCCGGGTGAGGTGGCTTCGGTAGCCGGGATGACAGGCGGCTTGCCCCAGTCCTCGAAGAGCAGGGTACCGCGCATGTAGCGGAAGGTCGATGAGACAATGGCGACCAGCGGCACGGCCAGGATCGCACCGACCAGCCCGTAAAGAGCCGTCGCCGCCAGGGTAGCGAAGAGTACCCAGAGCGGGTGAACACCCACCGAACCACCCATGATCTTCGGCACCAGCAAGTTGCCCTCGATCTGCTGCGTCACCAAGAACAGACCAGCTACTATAAGAGCCAGCCCGATGCCGCCATCTTGCACGAAGAGCGCGATCAGGATGCCGGGAACGGCACCGAGGAAAGCACCGAGGACGGGAATGATCTCCGTGAGGCCGACCCACAGTCCTATTATCAGCGCGTACTGACCGACGGCGAAAAAGCCTATCGCCCAGCCGATCACACCCATGATCGTGCACAGAAGAAGCTGCGCCCGAACGTACTTGCCGAGGCTCTTCTCGACGACGTGGAACAACTCCACGGCCTGATCCCGCACCGTCTCGGGAATAGTGGCGAGCAAGGCGCGTGTGATCCTCTCGCGATCTAGCAGCAGATATATGGAGATGATAAGCATCAGAAGCAGGTTGAGGAGCGTTCCAAAGACCCCGAACACACCACCGATAAACCCCAGAGCGACGTTGAACACTTGGCCGGCGGACGGGGCGTTGCTCTGTACGAGTTGCGTCAGCGCCTGCTGGTCCACGGATGAAATGTACTCTCCCACGTATGGCAACTCCCGAGCTCGGTCCACGAGCCCGGTGGCGGTCTTCGCCAAGTCCGTCGGGTTCTCGACGAGATCCTGCACCTGTCCCACTGCCGGTACGATGACCACCAACAGTGCGGCGGTCACGGCGAGCGCGAGCAGTGCGAACAGCCCAACCACCGCCACGACCCGCGGCACCCGCCGATGCTCCAACCCGCGCACCAGCGGGTTGAGGACGTAGGCCAGTACTGCGGCCATCAAGAACGTCAAGAGGACGCCACCGATCTCACGCACGAACAGAACGAGCAGAACGACGCCCACGGCAAGCAGCAAATATTGGAAGTAAGTAGAGACGATCAGCTTCTTCGCGGTCAAACTAATCTCCAAAGATCGGGGCTTTTCACAGAATAGTTTAACAACCCCAGGGCTCTTTCTGGTTCGGGGCCACCAACGAAGCCAGCGCCTTCGCAAAGTTTACACTCTGGACACCGCTCTGTATAATCGGGCCCCGCTATGAGAGGCAACCACACGCAAAATACACAACATGTTGGGCCGGGTCGCACGCTGGCCTCGAATTCCAGACGGCCTCGCTACGAGCGCCGAACGGCCCCCAAATACACTATCGACCTCGGTGAAGGCTTATCCGCGTCCCCTGGGCGACAATCCTCCGTCGCACACCGGGAGACCCACGACACCGTCGATAAGAAGGTCACCCCGTACCGGAGGCGGCGGGCGATGGCTATATCGCTGTTGCTTTTGGGGTTGGTGGCGCTGGTCTTCGCGGTCTTCACCCAGACATCGGTGGCGACGGAAGGCGAGTTGCCCATCGACCCGAACAACGCCGCGCCGGACGCCGTGTTGGCGGTAGCCTCGGGGACGGATATATCCACGCCCATCCGACCGGTAGATCTGATCGCGCTCGGCTATCATCCGGAGGGCGAGAGTTTGGTGGAGTTGAAGCCGCGGGGCGAGAACCTGTCGGATACACCGCTGCTAAATATGTTCGGCAGCGGCGTGACGGACGAGAAGATCCAGTACTACGCGATGGACCCAGCGGAGCGATCCGGGCCGCGAACCGGTGCCGTGGACGTGGGTGCCGAGGCTGGCACGACGGTCTACGCCCCAGTGACCGGCACCATAACCGCCATCCGACCGGACCCATCGATAAGGGGCGCCAACGTCGTGGAGATCAAACCCTCCGGCGATCCAAACCTGCGCGTCTCGGTTTCGCTGGTACGCGACATCAGCGAAGACACCGGCGTGGACGCCAGCGTCACCGCAGGTATGACCGAGATCGGGGCCGTCGCGGACTCGGCCAACTCCCTGGAGCCGCAACTTGCCTCCTACACCACCGGCGCTGGTAACCACGTCACCCTCTACGCCACCCGGATCAACTGACTTTCACACCGCAGGCGCCACGCCCAAGAGCCGCGGGTGACCAGCCGTGATCTTCGTCCTCCAATCAAACCCCGTCTTCGCCGTGGCGCTGTTTTTGGGCTTCATCATCGGCGTCTGGTTCCACGAGGCGGCGCACGCCTTCTCAGCCCACTACCTGGGCGACGATACCCCGCAGCGGAACGGACGCATCACCCTGAACCCATTCGTGCATCTGGACCTTCTGGGTACGATCATGTTTCTAGCCGCAGGCTTCGGGTGGGGCTGGACACCCGTAACGCCCGCCAACCTTCGGGGCGGCGTGTGGGGTCCGGTCGCGGTAGCGGCGGCGGGTCCGGCGGCGAACCTCGTCGTGCTCTTCATCTGCGCGGGGCTTGCGGCGGTGCCAACCCTAAATCTCGGCCTCGACCCATCCGCTCCCGTCTCCACCGGCGCGGTCATGGTGTACGGTGTGGCCGCCACCAACGCGCTGCTGTTCGTACTCAACCTGATCCCCATCCCCCCACTCGACGGCGCGAGGATCCTCTACCCGTTCCTCCCACGCTCCCTCGACGACTTCGTAAACTTCATGAACGAGTACGGCCCGTACATATTTCTCGGCCTAGTCGTATTGACGTTCTTCCCCGGCGTCCCAAGCGTCTTCGGTTTCCTCCAATACATCTACACACCCCTGCTCAACGCGCTGGGATTTTCGATCTAACCAACCGTCTGCGGGAGGGCGAAATAGATAAAGGGGCCGCTAATTGCTCGCAGGGAGGGGGGAGATTCCGCGAGCCAAGCCGCCCCACACACATTCTACCTCAAAAACCCTCTCTCCTAACCTAAACTTCAGGTACAGGCTTAGGTGGAATCAGGCTTTCCGCTCCGTGATCGGGAGAAACACCGAGAAGGTGCTGCCGGCGTTTGGCTTGCTTTGGACTTCTATTTTGCCGCTGAGGTGCTGGGTTATTTCGTTGGCGAGGGCGAGGCCGAGGCCGGTGCCGTCGGCGCGGGAGGAGCCCTGGGCGCGGTAGAACCGCTCAAAAATGTGGGGCTGTTCGGATTCGGGGATACCGCAGCCTTCATCGGAGACGCTTATGATGGCGTGGCCATTCTCTCGGAAGAGGTCGAGTTCCACCGGGGAGCCGTCGCTCGAGTATTTGATGGCGTTGTCCACGAGGATGGTGAGCATCTGGTGGAGTTGGTTCGGGTCGGTCTCGACGGGTGGGAAATCCTCTTCCGCGTGGATTTGTAGCGGTCGTCCGGTGAAGCCGAAGTCGCGCCGGATCTCGTGCAGGATCTCTTCAAGGTCCACCTCCTGCAGGCTGAAGGTGACGGCGTTGGCGTCGAGACGTGAGAGGTCGAGCAGGGTCTTCGCCAGACTTTGCAGACGGTCGGTGGCTAGACGCATGTCGTTCATAAACTCGGCCCGGTGCTTCCCGTCCTGTTCGTCTTCGAGCATCTCCAGGTTGCCGGAGAGCGCGAAGAGCGGAGTCTTGAGTTCGTGCGAGGCGTTGGCGATAAACTCGGCCTTGGTACGCTCGATGCGGCTTTCCTCGGTAACGTCGCGCAGTATGGCGAGAGCGCCTTCTTCCAGCGGGGCGGCTCGGATCTCGACAATGCGGTCCCCCCCGTCGCCTTTCGCTTCAGCCCGAGGCTCGGTGACGGGACCGGCGTAGCGGGTCTTGGCGAGGACTTCCTGAAGGTGATTATGGAACTCGCGATCCGAGGACTCCAACAACTGTCGGGCGCGGGGGTTGAGAAAGATAGCGTTTAGGTCCTTGTCAACACCGACGACGGCGTCGGTCATACCATCGAGTATTGCGCGACCGCGTTCTTTCTCCTGCTCGACTTGGCTGAAGGCATCTTTTAGAGAGGCGGCCATCGAGTTAAACGTCTCGCCCAGAGAGCCCACTTCATCCTCGACGCGGCTGTTGATGCGCTCGTCGAAGTTGCCGGCGGCCAGTCGTTCAGCGGCGAAGCCCAGGCGGTTCAGGCGGCGGGAGATGAGCTCCGCCACCACGTATCCACAGAAGCCCGACATCAAAAGCGCCAGAGCGCCGGCTATAAGGGCGATCCACTCGATCTTGTTCAGCGTGGCCTCGGCGTTGGCGACGTCGCTCTCGCTCAAGTACTCGACGAAGACGACCGCTCTTAGCTCGTTCTTGCCGTCGACCGTGACTTCTATTGGATAAGCATAGGTGGCGCGGTCCTGCCCCTCGCGCGGCCCGGTCTCTATCGGCTTGATGCTCTGTTGTGGCCGGGGAGTCCCCACGGCCTTCTCGACCACGGCGGTGTCCCAGTCGTCCAGGTTACCCTGCTGCTGTGTGCCACCTTGATCCGTGACCTTTACTATCCCCCACTGCAAGTTGCGGATCGAGGCGAAGGACTTGAGACGCGCCGGGGTCAGGTTGTCGTTTTTCTGGATCTCGTTCTCGAACTGTTCCCCCACCCGCCGCAGGCTGGACTCCCCCACCTGCGTGAGCGTGTCCTCGAAGATAGGCTTGGCGACGGAATAGGCCGTCGCGGTCGCAAACCCCGTCACCAACATGAACAGGGCCGTCAGCCACACGCGGATGCCTATGCGCGGTCGGAGGCCACCTTTTGGAAGAAAAGAAAAACGACGCTTCTTACTCCACGGGTCGAGCCCGAGACGTTCCCGCAGCGAGTGCCTCTTACCGGAAAACATACCCGACACCCCGCGCGGTGTGGATGAACTCGGGGTTGCGGGGGTCGCGCTCTATCTTCTCGCGGAGGTGACGGATGTGGACGTCTACCGTGCGTTCATCACGGAACTCGTCACCCCACACGCGGGTGAGAAGCGTGCTGCGCGAGAAGACCCGCCCCGGATTGGACGCGAGCGTAACCAAAAGCTCGAACTCGGTGTATGTCAGGTCGACCTCGCGGTCGGCCACCGAGACCCGGCGGCTGGGAAGGTTGATCCTCAAGCCGTCGTAGTTGAGTTCCTCTTGGCGCTGACCCTGCGGCACCGTGGCCCGGCGCATGATCGCTCGAACCCGCGCCACCAACTCCCGCACCGCGAACGGCTTGGTGACGTAATCGTCCGCCCCAAGCTCCAACCCCACGACCCGGTCTATCTCGTCGTCTTTGGCCGTGAGCATGATGATCGGCACGTCGCTCTTGGCCCGCACCCGCCGACAAACTTCCGTCCCATCGAGCTTCGGCAGCATGATGTCCAATATGATGAGGTGCGGCTCGTAGCTCCCGACCGCCTGCAACGCGGCCTCGCCGTCGCCCACGGCGTGCACCTGGAAACCCTCGCGCTCCAGAGCGTGGACCAGCATCTTCTGAATAGACGGTTCGTCGTCCACTAAAAGGATCCTGCGCGTCACGCTCTGTACGCCTAAAGCCATTCTCTCTCCGCCTCGATCTCCGAAGGCGAACTTTTCGCCCCCGTCTGTTTAGCCTGTGCGGATTCTACCATGCTAGCAGTCATGCTAACGAAGCTACACCAGGCTCGTCCTCGACCCATCCCAGACGCTCCACCAACTCGAGCAAGTCCTCCGCAACCCGCAACCGCACCGCCTCGACCACTGTCTGCCGCCGCCTCAGATAAGCCGCCACCACCCGAGCCTCGTCCGAAGCCTCCGCCCACCCGGAAACTCCGGTAGCGGCCTTCTCTTCCCGCGCCCGCGAGAGCTCGGCGTCCGCGAGAACTTTTTGCGCGAAACTCGAAAGCCCCGGCCTGTCACCCGACTCGAAGCTCCCATGCGCCACGAGCTTCCCGTCGCGCAGAGCGAATACCTCGACGAGACCGGGCTCCGTGGAAGGCACCACGACCGCCTGCACACCCTCCGCGCTGACCACCGCCCGCGTAAGGCGGATGCGCTCTATGCCGGCGATGAGGTCGCGCAGCCGAGCCGCTGCCTCGAACTCCAATTCCTTCGCCAGCCGCGCCCGCTCCTCGACCAACGCAGCCAGGTGTTCCTCGCCGCCCTCGCCGCGCATGAGCGCGACGACTTCGTCCAGCACTTCGCTCTGATAGCGATCCTCGTCCATGCCCAGGCACGGGCCACAGCGACCCATCTGGCCGTAAAAACAGACGTCGTTCTCCCCGTCGCAGCGGCGTAGCGGGAAGATCCTTCCTAAAGCTTCGATGCAGGTGTCGAGCACACCGGCGCTGCGGTAGGGGCCGAGGAAGGTTACGCCGTCTTCGGGATCGTTGGTGGAGACGCGCTCGGGTACGGGATAGGGTTTGTTGGCGTCGAGTTTTATGAACCAGCTCGTTTTGTCGCCCCGACCGGCGGAGTTGTAGCGTGGGAGCAGGCGTTTGATCTCGCGGGCCTCGAAGATCAGGGCGTGAAGCTCGCTCTGCGTCTCCCGAACCTTCACCTCCGCGACCTCCTCGACGAGACGACCGATCTTGCGCCGTCCGTCGCCGCCGTTGAAGTAAGTCCGCACCCGCGCCTTCAAGTCCTTCGCCTTGCCAACGTAGAGGACGGTGTCGTGCTTGTCCATGAAGTAGTAGACGCCGGGAGTGTTGGGGATGTTCTCGGCGAGGTGTTGTTTCTGCGGTTTGATCCTCCCCCGCCCCGCCGACCGCAACGTCGCCGCCTCCCCCACGCCCTTGACCCCCGCCGACCGCAGCATCTTGAGCAGCTGGATAAACACCTCCGCCGTAGCCGAAGCGTCGGCCAAAGCGCGGTGGTTCGGAGCCTGCCGCACGCCAAAATGGACAACGAGCGAGGAGAGACGATACCGCTTGAGGCCCGGCACGAGGAACCGGGCGAGCTTGAGGGTGTCGAGGACGAGGTTTGGGAGCGGCGAAAGCCCGCTCACCTCACGCGCCGCCCCGACAAAGGAGCAGTCGAAGGCCACGTTATGCCCGACGAGCACCGAGCCCTCGACGAACTCCTCAAAGCGCGGCATCACCTCGTCGACGAGCGGGGCGTCCTCGACCATGCCGTTCGTAATGCCGGTCAGGCGCATGACGAACGGCTCGATAGGGCGCTCGGGGTTTATGAGCGTCGAGAACTCGTCCACAACCACGCCGTGGGCGACCTTTACAGCGCCGATCTCCGTGATAGCGCCTTGCTTGGACGAGGAGCCGGTGGTCTCCACGTCGAAGACGACGTAGGGCGCTTCGTCGAGCGCCATGGTGGCCGGGTCCGTTGTGACTAGAGTGCCTTCTTCCGTCCAGAGAAAGCGGGGGTCGTCGCCGACTATCTTCTCTACGAACGGTCGGGCGTTGCCGTTGGCGTGGGAGAGGGCGAGGATCTCCGAGGCTATTATTTCGGGGCTGACTGGCCCGTGGTCGCGCACGAAGCCGTAGAGGCTAGGAGACACGGACCTCCGCTCTCGCGCTCCGGGTGGTCCTGGCCATCTCCGCAATGGTGCGGGCTTGAGTCTCCGTTACGCCAGGGATGGCGATCAGGTTCTCGAAGGTGTACTCGTGGTCCAGTAGACCGCTTGCGAGGACGCGGGAGCGGGTCTTCATGCCGATACCGGGCATTTTTTCGGTGTGAAAGATCTTGCCGCGTTGTATCCGCAGCGCATCCACCCCGGCGAGCTTCTCACCGTCCACCAGCACGCGCTTCAAGGTCTCGGCGAACAGTTCGATCTGCTCGGGGTAGTAGACGCCCCGGCCCATCAGGGACGGCGTCATCGGCGCGGGATGCATCAGGTTGGCGTTGCGGACGGTGGTATGGCCCGGCGGCTCGCTTCCGCCGAGAGGGTCCGGATCGCCGAGGCGGCGAGCGTTGGAGGCGTGGATCCAAGCCCGCTCCTCGATGTCTTCCGAGAGGTCCAACTCGGTGATGACAGGCCTTCCCCGGAAGCGGTCGTTGCGGTTGGCGGCGTAGAGGAAGCGCCGGTCGTCGCGCTCGTTACGGTAGAACTCGATCACGGCTTTGGCCCGCTTCTCTCCGATGCCGGGAAGCCGGGCGAGCGTCTTGGCATCATCCGCGTCGATCAAGGCGCGCAGCTCCTCGGGCTCGATGGCCTCGGCGGCTTTGGCGGCGGCTCGTTTGTCGACGCCGCGCACGCGCTCCAAGAGCCCTTCGACGCCCGTCGGGCACACGCCACGACGCAGGTGGTTGATCTTGCGGATCGCCGTGAAGGCGTTGGTC
>Ga0136640_10000536_pt1 | contig 14672 bp, 16 predicted proteins | sample AntDrymUQ8642106_2_FD_105498 | JGI IMG/M metagenome (GOLD analysis project Ga0136640, IMG submission 105498) | Polar desert sand microbial communities from Dry Valleys, Antarctica - metaG UQ864 (21.06) | ecosystem: Environmental > Terrestrial > Soil > Desert | place: Antarctica: Dry Valley...
CCCACTGCGCATCGGTCAGGTCGGAGGGGTAGCGGTCTACGGAAGAAGACGCCATGTCCCCACGCTGGTCACATCAGTCCCAACAGTCACACAGGCGCGCCGCACGCTTTCCCAACACGTTCTCAGGAGCAGTCGTCCCGACCCAGGTCCAGCACGTCGCCGCCGACGGCCACGAACTGCCAGGCGTACGACTGCGCGCCCAGGTCCAGCCGCAGCACCCCCTTGTGATCCTCGACGCGCGCGGCGGTGAGCGGGCCGGCCGGCTCAGCGAAGTCACGCAACGCAACCCCGCCGGTGCCGGCGACGATCTCGACGGTGCCCTGCTTGTCCGCGACACCGTCGGCGTCCTGAGCTACGAACCGCTCGTAGTCGTGGTCGTGCCCGTTCAGCACCAGGTCGACGCCACCGTCGGCAGCCGTTTGCCACAGCGCATCGGCGCTCTCGGTGTCTCGGTGCTCGCCGGTGGACCAGCGCGGATGATGCCAGTAGGCAAGCGTGCAGCGCGCGTCGCTGGTGGCAAGGTCGTCGGCGAACCAGCGCTGCTGCTCCGACCCGTCGTCGCACGCCACCTTCTTGCACTCGTCGTTGCTGTTCAACGCCACCAGATGCCAGTCGCCGAGGTCGAACGAGTAGTAGCCGTCGGTCCCGGGATGCGCAGCCTCACCGAAGTAGGCGAAGTAGCCGTCGGCGTCCGGGCTGGCGTAATACTCGTGGTTGCCGGGCGCTGGGTGGGTGATGTCGGTGAACCGCCCCCACGTCTTGGCGTACTTCTCCTGGAAGTCCACCAGCTCGCCGCTCGGGTACTGGTTGTCCCCCAGCGTGAGCACCGCCTTGGGGTCGATGTCGTCGACCAGCGCTGCGGTGTCCGCGGGCCCGCAGTCCACACTTGGACAGGTGCTGATGTCTCCAGCGGCGACGACCGTGACCGCACCGCGGGGTGCCGGCGGCTGTGAGGCGGCCGGACCGTCCACTGCCTGGCCGCCCGAGCAGGCAGCCAGCGTCAGCAGCAGGACGACGGCACCTGCTCGTCTGCACCCCCACGGTTCCATCACCAGATTGCACCACGCCGCGACCGCGTTATGCAGCGCGACCGACTTGTCCGATCGGCCGAAGCAGGTTTACGTTGACGTCAACGTAAAGATCTGGCGTGGAGGTAGCAATGACGTCGTTCGAGCTGAGTCGAGAGCACGAGGAGTTCCGCCGTTCGGTACGCGACTTCGCCCACGACCGGATCGCGCCGCATGCCGCTGAGTGGGACCGCAAGCACTACTTCCCCGTCGAGGTGGTGCAGGCGATGGGTGATCTCGGGTTGTTCGGGTTGACCGCACCGGAGGAGTACGGCGGCGCTGGCGGAGACTTCACCAGCCTGTGCGTCGCCATCGAGGAGGTCGGCCGCGTCGACCAGTCCATGGGCATCACGCTGGAGGCCGCCGTCGGCCTCGGCATCAACCCGTTGCAAGAGTTCGGCACCAAGCAGCAGAAAGAGCATTGGCTGCCTGACCTGGTAGCCGGCCGAACGCTCGCCGGCTTCGGGCTCACCGAGGCAGGGTCAGGCTCCGACGCGGGCGGTCTGCGCACCCGAGCGGACCTGCGCGACGGGTCGTGGGTGCTCAGCGGCGAGAAGCAGTTCATCACCAACTCCGGCAGCGACATCACCGCGCTGGTCAACGTCGCGGCGCGGACGGGCGAGCGCGCGGACGGGCGCCCCGAGATCTCGACGATCATCGTGCCGAGCGGTACGGCCGGCTTCGTCGTCGAGCCGGCCTACGACAAGCTCGGCTGGCACGCATCCGACACCCATCCGTTGACCTTCGACGGTGCCGCCGTACCGGCGGATCACCTGCTGGGCGAGCGCGGCCGGGGCTTCGCCCAGTTCCTGGCGACCCTGGACGACGGCCGGGTCGCCATCGCCGCACTCGCGCTCGGCTGCATCGAGGCCTGCCTCGAGCTGAGCACCGCGTACGCGGGGGAGCGCAGCACGTTCACCGTGCCGATCGGCGCCAAGCAGGGCGTCGCCTTCCAGGTTGCCGACCTCACGGTGATGGCCGAGGCGGCGCGCACGTTGACCTACAAGGCGGCGGCGCTCAAGGACGCCGGCGCACCGCTCGCCCGGTTCAAGCAGGCGGCGGCCATCGCCAAGCTGTATGCCACGGAGTCGGCGGTCACCGCAACCCGGATCGCCACCCAGGTGTTCGGCGGCTACGGCTTCATGGAGGAGTACCCGGTTGCGCGGTTCTACCGTGACGCCAAGGTGCTGGAGATTGGCGAGGGCACCAGCGAGATCCAGCGGATGGTCATCGCCCGGGGTCTCGGCCTGCCGGTGGAGTGACGGCGCTGGCGACGCCGTCGGTCACCATGTCGGGGCTGACTCGCCGCCAGAGCAGGTGCCACCGGATACCCAGCTCACCCACTAGGTCGCGCAGCAGGGGCAGACTGATGCCGACCACGGTGTGCGGGTCGCCGTCCACTCCCCGGACGTACGCGCCGCCCAGCCCGTCCAACGTGAACGCGCCGGCCACGTTGAGTGGCTCACCGGTGGCGACGTAGGCGTCGATCTCGTCGTCGGCCAGGTTGGCGAAGCGGACGACTGTCCCGGCGACCGCCGACACACTGCGTTCGCGTGCACCGTCCTCGAGCAGCCGCAGTGCATGCCCCGTGTGCAGGATGCCCTCGCCGCCCCGCATGACCCGCCAGCGTGCTGCGGCCGTGGCTGCGTCGAGAGGTTTGCCGTGAGCAACACCGTCGAGCTCCAGGACGGAGTCACACCCGATCACCAGGGTGGGGACGTCGGCGGGCTGCAATCGCTCCACCACCGCAGCGCACTTGCGCTCAGCCAAGCCGAGTGCCAGCTGTGCCGGACTGGCCGAGCTGTGCGCATCTTCGTCGACGCCGGACACCATCACCTCCGGGTCGACGCCGGCCGCGCGCAGTGTCGACAACCGGGCCGGCGACGCCGACGCCAGCACAACCCGGGTCACAGCTGTGCCAGCTGGTGACGCAGTGGGTCCAGACCGAGACTGCCCAGGTCGAGCGCCGCCCGGTGGAAGGTGCGAAGGTCGAAGTCGGCGCCGAGTCGGGCCTCGACGTCTGCCCGTGCCTGCAACCAGATGCGCTCACCCACCTTGTAGGACGGCGCCTGGCCGGGCCAGCCGAGATAACGGTCGCGTTCGAAACGCAGGCTGGCTTCGTCCATGGTGCTGTGTGCGTGCAACAGCTCAAGCATCAGCTCGGGAGTCCACTGCTCACCGGGGTGAAAGCCAAACGGGTTGTCGACCGGGATCGGCAGCTGCAGGTGCATGCCGATGTCCACCACCACCCGAGCGGCACGAAACGACTGGCTCTCCAGCATTCCGAGCGCATCGGCCGGGTCCTCGAGATAACCCAGGTCATCCATCAACCGCTCGGCATAAAGCGCCCAACCCTCGCCATGACCGGACACCCAGCAGAGCAATCGCTGCCAGCGGTTCAGCAGGTCGGAACGGTACGCCGTCTGGCCGATCTGCAGGTGGTGGCCGGGCACTCCCTCGTGATAGACGGTGGTCAGCTCGCGCCAAGGTGAAAACCTGGTGACCTCGTCGGGGACAGACCACCACATGCGGCCCGGCCGGGTGAAGTCCTCGCTCGGCCCGGTGTAGTAGATGCCACCGTCGTGCGTCGGCGCCAGTCTGCACTCGATGCGCCGCACGGGGTCCGGGATGTCGAAGTGCACGTCGGCCAGATCCGCGATCGCCGCGTCTGCTTTGACTTGTATCCAGTCGCGAAAGGCGTCCCCGGAGTTGATCCACCGGTGCGGGTCGGCGTCCAGCGCTGCAACCGCGTCGGCTGTCGAGCCGCCGGCAACGATGCGCTGCGCCACCGTCGCTTGTTGCTCTGCTATGCGGTGCAGCTCGGCCCACCCCCAGGCGTAGGTCTCGTCCAGGTCGACGCTTGCACCGAGAAACCAACGTGACTGCAGCTGATAGGACTCACGCCCGATCGCGTCAATCGCAGGAGCTAGCGGCGCGATATCGTGGATGAGGAACTCCGCGGTCTCGGCCAACGCCGCCCTAGCGTCGCCGGCGTGCCGGTCCAGTTGGTCGCGTTGCGTGCTGGATCCGGTCGACAGTCCCGCCACCAGGTCACCGAAGACGTCGGGACTGCTTCCGCTGCGCCGGGCGCCGGTCCATCCCAGCGCCTGGTGGGCGGCGCCGAGCACCTGACGGCGGGCGGCCACCCGGCCGTTCCCGGCAGCGGTGCGCATCGTTGCCCGCCATCCGGCCAGTGCGCCCGGCACCGCCGACAACCGGGAGTCGATGGCGGCCACCGCATCCGCGCCGTCGGTGTCCATCAGGTCGAAGACCTCACGTACCTCGTGCATCCCGCTGGTAAGCACGCTCAACTCGGCATCGGCCAGGCCGGCGTCCTGCCGTTCAAGTTCGAGGCCGAGACGCTCGGACATGGCAGCCTTCGCGACCCGCTCCCGGCTGTCCGCGGGCTCGGCTGCGGCCAGCGCAGCAAGCGTCTCGCGCACCAGATCTCGCCGGGCGGCCACACCATCAGGGGACAGGTCGGTCATCTCGGACTCGTGGCCACCGATCCCGGCTTCAGTGGCGCCCAGCGGATCCAGGGCCGCCCACCGGTCGACGTAGGCGTCCGCCAACGCGTCCACTGGCCGGTCGGCGGCGTGCGGGTTGCTGCTCACGCAGCGACTCTAGGCGTATGCATCCGCTCGACTATCCGGGGTCACCCGCCGCCACGGCCGGGCTGATCACTGCCGACGGAGGCTGGCGCGAGCTCGCTGGAACCGACGTGCCCGACCGGCTGCGGCGTGGCCGGAGGTGCGTGCTGGCGGTGGGCAGCAACGCCGCACCGCGCGTGCTGGCGGCCAAGCTGAGTGCCGCCGCGGTGCCTCTCGAGGTGGGTCTGCTGCCGTGCACGGTGGGGGGTATCGCGGTGGCCCACTCCGCGCACGTCAGCCCCGCCGGTTACGTCGCGACCACCGCCATGTGGGCGCCACGTGCGCGTACACAGGTGGTGGCCTGCTGGTTCACCGCCGACCAGTTGGCTGCACTGGACGCCACCGAACCCAACTACGTGCGCCGCGCGTTGGCCCCGACGACCACCGGGGCACCGGAGCCTGCCGCGGTGTACGCATCGCGCTGGGGGGTGTTGGCGCCCGGCGGCACTGCGTTGGCTCCGACAACCCAGGCCGTCGTGCACCGGGTGTTCGCCGCCGACGCCGTGCTGGCCAACCTGCTGCCGCTGGGTGACGGGCCGGCGACGGTGGCCGCGCTGCTTGATGACGGAATCCGAGCACGCGTGCGGCAACGGTTGGTCGACCTCGGATGGGTGCACCCCACGGGGCTGTGAGCGCGGCCACCCGCCATACTCAGCGGTCATGCGCGGCATCATCCTCGCCGGTGGCACCGGGTCACGGCTGCACCCGATCACGCTCGGGATGAGCAAGCAGCTGCTGCCCGTCTACGACAAGCCGATGATCTACTACCCGTTGTCGACGCTGCTGCTGGCAGGTATCCGCGACATGCTGGTGATCACCACCCCGCACGAGGCGGCGGCGTTCGAGCGGCTGCTCGGCGACGGCAGCAAGTTCGGCGTGTCGTTCAGCTATGCGCAGCAGCCCGAGCCCAAGGGGTTGGCGCAGGCGTTCGTCATCGGACACGACTTCATCGGCGACGAGCGGTGCGCGTTGGTGCTCGGCGACAACATCTTCTACGGCCAGGGCCTCGGCCTGCAGCTGCAGCGCTTCGCCGAGCTCGACGGCGCCGCTATCTTCGCCTACTGGGTGACCGACCCACAGGCCTACGGGGTGGTGGACTTCGACGAGTCCGGCAAGGCCCTGTCACTGCAGGAGAAACCGAGCCACCCGCGCAGCAACTACGCGGTGCCGGGGCTGTACTTCTACGACAACGACGTCCGCGAGATCGTTCGCGGGCTGACGCCGTCGGCTCGGGGGGAGTACGAGATCACAGACGTCAACCGGATCTACCTCGAGCGCGGGGACCTGCAGGTGCAGGTGCTCGCCCGGGGCACCGCCTGGTTGGACACCGGCACTTTCGAGTCGCTCAACGACGCCAGCAACTTCATCCGCACGGTGGAGAGTCGGCAGGGGCTCCGGATCGGATCGCCGGAAGAGGTTGCCTGGCGACGAGGATTCCTCACCGACGACGAGTTGCGGGTGCGGGCCGAGGCGATGCTCAAGAGTGGCTACGGCAACTACCTGCTCGGCCTGTTGGAGCGACACAGCCTGCCGACCGTCCGGCCGCGCGCTAGCGGTGAGCCGGGCGCTAGCGGGTGAGCTGGACGCGCTGTTTGAGCGGCTCCCACCACTCGCGGTGCGCTGCGTACCAGCCGACGGTCTCGGTCAACCCCTGCTCGAAGTCGACCTGCGGGGCATAGCCGAGCTCGGCGGCGATCTTGGCCGTGGACACCGAGTAGCGCAGGTCGTGCCCGAGCCGGTCCTCTACCGAGACGACCCGATCCCAGTCTGCGTCACAGGCCGCCAGCAGCCGCTGGGTGAGCTCGCGGTTGCTCAGCTCGGTGCCGCCCCCGATGTTGTAGACCTCACCCGGGCGACCCCCCTCGAGCACGAGGTGAACGGCTCGGCAGTGGTCGTCCACGTGCAGCCAGTCGCGTACGTTGGCGCCGGCGCCGTACAAGGGCACCGTGGCACCGTCCAGAAGGTTGGTGACGAACAGCGGTACCACCTTCTCGGGGAACTGGTACGGGCCGTAGTTGTTGGAGCAGCGGGTCACGCACACCGGCAACCCGTGCGTGCGGAAGTACGAGCGGGCGATCAGGTCGCTCGCGGCCTTCGAGGCCGAGTACGGCGAGTTGGGCTCCAGCGGCTGCTGCTCATCCCAGCTGCCATGCTCGATCGAGCCGTACACCTCGTCGGTGGACACGTGCACGAACGCGCCCAGACCGCGCCGCAGAGCCGAATCCAACAGCGTCTGGGTGCCGACCACGTTGGTCACCACGAAGTCCGCTGCGCCGAGTATCGACCGGTCAACGTGGCTCTCGGCGGCAAAGTGCACCACCGCATGCGTGTCGGCCAGCAGCTCATCCACCAGGGGGCCGTCACAGATGTCGCCCTGCACGAACCGCAACCGCTCGTCGTCGCGGACCGGCGCGAGGTTGGCCAGGCTGCCCGCGTACGTCAGCTTGTCCAGCACCGTGACCCTGTCTGGGACCGACAGCCCCCAAGCGTCGCCGAGGACGCCACGGACGTAGTGGCTGCCGATGAACCCGGCACCGCCGGTGACCAACAAGTGCACGCTCAGCCGCCGACGGGCTTGCTGGCGGCCAACAGGACCGACGAGCCGAACGGCAGGTCGCGGCGCTGCAGCAGCCGACGGTCCAACGAGCACAATCCCATCAGCACCCGGTCCATGGCGGGTGAGACGGGTGTGAGGCGCTGCTCGGTGGCCGGCGAGCGACCACGGCTCGTGATCCGCCGCAGCACCCGCTCGCCGGCGAACAGCGGGAACACGCCGCCGAAGGCATACGTCGAGCGCAGCACGCTGAGGCCCGCCGAACGTACCAGCGCCACCAGCCGCCGCTCGGTGTAGCGCCGGTGGTGCCCGGCCCGGACGTCGTGGTCAGACCAGGCCCATTGGTAGGCCGGTACCGACAGCAACAGTCGGCCGCCGGGCGCCAGCACCCGCACCAGCTCATCGAGTGCCTGCCGCTCGGGGGAGCAGTGCTCCAACACATCAAACGCACCGACGACATCGAATGTGGAGTCGGCGAACGGCAACGCAAGCGCCGACGCGCACACCCCCTCACCTGGCTGCAGACCGCGCGGATCGACGTCAATCGTCACTCGCTGATGGTCGCCCTGCATCCAGCCCACGCTCGGCCCGTCTGCACTGCCGACGTCGAGCAGCCGCCGGGGCTCTCCCAGGAAGCCGCCCAGTGCGGCATGCAGGAGGTCTGTGCGGGCGCGGTACCACCAGTAGTCGGGCTGGTCCAGCGAGCCCGACCCGATCGTCGTCGTCGTCGTCATTGTGGTTGTCCCTCCAGCACGCGGACGAGAGTGTCCACCACTCGCTGTGCGTCGTCGGCCTTCAGGTTGTTGAAGAACGGCAGCCGCAGCAGTCGCCCGCTGACATCGTCAGTGACCGGGCACTTGGTGGGTCTGGCCGCAAACCGGCGGCCCGCCTCCGAGCTGTGCAACGGCACATAGTGGAACGTCGGCTGCACACCGGCGGCGCGCATGCCCTGCAGCACCCGGTCGCGGGTCTGCTTGTCGCGCACCAGCAGATAGAACATGTGATGTGCCGACTCGGCGCCGGCGGGCACGACCGGCAGCCGCAGCTCCAGCCGTTCGGCCTGCGGGGCCAGCGCATCGGCGTAGAATTCGAACAGTGCCCGCCGCTTCGCCTGGATCTGCTCGCGCTGTTCCAGCTGGGCGCACAGGTAGGCCGCCAGGGTGTCGGACAGCCCGAACGACGACCCGGTGTCCTGCCAGGAGTACTTGTCCACCTGGCCGAGGTGGAAGGCTCGGCGGTTGGTGCCCTTGTCATAGAGCACGCGGGCGCGGTCGACGTCGCGTGCTTCGTTGAGCAGCAGCGCGCCACCCTCACCGCACACGATGTTCTTGGTCTCGTGGAAGCTGAGGGTGGCGAAGCGGCCGAGGCTGCCCAGCGGCTGGTTGCGCCAGCGCCCGAAGAGGCCGTGCGCGTTGTCCTCGATCACGGCGATGTCTGGTCGGTCGGCAAGCACCTCGGACACGGCGTCCATGTCGCAGGCGATGCCGGCGTAGTGCACCGGCACCACGGCGCGCACCGAGTCGTCCAGCAGGCTGGCCAGATGCGCGGGGTCAAGCCCGAGGGTGCGCGGCTCGATGTCGCAGAACAGGATCCGGGCGCCCTGGCGGGCGAAGGCCAAGGCCGTGGTGGTGAAGGTGAACGACGGCACCACGACGGCGTCGCCGGGCTGCAGATCCAGCAACATCCCGGACAGCTCAAGCGCCGCGGTGCACGAGGTGGTCAGCAACACCTCCTCAGCGCCGGTCACCTGTTGCAGGATCGTTCCTGCTCGGCGGGCGAACTCGCCGGACGACGAGGTGTGCCCGCTCTGCAGAGTGGCCTGGATGTAGTTGAGCTCGGCGCCCTCGATCGCTGCACGGTTGAACGGGATCGTCTCGGACACGCCCGTCACCGTACGCTCATGGTCGCGCCCAAGGCAGCGGCCGACCCAGCCACTGCGACAGTCTCGCGTCGCTGTCCGCGAAGTGTTCTCGCAGCAATGCTCGAAGCGCGCCGTCGAGCACCGGCTCGGGACCGACGCTGGCGTTAACCGGGTCAACCTGGTCTCGGTGGGTCGTCTCCTCGTCCTCGTCAGCCGCCGAATGCACACCCAGAGTCTGGTACAGGCCGGCTGGGGTCTGCTGCCCGCTGATGACGTCTTCGAGAAAGCGGACGTGCACCCCTTCACCGAAGCACTCCACCCACGGCTTCAGCAGGTCGACGTAGTGGCCGCGCTCCAGATAGGCGAACGGTGAGACCGACGATGCGCCCGCGTCCCAGTCGCGTGGACCGCGCAGGTTCTCCCGCAGAGCCTCGTCCAGCGGGCGCTGCTCGGCGCCGTGCTCGCGGCTGAAGCGCCAGTTGGAGATCGCCCGGGCCACCGGATCGCGCAGCTGGACGACAATCGTTGGATGTCCCAACACGTCGGCCGCCCGCCGGGCCGCTGCCGGGTCCTCCAGATAGCTGGTGCTCTTCTCCGCGAGCAGCGACTCGGTGGTGGCATGCGCGAAGTAAGTGTTGCGATACCAGTCCAGCCCCCGACCGGCGTGCTCGGCGGACAAGAAGACCTTCGGCTCCGGTCGGGAGGGTCGGGCCATCGCAATGTCGGGGTGGGCCTCCAGCACCCGCTGCAGGGCGGTGGTTCCGCAGCGCTGCGCACCGATGACCAGCAGGTGTCGCGTCACTGCTGAGCCCGGTCGACCACGTGATACGTCTCCTCGGCGCTGACCGCGTTCAGGGTGCGCACCACGTACTCGCCGAGCATCGACAACAGCGCGATCGTGACCCCGTTGAACAGCGCGGTCAGCACGATCAGCGTGGTCCAGCCCGGCACCCGGGTGTCCGACACCAGACCCTGCACGAGATAGCCCGCGCCGAGCAGGAACGCCAGCGTGGCGATGATGGCTCCACCAAGGGCGGCCAACCGCAGCGGGAACAGTGAGTAGCTGAACAGGATCGTCAGCACCAGCCGCAGAATGCGTACGGTGCTGTAGGTGCTCTTGCCGACCTTGCGTGACTCGTGCCGCACCGGCACGTCGGACCGGTTGCTTGAGTAGAGCAACGCCTGCCCGGTGATGTAGGGGTAGGCGGTGCGTGAGGAACAGATCCGGTTGACCACGTCGCGCCGCAGGATGCGGAAGTTGGACACGGTCAGATCGGCCGGCTGGGCAAAAACCCTGCGGTTGATCATCGAGATGAGCGTGCTGCCGAGCCTGCGATAGAAGGCGGCTCGCTTCACCTCGAAGGCGCCGAACACCACATCGCGGCCGGTCATCGCCTCGTCGATGAGCAGTCGAATCTGGTCGGGCGGGTTCTGCAGGTCGTCGTCCATGGTGATCACGTAGTCACCGGTGGCCTCACGAAACCCGGCGAGGTTGGCGTTGTGCTGGCCGTAGTTGCGCAGCAGCCGGACTGCCGTGATGTGCTCGTTGGCACGAGCCCGGCTGGCGATGACGTCCCAACTGTCGTCCCGGCTGCCGTCGTCGACCAGGACCAGTTGATAGCTGAGCCCCTGCTCCTCGAAGGCCCGGACGATGCGGTCGGCGGTCTCGCCGACGACACCGGCGCTCTCGTAGACCGGGATGACGACGGAGTAGGTGAACGCATGCGGGTCGAGCCGCTGCGGCTCCGGGCCGGATAGGGGCTGTGGCGAGCTGATGGGCGATGGGTCCAATCCGCGCGAGGTTCACAATGCGAGCGTCCGTGCCGCGTGACTGTATCCGAACGGGGTTCTCCGACGACTACGCTCGGGCAGCATGTCCGGTCGCGCGCGCGACACGACCGCGCTCGGCGCCGGCTCACTGGTCACCGGGTTGCTGGCGTACGTGTTCTTCGCCCTCAGCACCCGCAGTCTGGGTGCGTCGGCGGCTGCCCCGGTGTCAGTGCTGTGGACGTATTGGAGTTTTGCGGCTGCCGCGCTGACCTTTCCGTTGCAGCACTGGATCGCGCGGTCGGTCGCCGCCCACCAGGGGGAGGGGGCGGTACAGCGCGCGCTGCCCGGTGTTGCGCTGGTGCTGGCGCTGATCGCCGGGCTCGCCGGACTGGTGTCATACCTGGCCCGGGAGCCGCTGTTCCACCGCGGCGATGTCTGGTTCCCGTTGCTCGTCGGGGCGGTGACGCTCGGCTCCGGGCTGATGGGAGTGGTCCGCGGCGGACTGTCCGCGCGGCGGCATTTCGTCAGCGTTGCCTGGGCGCTGGTCGCCGAGAACGCTGCCCGCTGCGCCGGGGCGCTGCTGCTCGTGCTGGTACAGGTACGGGCAGCGGTCGGCTATGGCATCTGTCTGGCCGCCGGCTCATTGATGGCGCTGCTGTGGCCGTCCGCGACCCGCTTCGCTGCCGGCGGCGAGCCCAGCGTCGAGTCGCCGCTGCGCTTCCTTGGCGGGGCCGCAGGAGGTCAGCTGACCGCGCAGGTGGTGCTGACCGGCGGCCCGATCGTGCTTGCGCTGGGCGGCGGGTCCGCCGCCCAGGTGACCGCCCTGTTCGCCGCGCTGGCGCTGTTTCGTGCTCCGTACATGCTGGCGATCGGGGTGGTGTCGCAGCTGACCGGAAAACTCACCGCGCTGGTGGTCCAGGGGCGTCAGGCGGCGCTGCGGCGAGTGCGGCTAACGCTGATCGGCTGCAGCGGTGTGGGCGTTGTCGCGGCGGCTGGCGTCGGTGGCCTTGCGGGGCCCTGGCTGGTGCGGCTGGTGTTCGGCGCTGACGTGGCGATCGGCCCGTTCCCAGCCATGCTGGTGGCGGTCGGCAGTGCGCTGGCGCTGGCCAACCTGGTGTGGGCGGTGATGATCTTGGCTCAGGACCGCAGCGGCGCGGTGGCCCGGGCGTGGGCGGTGGCATCGGTGTGCGGGGTGGCGATGTTGCTGATGCCCAGCACCGAGCCGTTGACCCGCACCTGCTGGGCATTTGCCGTTGCCGAGGCGGCAGCCTTTTCCGCGCTGCTGGTCTCCCAGGTCCGCGGACAACAGGCTCAGCGGCGCCCTAAGGCGCCAGGTCGGTGAACGCCTCGGACAGCGGCTCGATCCCGTTCTTCAGGCGCTCGCGGTAGCGCACCGCTTGCCACGCGTCCCAACGCGCCGGGTCGGCAACCCAGGTCTGCTCGCCGAGTCCGACGGAGATGCCGATGTCGTCGATCTCGATCGTGGCCGGTGGCTCTCCCACGGCGGGTGCCTGCTTGCTTGACGGGTCTGCGAGGCCAGTCATCGCCCACGGCAACCGGATCCGGACGGTGGAGCCGTCTTGGCGCCAAAGGGCCTGCCCGCTGTAGCCGGGGTCCTCGGGGTCGAGCACCCCTTGGCGCAACCGCCCGACCTCTTGGTACTCGACGGGGAACCTACGCCGGTCAATTCTCAGCGACCGGTTGATGGCCAGTCGCTGCGGGGTCCAGTCGCGCCGATGGGTCGGCGCGAGATCCACTCCGTCAAAGCGGGTGGGGTCGAGGTCGGTGCGCACCCTTGCCTGCCCGGTCCCGCCGGTCGGATCGAGTTCGAAGGCGTAGTCGGCGTCGGCATCGCCGGCGCCGGTGGGAGGTGTTGCGCCGCCGCCTTGAGTGCTGGTGGCGATGGTGATCACGTCCGTGGGTTCCTCGGTGACGCCAGGCGGAGATGGATGGAGGACTCGTCGGTCTGTGTGGTGACCTTGCGCAGCTGCTCGGTACCGCTGAACAGCGTGGTTGGTTCCGCACCCTCCGGCCCCAACGCGCCGGTGGCAACCAGGCCGAAGTACTGCTCGTTGGTGAGCGGGTCATGCCACAACTGCCTGCGGTCGGGCGGTATCTGATGCTCGAGGGTGTTCCAGGTGCGTTTGAACCACTCGTCGGTCCAGGCGAAGACGAAGCCGCCGCCGATGCCTTGCGCCTTGATCAGTCGCAACGTGTCGGCGTCGATGGCGAGGGCATCCTGCTCGGAGTGACCGCCTTGGTGGCGTCCCGCCGGGCCGGCGTGCGCGGAGCCGAGCGCCGCCGGCACCCAAACTCGGTGATCAGCACCGGCATGGAGCGTGATAGTCGCGCAGCGTGCGGAGATGGCCGGCATACGGATCGGAACGGCCGGCGAAGCGAGCCTGCTGCAGACCCGGACGCAGGCGCTACGCCATGTGCGAGTCGCTCTGCGTGGCTGCGCGCATCTGGTTCAGCACGACGTCTTGCTCGGGGGTGGTCTTGTGGCCGGCTGCGGGCGAGATGCCATCTCGGTGAGCGATCAGCGGGATATCCGGCTCGCCCTCGTCGACGACCTTCGCCATCGCCCAGCGGGAGAAGACCGCGCCGTCGACGTGGCCCGCGTCGAGCAGGGAGCCGGAGTCGTGCCGTGAATCCTCGGCGATGCGTTCGAACAAGGCGCGCACCAACTCCTCGTCGCCCTCCAGCGTCTGGACGAACCAGTTATCAGAGACCAGCAGCGCCCCGGTGATCTGCTGCGCCTTGTTGGAGCGCGCCGGGCTGAACAAGGAGCCGAGCTCGGCTTTGCGTCCCTCTGCCGGAATCAGGTCCCGGCTGCGATACATCAGGCAGAAGGTGCCGCCGGTTGGTGCAGCGTCTGGCATCTCGTCTCTGTGGATCTGGGTCGCGGGCCGTGAGTCGCCGGCCATCATCGCCACCCCGTAGGCGCTCGACGTCTCACTTTGCGACAGGCTTGACAGGCAGCAGTCTACCTTCGGTAGTATTCCAACGGTCTGCTACTGAGGCAGATGATGATGACCCTGCCAACCGGCCGCGAGCCGATCACCAACCGTCAGCTTGTGCAGTACGCAGCCCTCGTGCTGCTGGGGGTCCTGGTCGTGCAGGGGTATACAGCGCTGTTGGCGGACAGCAGAATCACCGCGCTGACCGCGGTGCTGTTGCTGGTCGTGGCGGCGTACGCGCTTGTCTTCACCGCGCGCCACCGCACGTCGCTGCGCATCCGCGCCTGCGCGAGCCTGACGGTGCACCTCATCACCTACGCACTCGTCGTCGGCTCCTTCTGGGTGCACGCGGCACTGCTCCTGCTCGCCGGTCAGCGGGAATCTCTGGACGCCGGATGGTCCGGACCTGTGCTGTCGATGAGCGTGCTCTGGGGTATCGGGCTCGCGGTCCATGCATGGGGCGCGCTGCGCACTCGGGGGTATGACGATGTCGCCGTCTGAGACAGCTCTTGACCCGGGCGAGCTGTCCGCCTACGAGCAGCAGGTCCTCGCGTCGTGGTCGGACACCCACAAGAAGAGCGCCCTCATGCTGTTCGTGCTCCTGGCGCTGACCTCGGCGCCCGCCTGGTCCGGCGAGATCCGGCTCTTCATCACCCGAGCCTCAGGCGGCGAGCTGAGCGTCGACGAGCAGAGCCTGCACCGGACCCTTCGACGCTTGGAGGGACTCAACGTCATCACCCACACGGCGCAGTCGGTTGCCGGAACCGGGGCGAGGCGCAAGGTGTACGAGCTCACCGGATCGGGCGGACG
>Ga0136640_10000537_pt1 | contig 14658 bp, 13 predicted proteins | sample AntDrymUQ8642106_2_FD_105498 | JGI IMG/M metagenome (GOLD analysis project Ga0136640, IMG submission 105498) | Polar desert sand microbial communities from Dry Valleys, Antarctica - metaG UQ864 (21.06) | ecosystem: Environmental > Terrestrial > Soil > Desert | place: Antarctica: Dry Valley...
CTCAGGGCGCCGTCGTCGTCGCGCACGACGGTGATCCCCGCCGGTTCGGGTCGGTGGACGACGATGCCATCCCGGGTCGGGTCCGTCGTGCGCGCCCCGGCCACCAACCGGCCCAGCCGCCCGACCAGCTGGCCCACACCGGCTCCCGTAACCGCGGAGACGGCGAGCTGCGCACCACCGTCGGAGCCCTCGCTCCCGGCGGCGCCGGTCGACGCCGGCACCGTCGGTTCTGTCCAGTCCATCGCTGCGGGGTCCGAGGTGTGGTCGACCAGATCGGCCAGGTCGGCCCGGGATCCGACCACCAGCCGGGGGCGGTCAAGGAGCTCGGGACGGTATGCCGCCAGCTCGGCGAGGAGTATCCTCTCCTGGGTCGCCGGGGGGTGCGGGGCCAGTGGCGACAGGTCCACGAGGACGGCCAACACCCGGGCTCGCTCGATGTGGCGCAGGAACCGGTGCCCGAGGCCCCGCCCCTCGCTTGCCCCCTCGATCAGCCCGGGGATGTCGGCGACGACCATGTCCGCCATGGCGTGGTCAGGTCCGTCGTCGAGGCGGACGACGCCCAGGTTCGGCTCGAGCGTGGTGAACGGGTAGTCGGCGATGCGGGGCTTGGCCGCCGAGATCCTAGAGATGAGGGTGCTCTTGCCCACGTTGGGGAAGCCGACGAGAGCGACGTCGGCCATGAGCTTGAGCTCGAGTCGGAGCCAACGCTCCTCACCCGCCTCACCCTGCTCGGCGAACGACGGCGCCCGCCGTCGGTTGGACAGGAACCGGGCGTTGCCCCTGCCTCCCTGGCCAGCACGAGCAGCGAGCCACCTGTCACCGGAGGCCGTGAGATCGGCCAGCACGTCGCCGTCGAGTCCCTGCACCACCGTCCCCGCCGGCACCCGCACCTCCAGGTCGACCCCGGCTCGACCGTGGCGACGCTTGCCCTGCCCATGGCGACCGGAGTCCGCCCGCCGGTGGGGGTGATCCCGGAAGGCGAGCAGGGAGGCGACGTTGTGATCGGCCACCAGCCAGACCGAACCGCCGTTTCCCCCGTCGCCACCGTCGGGGCCACCGAGGGGAACGTGGGCCTCGCGCCGGGTAGACACCGCGCCGGCTCCCCCGTCGCCGCCTCGCACGTGGATCTGCACCTCATCCACGAAGCCGGACACGACCACGGAGCGTACCGGTGTGATCAAGTAGCGATCTGCTGCGTATACGGCATGCGCCCGGGCGTTGCGGAGCCTCCGTAGGGTTGCCCCAATGGATGACGTCGCCGTCGCCCACGCGGCGTTGCTGGTCGGATCGCCGGGGCTGGATCTAGCTGAGCGCCGAGCCCGCGAGCAGAGCCAGGTCCTGGTCCTCGCCCCGGGTGCAACGGTCGCCGAGGGGGCCGGCCGGCGGGCGGTGCCCGAGGAGCCCGACCGCTTCCGCACCTGCTTCGAGCGCGACCTCGACCGCATCCACCACTCGAAGGCGTTCCGCCGCCTAGCCGGCAAGTGCCAGGTGTTCGTGGCCCCCGACGACGACCACCTCCGCACCCGGCTGACCCACGCCATCGAGGTGTGCCAGGTCGCAGTGAGCATCGCCCGCCCAGTCGGCCTCGAGGTTGCCCTGACCGCAGCCGCCGCCACCGGACACGACTGCGGCCACGGGCCGGCTGGCCACGCCTCGGAGGGCGCCCTGTCGCCGTTCCTCGACGGCGGGTACCACCACGCCGTCTACGGCGCCGATGTGGTCCTGGCCCCGCTCAACCTGTGCGCCGAGACCCTCGACGCCGTCCGCAACCACTCGTGGAACCGACCCGCTCCCCTCACAGCCGAGGGTGAGGTGGTGGCCTGGGCCGACCGCATCGCGTACGTGTGCCACGACTTCGAAGACGCCGTGGCCGCCGGCGTCGTACGCCCTCGCGACCTGCCTGACGAGGTCACCTCTGTGATCGGACGCGACCGGCGCACGCAGCTCCACTGCCTGATCACCGCCATGGTCGACACGATCGCGGCCTCCGGCACGGTGGCCCTGCGCCGCCCCGAGGCGGACGCTTTGGCCGCCTTCCGCGCCTTCAACTACGAGCGCATCTACCTGCGCCCCGAGGCCGTCGAGCAGGCCGACAAGGCTGCCCACCTCATCGGTGCCCTCACCGAGCACTACATAGCCCGGCCCGTCGACCTCGGCCCCGACGGGACGGGCCTTGCCCCGGGCCATCCCGATGCCGTGACCGCCGCCGTCCGCTACGTCAGCGGCATGACCGACCGCTTCGCGGCCACCGCCGCAGTCGAGCTGCTGGGTTGGGACCGGGCCGCCCTACCCCGTAGCGCCTGACGCCGGTTCGGTTGAAGGGTCAGGCGACGGCTGGCACCCGCGACGCAGCCGGCCCGACGGGCTCGAGCCGGTCGCGAGGGGTGAGGCCACCCCGAGGGGCGTCACCCGAGCAGCCAGCGCCTCGGGTTAGGTTGCCGCCGCAGTGAGCTCGGCCGCACCAGAGCCCCGCACGAGGCGGCCGGGCGCGGATCTCCGCCTGCTCGTGCCGCTGCGCCCCCAGGGCCCGATCGAGGTCCTCGATCGAGCGACGCACCTGCTGCGCACCCGGCTGGCCGACCTCCTGACCGTCAGCCTCGCCGTGCAGCTCCCCATCTGGCTGCTGCTCGCCCTGCTCCTGCGAGACGAGTGGGCCGCCGGCGTGGAGGACAACGTGGCCTGGTTCTGGCTGGCCCTCTTCCCCGACCCCGCCACCCTCGGCCTCCTGGCCGATGAGAGCACCGGAGGATCGATCGTCGGGGTCGTCCTGGCCCGAGCGCTGCCCTCCTTCGGGCTGGCCGTCATAGGGGCGGCGTGCGGCGTGCTGGTCCACGACTGGGCCCACGGTCGGCCGACCCGTGGCACCGACGCCCTGCTGCGGATCCTGCCTCGGCTCCACGTGCTGTTCGTCCTGTGGGCCATCATCCACGGGCTGCAGATCGTCACCTGCGTCGGGACCGTCCTGGGCCCGCTCGTGTTCGGCGTGGCCGCGCCGTTGTGGGCCATGGAGGAGGCGGAGGGGCGCCGAGGGGCGTGGCCGGCGATCGTCCGGTCGTGGCGACTGTCGCTCAAGCGCTTCTGGGTGCTGTGCCTGTCGATCCCGATCGCGACCCTGGTGTCGGCCCTGGTCGGCGGCACGATCGGTGCCATCGGCCTCTGGGCCCTCTACGGCATCACCGGTGGGTGGGTCGACGTGGGCGGGACGGGAGCCACCGCCCTGGCCGCCGCGCTCCCCCACCTGGTGCTCGACCCGCTGCTGGCCATCTCGATGGCTCTGCTGGCCCTCGACCTCAAGGTGCAGGTCGAGGGCTACGACCTCGAGGTGGAGCTGTCGGAGGCCGAATCAGCAGAGGTCCGCCGTGACTGAGGTGGCCGAGGCCGGCCCCAGCCGGGCCGAGTCACCTAGAGCGGGTCGGTTGGCGGGACTGGCGCTCGTGGGCCTGGCCAGCGGCGCGATGGCGGTGGCGGTGACCATGACCGTCGCCGGCACGGCTCCGGCCTCCGCTGGCGAGCCGGTCGGACCCGAGGTGCTCGTCGCCCAGGCTGGCGACGACGGTCCTCAGCTCCCGGGCGGCCCACCGGCGGATCCCGATCGCGTCCGGCGCCAGGCCGACGAGATCCTGGCTCGGCCCGAGTACCAGGCTCCCGGTCAGGCCGATCGCACCATCGGCGACCGGGTGCGGGACTGGATCGACGGCATCCTCCCGAACATCGACGGCCCCGGGCAGGGGGCGACGCAGGCCTTCTCCTACCTGGTCGTCGGGGTGGTCGCCGTAGGCGCCCTGGCCGCCCTCACCTACGTGTTGGTATCGACGCGTCGCGCCAAGCGTCCTCCCGACGAAGAGACCGATTCCGACGTCGACATCACCCCGTTGCGGACGCCCGACGAGTGGACCAGCGAGGCCGACCGGTGCGAGCGGGCTGGCGACCATCGTGGTGCGGTGCGAGCCCGGTTCCGGGCCCTCACGACCACCCTGGCCCGACGGGACCTGGTCGCCGACACACCGGGACGCACGGCGGGCGAGCTGAGGGGAGACGTGGCCGAGCGGGCGCCGAGCCTGGCCCCGGCGTTCGCGTCGGTGTCCGACCTCTTCGAGCGGATCTGGTTCGGCGCCGACTCGGCCACCCCCGCCGATTCCCACGCCGCCCGGCACCTCGCCGAGCGGGCCCTGGAGGTCGCCCCCCGGCGTCCCGAGAGATCACCCTTGGACCCAGAGCCGGGGCCGAGCGCCCTGTGAGCCGCCGTCGGAGCCTGCTGGCCGGCGCGGCCGTGGTCGCCGTCCTCGTCGCCATCCTCGTGCTCTCCAACCCTCGCGACGATCCCTTCGAACGTCCGGCGCTCGACCCCCGAGGAACCAACCCCGAGGGCACCGCAGCCCTCGTGGCCCTGCTGCGCGAGCAAGGGGCGACGGTGCGCCTCGGCGGCCTGCCCGACCTGGCCGACGAAGTGGTGCTCCAGCTCGAGGACACGCTCAGCGGCGCGCCGGCGACCGAACTCGAGGACTGGGTCAGCGACGGCGGCACCCTCGTCCTAGCCAACGCGTTCGCGGATCTGGCCGCGACGAGCACCGATGAGCCGAGCACCCCGCTCTCGCGTCGGGGGTCCTGCGACATCGACGCCCTCGCCGATCTGGAAAGGATCGACCCCCTGCAGCTCGCCTTCGCCACCGGGCCGGACTCGTCGTCGTGTGTGAGCGACGGACGATCGGCCGCGGTCGACCTGCGGCGACTGGGCGACGGGCTGGTGGCGTCGGTGTCCAGCACGGTTCCGTTCACCAACCGAGCTCTGGGACAGGGAGACAACGCGGTCCTCGTCACCGCCCTGCTCGGCCCGGACCCGACGACACGGATCCGCATCCTCGACCCGAGCCGGCTCCTCGGCGACGACGACGACGTGGGCGACGGCACCATCCTGGGGGCGCTGCCGCTACGAGGATCCCAGGCGGTATCGCAGCTCGTCATCGCCTTCGGGGCCTGGGCCCTCATCCGCTCCCGTCGCCTTGGACGGCCCGTCACCGAAGAGCTGCCGGTCCCGCTGCCGGCGTCGGATCTGGTGCTGGCCTCGAGCCGACTGCTCGATCGCAACGGCGACGTGGCCGATGCGGCCGAGCGGCTGCGCCGACGATCGCGGCGCGACTTGGGGGTCGCCGTCGGTCTCGGACCCGATCCGCCACCGGCGGACCTGGCCGACGCCCTGAGAGGCCGAGCCAACCTCGACCCCGGCCTCATCCACGCCGCCCTGCTCGCCCCGGTGACCGACGAGGCCAGCTTCGTCGCCACCTCTGCCCACCTCGATCGCCTGAGAAGGGACCTCTACCAGTGACCGACTTCCCCGCTCCCCCACGTCCTCCCCACCCCGGGCCCGGGCCATCGCCGTCGTCGTCGTCGTCGTGGGGTCCCCAGCAACCCGATGCCGACCCCACCTCCGTCGCGTCGGCACCGACCGGGCCGGGGATCACCACCCCGGGCGGGGTGACCTCGGACCCATCGGCGGCGGGGGCGGCGTCGGCGGCCGAGGCGCCGAGGGACGGACGAGAGGTCGTGCGAGCTCTCCGGACCGAGGTGGCCAAGGTCGTCGTCGGCCAGGACCCGGTGCTGGCCTGCCTGCTCGGTGCCCTGCTCGTGCGGGGCCACGTGCTGCTCGAGGGCGTGCCGGGTGTGGCCAAGACGCTCCTGGTGAAGACGCTGGCCGCAGCACTCGACCTCGAGGTCAAGCGCATCCAGTTCACCCCTGACCTGCTGCCCTCGGACGTGACGGGGCAGCTCGTCCTGCAGGGCGGCACCGACTTCGCCTTCCGGGCCGGACCCATCTTCACCAACCTGTGCCTGGCCGACGAGATCAACCGCACCCCGCCCAAGACCCAGGCCGCCCTGCTCGAAGCCATGGAGGAGCACCAGGTGTCGGTCGGCGGCGAGACCCGGCCGCTGCCCGAGCCGTTCGTGGTCATCGCCACCCAGAACCCCGTCGAGTACGAGGGCACCTACCCGCTGCCCGAGGCCCAGCTCGACCGCTTCCTGTTCAAGGTGGTGGTCCCGTACCCAACCGCCGAGGCGGAGGTGACCATCCTCACCCGCCACAACAACGGTATGGACGTCCACGACCCGATCGCCGCCGGGGTGCGGAAGGTGGCCGGCCTCGACGACATCGAGCAGGGGCGACGGGCGGTTGCCGCGATCCGCGTCGACGACGTGGTGATCCACTACCTGGTGGCGTTGGCCCGGGCGACCCGGGAGGCGCCGTCTGTGAGCCTCGGCGTCTCGCCCCGTGGGGCTGCCGCCCTGCTCCATGCAACCAAGGCCTGGGCTTGGCTGTCGGGTCGCGACTTCGCCACCCCCGACGACGTCAAGGCGGTGGCCAAGCCGGCCCTGCGCCACCGCATGCAGATCCGGGCCGAAGCGGCGCTCGAGGGCCTGACGCCGGACCGCGTCATCGACGGCATCCTGGCCACCGTGCCCAGCCCCCGGTGAGCCTGCACACCCCACCAACTCGCGACGGCTGTCGCTGATGCCGGCCGGGACCCGCCGCCTCGCCTTCTGCTTCCTGGCCCTGGTCGCGCTCCGCCTGGCCCTGCCCGACGACCTTCCCTTCCCGTGGTGGCTCCCGAACCTCGTCCTGGCCGCCGTGGCCCTGGCGGACCTGACGTTGGCCTCGAGCCCCGGTTCGCTCGAGGTCGGCCGCGACCTGCCGGGCCAGGTCGCGCTGGGGGCCACGTCGCGGGCCGCGCTGGTCATCCGCAACCCGACGGGTCGACGCGTCGACCTGGCCGTGGCCGACGAGCTGGCCCCGTCGCTGCGCGCCGACACCCGTCGCTGGCGGACCCGGGTCCCGGCTCGCAGCGAGGCAAGGGTCGACACCCGCATCCGACCGGGTCGGCGGGGACGCTTCGTCCCGACCCGCGTGACGCTGCGCTGCGCCGGTCCGCTCGGCCTGGCCGCGCGCCAGAGCACCATCGAGGTGCCAGGCCAGCTCAAGGTGGTGCCCGCCTTCCCCAGCCGGGCCGATGCCGAGCTGCGCCTGGCCCGGGCCCGGCGCCTCGAGCTGGGCGTGCGGACCGTCCGCCTGCCCGGCACTGGGACCGACTTCGACCAGCTGCGCGACTACAGCCCCGACGACGACTTCCGGCGCATCGACTGGGCCGCCACGGCCCGCTCGGGCCAACCGGTCGTGCGCACCTACCGGGCCGAGCGCAACCAGACGATCCTGGCCCTGATCGACGTGGGTCGCACGACGGCCGGGCGGGTCCTCGACGTGCCTCGCCTCGAGCACCTCCTCGACGCCACCTTCGCCCTCATCACCGTGGCCACCGGGTTGGAGGACAGCGTCGGCGTGGTCGCCTACGATGACCGGGTCCGGGCCTCGCTGCCGCCCTCACACCGGCCCGACCAGCTGGCCCAGGTCGTCGAGGCCACCTACCAGCTCGAGCCGGCGCTGGTGGAGACCGACCACCGCGGCGCCCTGGCCCACACCAAGGCCCGGCACCGACGGCGCACGACGGTGGTCATCCTGACCGATCTCGCCGAGGCGACGGTCGCCCAGACCCTCGCTCCGGCCCTCCCGCTGGTGTTGCGCGACAGCTCGGTGATGGTGGTCGCCGTCGCCGATCCGGAGGTGGGGGCGTGGGCCGATGCGTCCGCCGTCGACGACGAGGCGGCCTACCTGCGGGCGGCGGCGACCTCGGCCCTAGAGGAGCGGGCCCGCCTCGCCGCCCGGCTGCGCGGGCTGGGGGTCACGGTGGTCGATGCTCCCCCCGGCGTCCTCGCCGGTCGCCTCGTAGACACCTACCTCCACGCCCGCTGAGTCTATTCGGTCTCAGAACCGGGCTTCGACCCGCTCGGCGAGCAGGGCGGCGGGCACCTCGGGTGCCTGCGCCGGCGAGGTGGCCGGCGCCAGCGGATCGATGGGAGCCCAGGTGGGGCGCAGCTCTTCCAGGGACCCTGACCAGCCCTCGGCCACGGCCTGGCGCCCACGCCGGATCACCCACAGCAGAAAGGTCAACCAGGCCAAGACGCCGATCACCACCTTGAGCGCCGGCGGCACAGCCGGCGCTCCGGTGACGAAGCCCTCGATGAGCCCGGCGGCGAGGAACGCCAGAGCGGTGCCCATGATGATGGTGACGCTGCGCCGCCCCTCATCACCCAACGCTTCGGGCCGTGACCGGTCGCCGGGAGAGAACAGCGTCCAACCGACTCGGAGCCCGGCGCCGCCGGCAACGGTGATGGCGGTGAGCTCCAACAGACCGTGGGGCAGCACGTAGACCATGAACACCGACCAGAACTCACCTCGCTGGAGGAACAACCCGGCGACCACTCCGAGCGAGGCGCCGTTCTGGAACAAGATCATGGCCCCCGGCACCACCGCCACCGCGCCGAGGCCGTAGGCGAGGATCGACACCAGGATGTTGTTGGTGGTGACCCGGCTGAAGAACACGATCGAGGGGTTGTCGGAGTAGTAGTCGACGAAGTCCTCCTCGGCGTAGATCTCCTGGTAGCTGTCGGAGATGACCAGGTCCAGGCGGTCGGGGGCCAGCCAGAAGACGAGGGCCAGAGCGATGCCGGTGCCCCAGAACAGGACCGTGGCCGCCAGCATCTGGCGCCGGCACGTCCACACGGCCGCCGGGAAGGTCGAGCCGAGGAAGCGGCGTAGCGTGGCCAGTCGGGCGACCCGGGCCCCGTGGATGGCGGCGTGACTGGCGGCCACGACGGTAGACAGGCGCCGAATGAGGGCCGGGTCGCGGTAGGTCGTACGGGCCTGGGACAGGTGGAGGGTCACGTCCTGGTAGCGACGCAGCAGCTCGTCGATCTCGGGCCCGGCCAGGTCCCGTCGCCGCCCCGCCCGCCGAGCCAGCTCGGCGGCCCGCTGCCACTCCGCATCGTGGACAGCGATGAAGCGATCGACGTCCACCAGGTCGGTACCGTAGCGGTCGCCCCCCACCGGGAAGCGGGCACGACCACCACCCGCCGGGCACCAACAACGACAACAACAACATGGCCACCCGCAGCTTCCGCATCGTCACCCCCGAGGCCGTCGAGCTAGATCTCGACGCCGCCGGTCTGGCCAGCCGCTTCCTGGCCGCCCTGATCGACATCATCGTCATCTGGGTCCTGCTCTTCGCCGTCACCGTCGGAGGCAGCGCCCTGGCCGCGGCCGGCGCGAACGCCGGCTCCGGCGGGGAGATCGTGGCCGCCATCGTCACCGTCGTCGGCGTGTTCGCGGTGCTGGTCATCTGGCCGATGGCCTGGGAGGTGGCCACCAAGGGCCGCTCCATCGGCAAGATGGCCCTCGGGCTCCGGGTCGTGACCGTCGACGGGGCCCCGATCCGCATCCGCCACGCCCTGGTGCGAGGCCTCGTGGGGCTGGTGGAGATCGTGCTGTTCCTCGGGACCCTCGCCGTGGGCGTGGCCCTGGCCAGCCACCGCTTCCGGCGCCTCGGTGACCACCTGGCCGGGACTGTCGTCGTGCGCGAGCGAGGGGCGGGGGCCGACCGGGCCTTCCCCCGGCGGTTCGTCCCCTACCCGGGGTGGGAGGCGTGGTCGGCGCGCCTTGACGCCACCCGCCTCACCGCGGATGACTACCGCCTCATCCGCTCGTTCCTGCTGCGCGCTGCCTCGCTGCCGGTCGATGCCCGCACCCGGCTCGGCCACCGGATCCTGCACCGGGTCCTGCCCCGGGCCGGGCTCGACCCAGCCGTGCTGACGACGCTCGGCTCCTGGTCGGTCGAGGCCCCCCTTGTCGCGGTGGCCGCCGCCTACCAGCGCCGCTTCGACGGCCCGTCCTAGGCCGGGCCCTGAGCAGCGTGGACCGCGTCAGGTCGCGTCAGACCTCGTCGGGGAGGATGTCGACGAGCTTGCGGCCTCGTCTGCGACCGAAGCGGACCCGGCCGGTGGCGGTGGCGAACAACGTGTCGTCACGGCCGCGGCCGACGTTCTCGCCCGGGTGGAAGCGGGTGCCGCGCTGGCGGACGATGATCGAGCCGGCCGGCACGAGGGTGCCGTCGTAGGCCTTCACGCCCAGGCGTTGGCTCTGGGAGTCACGGCCGTTGCGGGTGGACCCGCCGCCCTTGGTCTTGGACATGTCGCCTCAGCCCTTCGTGATGCCGGTGATGAGCACGGTGGAGTAGTGCTGGCGGTGACCCCAACGCCGTCGCTGGTTGGACTTGTTCTTGTACTTGAAGCCAGTGACCTTCGGGCCCCGGGCCTGGCCGACCACCTTGGCCGTCACCGTGGCCTTGGCCAGGGCGGCAGGAGCGGTGACCACGTCGTCGCCGTCGAGCAGCAGCAACGGGGTCAGCTCGACCTCGGTGTCGTCGGGTCCGAGGATCTCCACGTCGAGGCGCTGGCCCTCGGTCACGCGGTACTGCTTGCCGCCGGTCTTGATGACTGCGTCCATCGCGCTCTCGGCTTCGGGTCGGGAACCTGTCGGAGCCCTCGGAGGGCCGACGGGCGAGGCTACTCGTCACCAGCCTGGAGCCAAACCCGGTGGCGCGGTGCGCGCCGGGTGGTGTCAGTCGTCGTCGAGGCCGAGGAGCCGCCGGAAGACGCGGATGAGCACCGGGACGCCCATGCCGAGAGATGGAAAGATCGGCCACGGAAACCACGAACCCCCCGTCATCCCCACCGCCAGCCAGATGCCCCACCAAAGCACCATGAGCGCGACCCAGAGGGCGACGAAGGAGCGGAGCTTCTTGTCCTTCGTCCCGGTCCCCGCGGGCTGACTCAGCGGTCGCGTGGGCACTCTGCTCGGTGGCGGCGGCGCCGGCCATCGCACCGGAAGGTCGTGAAAGAGCGGGACCAGCTCGCCCCTCGTGCGCGCCACCATCGCCGTTGCCGTCCGCTCCTCGAACTCGGCCAGCTCGAGCCGGCCGTCTCCGAGCTGGTCTCTCAGCAGGTCTACGACCTCGTTGCGCTCGGCGTTCGAGGCCCGGACATCCCAGCCCGGATCGCCCGAGTCGGAGCGCGCCGGGACGGTCACGGGCAGAGGGTAGAGCAGATCCGGCTGGCCATCAGTCGTCGGGGAACAGCGCGCTGTCGAACACCACCCCGCGGCCCTCACAGGTCGGGCAGCCTTGGGCGAAGGACTCGAGGAGGCCCTCTCCGATGCGCTTGCGGGTCATCTCGACCAGTCCCAGCTCGGAGATGTCGAAGACCTGGGTGCGGGTCTTGTCCCGGGCCAGGGCCTCACGGAACGTTCCGATGACGGCGGCCCGGTTCTTGGCCACCTCCATGTCGATGAAGTCGATGACGATGATGCCGCCGATGTCGCGCAGCCGCAGTTGACGGGCGACCTCGGTGGCCGCCTCCATGTTGTTGGCGAACACCGTCTGCTCGAGGCTCGACTTGCCCACGTTCTTGCCCGTGTTCACGTCGATCACCGTCAGCGCCTCGGTGTGCTCGATGATGAGCGAGCCCCCCGAGGGCAGCCAGACCTTGCGATCGAGCGCCTTGTGCAGCTGCTCGTGGATGTGGTGCTTCTCGAGGAGCGGCAGCGGCTCGGTGCCGGTGTCGTGGAGCTCGACGCGCTCGGCCAGCCCGGGCGAGATGCTGCGCACGTAGCCGCGGACCTCCTCGAAGAGGGCGGCGTCGTCGATGACGACCTTGCGGAAGTCGGGGTTGAACTCCTCGCGGATCATGCGCAGGGCCATGTCCGGCTCGCGGTAGAGCAGGGCCGGGGCCTGGCCCTCACAACGCCGGGCCAGCGCCTCGATCTGCTGCCACTGCTCGGCCAGGCGAGCCACGTCGGCCTCGATCTCGGTCGCCGTCACACCCTCCGCCGCGGTGCGAACGATCAGGCCGTGGCCCTTGGGCCGGACCCCGTCGAGGATGGTGCGCAGGCGCTTGCGCTCCGCGTCGGGGAGCCGCTTGGAGATGCCATAGGTGGTGCTGTTGGGCACCAACACCACGAAGCGGCCCGGCAGCGAGACCTCCTGCGTGAGTCGAGCACCCTTGTGGGCGATGGGGTTCTTGCTGACCTGGCTGATGATCGTCTGGCGAGCCCGTAAGATCTCCTCGATCTTGGACTGACCCTTCGGGGCGTCGAGGTCCTCGGGGTCGTGGCGCGCGTCGCTGCGGTAGAGCACCGCGTTCTTGGGCGTACCGATGTCGACGAACGCAGCCTCCATGCCCGGGAGCACGTTCTGCACCTTGCCCAGGTAGATGTTGCCGTGGATCTGGGCGACGTCGTCCGCGGGGCGCGACACCTGGTGCTCGATGAGCGATCGACCCTCGAGGATGGCGATCTGGGTGGCCTCGGGACGGACGTGCACGGCCATGAGGTAGCGCCCCACCGCCTTGCCCTTTCGCTCGCGACCACGGCGAGCGTCGGGGGTGTCGTCGTCGAGGTCGGGCGCCGGTCCACCGGTGAGGGCGGTGACCGGTGCCGGGTTGCGACCCCTTCCAGGCGAGCTGCCCTGACTGCCCCCGTCGTTCTGGTTGCGACGCTGACCGCCTGGCTCGACCCGGCCGGACGCGCCGGCTGCGGACTGACCGTCGGGACTCCGCTCGCCACCGCCACCCCCTTTGCCCCGGCCGCGACCGCTGCGGCGGCGACGCTTGCGGGCTGGGCCGGCATCGGGCTCAGGTTCGGACCCATCTGCGGTCGGAGCCGCCGACGGGGGCGCGGGGCGGGTGTCGCCGATCCGGGGTCGGCGCACGAGCGCATCCGCAGCCGCCTCGGCGGACGGCTGGTTCTCGCGGTGACGATCCGGCAGCTCGGGCGTCGCGTCGTCAGCCGGCGCAGCACCAGGTGAGCGACCGCCACCGCTGCCCCGTGAGCCGCGACGGCGCCGACTCGGGCCCGGTGCTCGGCCCTCTACCGCAGACCCATCACCGCCGCCGTCGGGGCCGGGGTCGGGCTGCCGGTCCTGCTCAGGCGGGCCACGGCGGGCACGAGGCGGAGTCGGCGTCGATGGGGGGTTGGCCGGTTCGGCCGCCGGAGGTCCGGCGGTGGCGCGATCGGCGTCGGTCATGGGGATGGTCCCTTCTCATGACGCACGCACCATGGCGTGCGGAGCAGGCGGGCGCGCGGCCGCGGTGATCCCCGGGGGGACCGGACCGTTGCCGACCGGCGTCAGAGGCTCTGACCGGACGCCGTTCTGCTCTGTGAACTGGTGGATCCTGCGGATGCGGCCCTCGGTCGCACCGTCGCCCAATAGGGCGACGAGCTCCGAGGGGCGCAGGGCCCGATCCCGGGCCGCCAGATCGGCGCCCAGGAGGACGCCGCCGTCGGTGGAGCCGAGGAGCTGGAGGGCGAGCAGGTGGGGGCGCACGTCGTCGACGACGTCGGCGCCCTTGCGGGAGCGGGTCGTGACCAGCTCCGGGGCCGCCATGAGGTCGGCGACCCGGTCTGTAAGGGTTGCGGGGCCGAGGCCGAGGACCTCGATATCCCAGCGGCTGGCGACGACCGCATGCTGCAGGGACGAGGTTCCGGCAGCGACCTCGCCCACGGCCGTGGCGGCGAAGCCGGCGGGCAGGGAGGCGGTGAGACGCTCGGGCAGGCCCGCCAGGTGAATCGCCGCCCCTTCGGCCAGGTCGACGTCGAGGTACTCGGCCAGCGACTCGTAGCCGGTGGACAGAGCCAGCCCGAAGTGCAGGCGGGGCCGAGGCGAGAAGCCCTGGCTGCGGGCCACGGGGACCTGGGCCCGGCGCAGGGCCCGCTCCCAGATGCGGGCCACGTCACGGTGGCTGGTGAAGCGCACCTTGCCCAGCTTGGTGAACCTGATCCGTAGGCGCATCAGCCGACCCCGACCGGCTCGGGCCGCCGGCCGAGGGCCACCGGCACGGCGATGGGCTCTGCCGACGGGTTCGCGCGACCGGTGCCCTGGCTGCCGCCGGCGGGAGGCGTGGCGTTGGCGACGACGTGCTCGACGCCGTAGCCGGTGCAGGCGCCGCAGTCGTAGCAAGGCGTCCAGCGACAGTCCTCGAGGCCCACCTCGTCGAGCGCGTCACGCCAGTCCTGCCACAGGAAGTCCTTGTGGAGCCCGGCGGACAGGTGGTCCCACGGCAGGGCCTCGTCCTCGGTGCGGTGGCGGTAGGCCAGCTCCTCGACCCCGAGGCCGTTGCGCCCGAGGGCATCGAGCCAGAGGTCCATGGAGAAGTGCTCACCCCACTCCTGGAACGTGCCGCCGTGGCGCCACACGTCCTCGACCACATTCGCGAGGCGACGGTCACCGCGGGCCAAGATGCCCTCGATGGTGGTGGCCCTGGGGTCGTGCCACTTGAGCGCAACCCCCCTGTCGCGCCGCAGCTCGTCGCGCAGCAGGCCGACCTTGCGGGTCAGCTCTTCACGGGTGTTCTGGCCGAACCACTGGAACGGCGTGAACGGCTTCGGCACGAACCCGCCGACCGAGATGGTGACCGACGGGTTCTTGTGGTGGCGCCGGCCGATGGCGACGACGTTGCGGGCGAGGGTGGCGATGCCCAGGGTGTCGTCGTCGGTCTCGGTCGGAAGCCCGATCAGGAAGTAGAGCTTCATGCGTCGCCAGCCCTGGGAGTACGCCGACTCGACGGCGCCGTAGAGGTCGTCGTCGCTGATCAGCTTGTTGATGACCTGGCGCATCCGCCACGTGCCGCCCTCGGGGGCGAAGGTGAGTCCGGTGCGACGGGCCTTCTGGAGCTCGGCCGCGATGCCCACCGTGAAGGCATCGACGCGCAGCGAGGGCAGAG
>Ga0136640_10000538_pt1 | contig 14654 bp, 18 predicted proteins | sample AntDrymUQ8642106_2_FD_105498 | JGI IMG/M metagenome (GOLD analysis project Ga0136640, IMG submission 105498) | Polar desert sand microbial communities from Dry Valleys, Antarctica - metaG UQ864 (21.06) | ecosystem: Environmental > Terrestrial > Soil > Desert | place: Antarctica: Dry Valley...
AACGCATCGATTGGATAAATAAGCATGATTATGTTGACCAATAGGCTGTCGCGTATAAAGAAGAGCAGCGACAACTCCGTGATGACGAAAAGTAGCAGCGAGGGCCAGCGGCCAATTTTATATGCGATCCAAAATCCGGCCGCGGATGCGCCCAGGTCGCCGATCGAATTGAATATCGAGTCGCCAAAGTAATCGAGCGAGGCGGTATTTTCCCGATACTTTTCGATGATAAAGCTGGAATTTTCCAGTATTTCCCACGCCGCTTCGGCAATAGTTGCGATAAAGAATCGCCAACCAACGGTTAGCCGTGAAAATAACAAGTGGGTGATCCAGAAGAAGGCAACGCCGTGGAGTAGATGTGTGAACGTGTACGGGTCGAGCAGATGCTGTGAAGTGTGGCTGCTGCCCCATGCTTCACGGATGTAAATAGCCGCATCGCCGGTTTTGCACCACCAAATACGTCCCTGCGCCCAAAGGATCAAGGTCATCGCCACCGAGACGACCGCCGTCACAATTATCGTCAATCGACTGGTTTCCCCACTGGTCGTTCGATTTTGAATCTCCATTATCCCAAGGATTGTCCTCGCAAAGCACGCAATATTCAAGGCCGTTATTTACTCGCGGCTTTGCACCCAGCTTACGGCGGAGAGTTCGAAGATCAGCTGACAGCTATTAGCTAAAAGCTTTCAGCTGTTTTCAAACGCCTGCATTTCAAACATTCAATTGGTCATCTTTTGCCTTTCCATTGTGGATTCGGCAAGAATCTCCTAACAAGAATGAATCGTGACGAAATTATAGAGCGGGTTCGCAGCCGACAACAGCCGTGGGACATCATCGTCATCGGCGGCGGTGCGACCGGTGTCGGTTGCGCCCTGGACGCGGCCTCGCGCGGCTACGATGCGTTGCTCGTCGAGCAACATGATTTTGGCAAAGGCACTTCGAGTCGCAGCACAAAACTCATCCACGGCGGCGTCCGCTATCTCGCGCAAGGCGATATCGCCATGGTGCGCGAGTCCCTCAAGGAACGAGCGATTTTGCTGCGCAACGCTCCGCACGTCGTCCATCGTCAGGAATTTATCGTTCCATGCTACAGCCTCTGGCAAAAAATATATTACGGCGCAGGTTTAAAAATCTATGATCTGCTCGCGGGAAAATCCGGCATCGGCAGGTCGCAAATTCTATCAAGAAGCGAAACGCTCAGACGCCTATCGACCATCAAAACTGCAAATTTGTCCGGCTCTGTCTTGTATCACGACGCACAATTCGACGACACGCGACTATTGATCGATCTGGTCACGACGGCTCACAAACAGGGTGCAGCCGTCCTCAACTACGCAAGGGTAAGTGATCTCATTAAAGACGAAAAGGGGAGTGTACGCGGTGTCAACTTTCAAGACGTCGAAACCGGCGACGAATTTGACGCTCTCGCAAAAGTAGTCATAAACGCGAGCGGAGCATTCTGCGATGCTGTCCGGCGGATGTCGGACGGATCGGCCCAACCGATCGTCACGCTCAGCCAGGGCATTCACGTGGTTGTCGATCGAAGGTTTTTGCCGGATGGCAGCGCGCTGATGATCCCGCAAACAAGCGACGGCCGCGTTCTGTTTTGCATTCCGTGGCATGACCATACGCTGATTGGCACGACTGACACGCCCATTGACGAGGCACATCTGGAAGCGCAGGCGCTCGAGTCGGAGATCGATTTTATACTGTCCAGCGTTTCCGAATATCTAGCCGATGCACCGACCCGCAAAGATATTCTAAGCGTCTTCGCCGGCATCAGGCCGCTTGTAAAAAACGATGCGGCAAAAAATACGGCTTCGCTGGCACGCGGCCACATGATCGAGATCGACGAATCAGGTTTGCTTACTATCACCGGTGGAAAATGGACGACGTACCGCCGGATGGCGGAGGATGCGGTGGACCAGGCTGCGAAACTTGCAGGCTTGACTGTGCGGAGCTCTCAAACCTCTACTCTCGTGATCAGCGGTCCGACACCACCACCCTCTAAGGGTGCAGAACTCCTCCACGCGGATCTCCCATACACACACAGCGACCTACTTCGCGCCGTGAGAGTCGAGGTGGCCCGCACGGTGGAAGACGTTTTGGCCCGTCGGACGCGAGCCCTATTCCTGAATGCAAGTGCTTCGATACAAATGGCACCGTCAGTCGCTGAAACGATGGCTGGCGAATTGGGAAAGGATAATGAGTGGGCTGAGAGACAGGTAACCGACTTCTCAATCGTCGCAGCGAACTATTTTACGCCCTCGATTTGAATGCCGCCGTTGAGGTTTTGATTGAGGCTGTGCCCGATCGCCCTGGCACGAAGCACGGCTAAGTATGCTACCTCGCCGACGAATAAACGTCCGACTGTTTCGCGAAAGATTTCGATCCAGCGACTGAAATGCTCGGGAAGAAGTGGCGATTTTTCGTGGAGAACCCGGTGAACGTTTAGTGGATTGCCAAAATAGACAGGACTGCCGAACAGCACCTTTTCCCAAAAGTCCGCGATTATCGGTAAATGTGCTTCCAAATCGAGCCCGGCAAAGTGATGCCCAATCTCGCTATCGTCAATAAGAATTTTATAAAACTCTGTCAACAAAAGGTCTATATCCGACCGCGTTTCGATGTCTCGTCTCATTTATTCGGTTGAGACAACATCTTCGCCATGCAAAGCCGCGTTCAGCGTGTGCCAGCTCAACGAAGCACATTTTACTCTTGCCGGAAATTCCAGGACGCCTGCGAAAATCTTAAGCTTTCCGAGATTATTTTCGTCAGTTTCAATATCGAGATCACCCGTAACCATACGGTGGAATTCGCCAAAAATGGTTTCGGCCTCGCCCCTCGTCTTACCTTTTACGATCTGAGTCATCAGCGACGCCGAAGCCTTTGATATCGCGCAGCCCGAACCCTTAAAGGCAACATCCGCAACGGTATCGCCGTCCATCGCTACATACACCCGCAGCGCATCGCCGCACAACGGATTTTTCCCGTCAGCATACTGATCTGCATCCGAAATCTCACGAAAATTACGCGGATTCTTGTTGTGGTCCAGGATTACTTCCTGATAAAGATCGCTTAGTTCTGACATTCAATTCCCTCGGACCGCAGGCACCCTTGCCTGCAACACCGGTCCCCGGCGTAACGACCGTGCCCGCGACGACAATCAGCCGCTATTCGCGGCTTGCAGGCAAGGGTGCCTGCGGTCCCGATCATGCGAAAACCTCGATCACCTTCTGCACCGCGTCGACTAATTTATCGACTTCCTCGCGTGTGTTATAAAACGCAAAGCTCGCACGAGCCGTCGCGGGAACATCGAAAAATTCCATGACCGGCTGAGCACAGTGATGTCCGGCGCGTATGGCAATGCCCGATTGGTCGAGGATCGTTCCGATGTCGTGCGGATGAATATTCTCGATAGTGAACGACAGAACCGACGCTTTTTCGGCGGCCGTGCCGATTATCTTGACGCCGGGGATGTCGGCCAGCCTTTGCGTCGCGTACTCGAGCAGCTCGTGTTCGTAAGCGGTGGCGGCCTCGAAATCGATCGAGTTGATATAATCAATCGCCGCCCCGAGACCGATGCCAGCGGCGATGGCCGGTGTCCCGGCTTCAAATTTGTCGGGGATCGGGGCGAACGTCGTTCCCCCGAAACTTACCGTGCGAATCATTCCGCCGCCGGTTTGATACGGCGGCATTTTATCGAGCCATTCGCGTCTACCGTACATAACGCCGCTGCCGGTGGGCGCAAACATCTTGTGACCCGAGAAAACAAAGAAATCGCAATCGAGGTCCTGAACATCGACCGGGAAATGCGGAACGCTCTGAGCCGCATCCACACAGACCGGGACGCCGAATTTGTGGGCCATCGCGGTCATTTCCTTGATCGGGTTGACCGTGCCCAGCGAATTGGAAACATGCGAAACGGCGACCATTTTCGTTCGCTCGTTCAGCATATTTTCGTATTCGTCAATGATTAGCTCGCCGCGATCATTCATCGGAATCATTCGAACCGTCGCACCCTTTTCCTCTGCCACCATCTGCCACGGGATGATGTTCGAGTGATGCTCCATTTGACTGACGAGAATCTCATCACCCTCGCCAATAAACTTTCGGCCGTAACTGTGAGCGACAAGATTTACGCCCTCGGTGCAGCCGCGTACAAAAATGCATTCCTTCGCCTCTCTTGCATTGATAAACCGCTTGACCTTCTCACGTGCCGCTTCATACGCAGTGGTCGCGTGCTGTGAAAGATAGTGCACGCCGCGATGGATATTCGAATGTTCCTCGGCCAGATATTTTGCCCCGCGGTCAATAACAATCTGCGGCACCTGCGACGACGCGCCATTGTCCAGATAAACCAGCGGCTTGCCATTCACCGTTTGCGACAGTACAGGAAAATCCTTTCGAATTTTTTCAACGTCCCATGTGCTCATCTCTATAGCTGCTTTCATTTAACTTTGTCGTGTTCACCTTACGCCAAGAGCATTCGCATCGGCTGAAGAGTTCGGTTGAATGGATTCAGCACCAAGCCAAATTCCTCCAGCGTAACGACACCTAAGAGAGCGTCGTCACCAGTGTCCCCCAGGATAACGGGAGTGTGACCCTCATTCTCCAGGATCTCGATGTGACATTCCGATATTCCACGATCAATCTTGGTGCCGTCGGCGAGGATAAATGTTTGAGTCCTTTTCGATTTCAGTTCAAGCATTTCCCAAACATCTTTAGGCAAAAGTGTGTAATTTGCTCCGCTATCGACGAGAAATTCAACCGTCGCAGCTTTATCATTTTTTCCCTTCACTTTTCCTTGGATGTAGGTCAGTCCCATTATTCTAAATCTCCAGATTCGTATTCAACCGATTCAATACAGCCTTATCCAATTCCGCCTTTATCGTCTCAATGCCAATCTTGTTGATTATCTCTTCGGCAAATCCGTATGTCAGCAGATTTTTCGCGAGGGTCTCGGGCAAGCCGCGCGTGAGCAGATAAAACAGCTCTTCTTCCTCAAGCTGCCCGACGGTCGCCCCGTGTGAGCATTTGACATCGTCGTTAAATATCTCGAGCTGCGGTTTTGTATCGACGCGGGCTTCGTTGGAAAGCAGAAGATTTTTATTCGACTGTTGAGCATCGGTTCCGTGAGCGTTTTCGCGGACAAAGACTTTGCCGTTAAAGACCGCCCGCGATTTGTCGTTCAGCACGCCCTTGTAGTTTTGATGCGAAATGCAATCTGGCACAGTATGGTCGATGATCGAATGCGTGTCGCTGTGCTGGGTGCCGTTTAGCATATAGAGGCCGTCGACAAATGCTTCGCCACCCTCGGCGGTAAATTTCAGATCGATATCATGGCGCGAGATCGCTCCGCCGAGATTGATATTGGTCGAATCGTACCGGCTGCTTGCACCGAGAGACACCTCCGTTGCGCCGACATGGAAAGCGTCTGGAGAATCCCTTTGCAAGCGGTAATGCGTAAGATTGGCGTTGGCCCCGACAACGATCTGAACCGCCGCGTTCGTGAAACCGTCGCCGGAATACGACTCGACAATCGTCGCCTTACTGCCTGGCTCGGCGATAATCAAAACGTGCGGAAATGCCGCCATTCCCGCGTCCGTAGCAAAATTAAATTCATATGGCTGCGCGAGACTGGTTTCCTCCGGAATCCGGAATACAATACCCTCAGCAAAAGCCAGATTTAACGCAGCAAACCCGTTCCTTTCATAATTAAAGTTACGAAGCAGCTTAAGGAAATCCGCATCGAGAACCTCTTCCGTCTTCTCAACCGCTTCGATCGTCCATTTCGATTTCGCGATAGGCGAGACATTCGTATATTTCCAGTCCTCACTTTTAACAGTCGGAAATCCCTTATCGGTAAACACGGCAAAAGCCTCTTCGCGAAGCGAGCGCAGCGCGCCGTTTGATCGCTCGACGAAAAGCTTAAAGTCCTCGGTAAATACTGTTTCCATTGCGACCGCTGATAAAACCATCTGTTATTCCTAAATCCAACGCCGGACGCGAGCACAAAACGCTATGTAGCTTTCGCCATGCGTTTTTGTTAGAAACTCCTCTTCTAACCGCACCTGCGTCTGCATCAACACATCCGCCAACAGTGTCGCCGCAAGGCTTACGGCATTCGGCAGCGCCAGAAAGAATCCGAAAAGGGCGATCCGCATTCCGAGAAAAATCGGATTCCGCGAAACTCCGAATAATCCGGCGTCGATCAACTCGGTCTTATTCTTTTCATCGATACCGATTCGCCACGATTTACCCATCTGCGTCTGTGCCACCGCCGTCCAAATCAATGCAAGAATCATCAGGGCAACACCGACGGTTTTCACCACCCAGCTATCAAGCCAGACGATTGGCGTCGCAAACTGATAAATCGTCGGCGCGAACGCGAATGCGAGCGTGGTGACCAAAATCAAGATCAGCGGAACCGGATAAAATCCCTCTATAAAATCTATCGGCCGCCCCGACTTTCGTCCCACATATGGATTGATGCCCGTGCGTTTCCAGACGAGATACGAACGCCCGACAAAAGCCACCAAAAAGAACGCAGCGAGATATACCGGCAAAATTATCCTGAGCGCCTCGTTCACCTAGTTACCAGCCGCCTTGACCCAATCGTAGCCTTTCTCCTCGAGCTCAAATGCCAGCTCCTTACCGCCTTCCTTGACGATCCGTCCGCCGGCGAGGACGTGGACCATGTCCGGCACGATAAAATTGAGCAGCCGCTGGTAGTGTGTGACCAAAATGATCGCGTTGTCCGGACTCCGCAGTGTATTAACGCCCTCGGCGACGATCCGCAATGCGTCTATATCAAGGCCCGAATCCGTCTCATCAAGCACCGCCAGTTTGGGTGCCAGCACCGCCATCTGCAGAATCTCATTCCGCTTCTTCTCACCACCTGAAAACCCTTCGTTCACCGAACGCTTAAAAAATTCGGGGCTCATATCGACGATCTTCGCCTTTTCTTTCAGATAATCATTAAACTCGAGCGGATCAAGCTCTTCTTCACCGAGATGCTTCATCTTCTCGTTATATGCGAGTCGCAGAAACTGTGAATTCGATACGCCGGGAACCTCGACCGGATATTGAAACGCCATAAACACGCCTTCGCGGGCACGTTCATCCGGCTCGAGATCGAGCAGATTTTTGCCTTCAAAAAGAACCTCGCCGGAGGTGACCTGATAGCTCGGATGCCCGGCCAACACCTTTGATAAAGTCGATTTACCCGATCCATTGGGACCCATAATCGCGTGAACTTCACCCTTATTGACCTGCAAGTTAAGGCCCTTTAATATCTCTTTACCGTCGATACCGGCGTGCAGATCTTTAACTTCGAGCAGCATTTTGTTTATCATTCCTTTCCAACTTCTTGTCCATTCCCTGACCCGCAACACCGAACCATTCCTCGGGGGGCGTATATCGGTCGAGCGTAAAACCGTGTCGTTCGTATAGCCTGATCGCACCAGCCAAAACATTGGTCGTGTACAGATAAAGGCGGTCAAAACCGTTTTCAACGGCATATAACTCGATCACGCCAAGCAACTTTCCGCCAATCCCAAGGCCTTGGGCCCAAGGCGACACGGCCATGCTGCGGATGTAAAGCCATTCCGGTTCCGGAACCACGGACACCGTTCCGACTATCTTGCCCTCATCCACGCCAACCCAGATCGGGCCTTCGTCAAAGCGTCCGCGGATCTCGTCGGGTTTCGGCGTAACTGCCTCGAAAGCCTCCGATGTATATTCTTCCCGAAAAGGCGAAAACGCGGCAAACAGCACCTCGCTGATACCGGGCGTGTCTTCGGCCGTCGCTAATCTAATGTGTAGTCCGCCGTCCATCACACCCTCAGCTGCCACCGGAAAGTACCTTTTGCATCACAAACATTCCGGCATGCTCGGCCTTTATATGCGGCAGTGTCAAAACGACGGTGCCGCAAATAGAAAAACCGCAGTTCTCATAAAACTTGATCGACGCGTCGTTGCCGTCCATCACTTTCAACCACACGATCTGTTTGTCCATCGACTCGGCAATACCGATGGCCGTATTCATCATCTCTTTACCGATCCCCTTGCCCTTGAATTCTCTTGCAAGATAAATCCTTTCGATTTCAAAGGCCGCGATCCCGCCAAACATGGGCAAGGTGCTGTCGGCTCGAAGCTTCAGAAAACCCGCGGCTTCATCACCGTAATACGAAACAAAGTAAAGATTCGCGGCATCCTCGAGCTCAGTCCTGAGCGACTCCGCTCCGAACGATCTCGCGATGTAGGCCTCGCCGCCGTCGTCCCAGAGATAGAGAAAGTGGTCGCTGTATGCCCGCCGGGCGACCTTTGACAGCAGCTCGGCGTCCGGCGGCTCCAGCCGTTCAATCCTGATTACACCCGTCAAACGTAAATCTCGCCCTTCAAATAAAGTACGGCCTTTCCGCCGATCTTTACCCTGTCGCCCGCCACCTCGCAAAACAATTCACCGCCTCGCGCCGAAACCTGCCGTGCAAACATCTCCGTTTTGCCCAGCACGCCCGCCCAATAAGGTATTAGCGAGCAATGTATCGCACCTGTCACCGGGTCTTCGGGAATGCCGAGACGCGGTGCAAACATTCGCGACGCAAAGTCGCAATCCTCACCCTTCGCGGTAATAACAACTTCGTCATAGGGCAGCGTCTCGATCTTACGCATATCGACCTGCAGATCGGATACGACTTTCTGGCTCTCCATCAGCAAAAAGAGCATGTTTCCCTGCGATTCCCAATATTTGAGCGGGGGAAATTCTGCAGATTCAAGAGTCGGAATCGGAGCGATCTCACGCATCGGATAGGCAGGAAAATCAAGCACAAACTTGTCGCCGTCCTTTGTCACGCCAAGCGGGCCGCTGCGGTTTGAATAAAAACGGATGGTCTCGCTCTCCAGCTTCAATTCGTTAAAGATAACGTGTGAGCTGGCGAGTGTCGCGTGACCGCACAGGTTGACCTCGACCTTTGGCGTGAACCAACGAAGGTCATATTGTTCGCTGTCCTTGACAAAAAAGGCCGTTTCCGCAAGGTTGTTCTCTGCCGCTATCGCGAGCATTGTCTCGTCGGCCAGCCATGCGTCGAGCGGAACCACCGCAGCCGGATTGCCGCCAAATAGCTTTGACGTAAACGCATCGACCTGAAATATTTGCAATTTCAAACTCATTATTTCCCCATGGAAACAGCCTGCGTCTCGGCCAAAGTACTCTTCTCATCCTTTCGCCACGCCAGCCATCCACGCAGATGCATTATTAAAAAGATCGAGCTGCCGATCATAACGGCGATACTGCCCGTCAGAAACCCAAAGGTGATCCAGCTCGCACTCGCCATCATAAATATGAGAAACCCATACTTATTCTTGTTCCCCAGCAAAAACACGCCCGTCAATCCGAACACCGTGGCCAGCCAGTCTATCCCGTAATACTGCATCGCTCTATTCGCTCACTGCCGCGACCGCCTGCATCTCAATCTGCGTCCCAAAATGCAAATCCTTAACCGGCACAATCGCTCGCGCCGGACGGTGATCGCCCATCACACGGGCGTACGTCTCATTCACGCGGCCCCACAGTTCCAGATCAGAAACATATATCGTCATCTGCAAAACGTGATCCAGACCACTGCCCGCCGCGTGAAGCACGGCCTCGACATTCCTCAAAGCAAGCTCCGTCTGTTCGCCGATGTCACCGGTAAACGGCTCACGCGTGTCCAGCGTTATCGGCAGCTGACCCGAAACATAGATCAGGCCGTTATGCTCGATCCCCGGCGAATAATGGCCTTTGGGCTGCGGTTGATTCGATGGTTGAATAGTTTTCATTACGTGCCTTTTAGTATCCGCTCAAGCCACTCTTCAGTTTAGGGAGTTCAATTTTAACGATCCTCCATACAAATTTTAGGCTTACCGCCGTATAGCCGTGAATTAGACGATTTCTAGTTCCGACGATTTTCTTCCAAGGAATATCAGGATTTTCATTTCGCAATCCTTCGGTCAGATGTGTTGTTGCCTCGCCGATGATCTCAATCTGCCTGATAACGGCGTCGTGACACATTCCGTCCAAACTAAACTGCTCCTCATCAACCTCGAGGACATAGCGTTCGATTGCTTCTATCGCATCGAGAACGTGTTAAGCCGTAGCGAATTCTCGTTCTTCATAGATCACCTGGAGGTCTCGCATCACGCTTTCAACGATGTACTTGCTGAGCGCGTCCTTCGTCGCCCAATCCACTTTTCGCCCTAATTTCTCCTCGATCTCCAACGCCCCATCGATCCAGTCCCAGCCCTTCGGTTTCGAAAATTTTACTAACAAGTCGATGTCGCAATCATCTGTTGCATCCCCTCGCGCAAACGAACCAAACACGGCGCAATAAGAAACGTCATTGCGTTTACAAATCTCTATGATCGTTTGCTTTTCTAGTTCGCTCAAAAACATCTCTTACGAATCTTCCGGCTTCAATCCGGTCTTTTTGCTATACGCGCCATAATAGTCGAGCCGATTTCGTCACCATCATGAAACGCAAAAACATAAGTTTCCCAGCCGCTACGTTCGAGAACCTTGTGCGATCCTCTTTGACGTTTTATTCGCCAACCAATCTTTTCCAGCGCAGCTTGAACTCGTTTAGCTTTCGAGGATTTCCAATTGCTCATGCCGAATGAAAAACTAGACTTTCTACATGTTGCGGCAAACTTTCCCCGTTTTCCAGGCGATCAGCAATGACTTGGAGAGCCAGGATCTTGACCTTCTTAATTGCGTCTTCACGAGTTTCGCCATACACCAAAACACCACTGAGAGCATCAATCTCTGCGATCCATCGGCCATCCGATTGGTAAATTCATAATTTTGCCCCGACTAAAAACCCAGTTACCCAACGCTTCCTTCCAGCTTCAATCCCAGCAACTTTGTAGCCTCGACTGCGTATTCCATCGGCAGTTCACGAAAAACTTCTTTGCAAAAACCGTTGATGATCAGCGAAACGGCGTCTTCCTGTCCGATGCCGCGTTGCTGCAAATAAAACAGTTGATCTTCGCTAATCTTTGACGTTGTTGCTTCATGCTCGACGCGGGCGGTGGCGTTCATCACCTCGATGTAGGGAAACGTGTTTGCCTCGGATTTGCCGCCGATTAGCATTGAATCGCACTGGGTGTAGTTTCGTGCGCCTTCAGCTTTTGGCATTATCTTCACAAGGCCGCGATAGCTGTTGTTCGATTTTCCTGCCGAGATGCCCTTTGAGATGATTGTCGATTTTGTATTTTTACCGAGATGGATCATCTTTGTGCCGGTGTCGGCGATCTGGGCGTTGTTTGTCAGCGCGACCGAGTAGAATTCGCCGATCGAATTATCGCCCTGCAAGATCACGCTCGGATATTTCCAGGTGATCGCCGAACCCGTTTCGACCTGCGTCCATGAAATTTTCGAGTTCGTGCCCCGACACGCACCGCGCTTCGTCACAAAGTTATAAATCCCGCCTTTACCGTTCTCGTCACCGGCGTACCAGTTCTGTACGGTCGAGTATTTGATCTCGGCGTCGTCCATCGCAACGAGTTCGACGACCGCCGCATGAAGCTGGTTTGTGTCGAATTGCGGCGCCGTACAGCCTTCGTTATAGGCAACGTAGCCGCCTTCCTCGGCGACGATTAGAGTCCGTTCGAATTGCCCGGCTTCCTGCGTGTTGATACGAAAATACGTCGAAAGTTCCATCGGGCAGCGAACCCCTCTTGGAATAAAGACAAAAGACCCGTCAGAGAAAACTGCCGAATTTAACGCCGCATAATAGTTGTCATTGACCGGCACAACCGAGCCAAGATATTTCCTGATCTTGTCAGGATAAAGCTCGACGGCCTCGGTGAACGAACAAAATATCACGCCCGCTTCCAAAAGCTTTTTCTTGTACGTCGTCGCGACCGAAACCGAATCAAACACCGCGTCGACCGCGACATTCGCCAGCATTTTCTGTTCTGTAATAGGAATCCCCAGCTTCTCGAAAGTCCTCAATAATTCAGGATCGACCTCATCCAGGCTCGCTTTCGAAGCCTTTTGCTTTGGCGCCGAATAGTACGAAATATTCTGAAAATCAATATTCGGATAGTCGAAATTAGCCCAGTTGTCCGGCTGCTCCATTTTCAACCACTGGCGGTAGGCCTTGAGCCGAAACTCGAGCATCCATTCCGGCTCATTCTTTTTTGACGAGATCAGCCGCACCGTGTCCTCGGACAATCCACGCGGGATCGTCTCGGTCTCGATGTCGGTAACAAAGCCGTATTTGTATTCTCGATTTGTAAGTAATTCCGCTGCTGTTGACATAAAGATTTTTAACGTAGAGATCGCGAAGAACGCAGAGGCGCTTAAATTATAGATTGATCTAGAAGTCCGTTATTCATCCCTGATGTTTTCAGTATTCTCTGCGTCCTCCGCGATCTCCGCGTTTAAGACATTCTTAAATTCTTTGCGGCTCAATGGTGCGGTGAATCCCCTGAATCTTGTGAAACATCGCAACGACTGACTGCTCATTACCCACCAGCTGGGCCAGCGTTATTTGAGACAATGCGTGCTCGACTATCTCGTGCAGCCCGACGATGACGGGCCTAATGCCGCAATCGCCCTTATGGACGCAGGTTTCCAGAACGCCGGTATAATTCTCGCAGTGCTTGCTCAAAACATCTTGATCCAGCACCCTGATTATCTCGCTCAAACGTATCTCGGTCGATGGCCGTGCCAGGACATATCCACCCTTGGTTCCACGTGTCGAGAGCACAAAACCGGCCTTATTCAACAGCCACATCAGCTTACCCGCGTTCGCCGTAGAAATGCCCTCGCGCTCCGCCATTTGCGGCAGCGTCAGGCTGTCACCCGGCGGCAGATTGGCAAGTTGCACGAGGCATCTCAGTCCGTATTCTTCTTGCGCCGAAATCTTCATAAAGTGTACTCAGGCAACGCTCTAATATTTCCTAATCTGAATAATCTCAAATCATTATTTTTTTGTCAAGATTATCGGAACGCCCCCTCGACCGGAACGCAGCCACCCCTGCCTGCAAGCGTCCAGAGGACGCTGAGTAACGCGGCAACTGTTCACGATCCAAGTACGAGACCGCATCACGCCGCCGGTGCAGGCAGAGGGGTGCCTGCGGTCCCGGCTATTCTTTAATATCCACAAGCTCCACAATAAAAATCAGCGTTGCATTCGGCGGAATAACGCCACCGGCTCCGCGCGCGCCATAGCCGATAGAGGGCGGAATAATCAGAATCGCCTGATCGCCGACACGCAGCTTTGCGATACCTTCGTCCCAACCTTTGATAACGCGGCCCCGACCAAGCGGGAACGAGAATTCCTTATTGCTGTCCCGCGAACTGTCAAACTTGACACCGTTCGTTAGCGTCCCGGTGTAATGAACGACCACGGTCTCGCCAACCTTTGGACGTCGGCCTGTTCCTTTTTGCGTCACAATGTAAGTTAAACCAGATGCCGTCTTTACTGCTCCCGCCGAAACAATACGCTTGGCGGGCGTTTTCCTCGGCCGTTTTTGGGCCTGTACGTCGATGGCGAAGGCGAAAGCGATTGCAAAGGAGGCTAGTAAGAATAATCTTTTAGTCATAACTTTAACGAACATTATCGAGCAGCGGTGGCAGGCCGCGTATCGATCACCGATTTTAGCCGTGGGTTTCAACCCACGCAACAGATTATACAAAATTTCGTCGCGTCAGCGACGACTGAAAGCCTCGCGAATTTTAACCGCCCATTCAATCAGATCGATATTTTCGAGAATTTTTAGCCTCAGATCCTTGTCGAGATTCGGATTCTCAGCGAGAAATTGTTGACGATCGCCAGGGCCTCTTCGCTTTTATGAGCGCCGATAAACGCTCCGAGCCAGCCGTTGACGAAGAATATTTTCCGGCTGCGTTTTAGATTGGGCAGCTCTGACATAGCGTTCGTGAGATACGGCAAGGTCAGGTCGCTGTGCCGTGTCGAATTAAATGGGCCAAAAGCCGCTTCGATCCAACTTTCGCTGATGTCTTTGTGGGACGTCAAATCATTCAAGTATTTGGCTTTGTTTTCTGCGGTTGGGATGCCGGCTCTTGCGGCGTAGGCGTAGCGTTTTGCTTCGTCGGAAGTCTCGGTCTTTTCGAGATCGGCGAGCAGCTTGAGTGCATCCGGGTCGCCAAGGATAATTAGTCGGGCAACGATGTCGAAGAAATCTTTGGTCTTGGGCGAGATCGGCGTAACGCCAGCGTCCCGCTGGCTGTCGGGAGTGCGTCCCGCGATCTCGTCGGGGCGGCGGGACGCCCCCCCGACAGCCGCCGGGAGCGCTACCTTTCAGAATGAGCTTCATCACATTTCGTGCATTATCTGTCGATGCAATATTCAAGAACGAACGGTAATACGTAATCCGCTGCCCCGGCGTCGAAGCGTTTTGCATGCGGTCGATGAGCATGGCTTCGACGCGGGTCTGCAAGTCAGTACCACCTGCGGTGGCGGGTGGTTGAGGCCGGAATGTCGCGGTTCAGCCGAAAGACCTCGGCAGCGTGAGGCTTGAACTTGGCGGCCTGCGTTTTGCGAACGTAGATGCTCGACGTAACGCCAGCGTCCCGCTGGCTGTCGGGAGAGCGTCCCGCGCCCCCGTCGGGGCGGCGGGACGCCACCCCCGACAGCCGCCGG
>Ga0136640_10000540_pt1 | contig 14650 bp, 15 predicted proteins | sample AntDrymUQ8642106_2_FD_105498 | JGI IMG/M metagenome (GOLD analysis project Ga0136640, IMG submission 105498) | Polar desert sand microbial communities from Dry Valleys, Antarctica - metaG UQ864 (21.06) | ecosystem: Environmental > Terrestrial > Soil > Desert | place: Antarctica: Dry Valley...
CCGGGCGGTCCCTCAGCTCCACCCGCGTCGCCGATCGACGCAGACGCAGCCTTCACCGGCTAACGCAGTTCGCCCTCGTCCGCAGCAGCGTCGAGGATCGCCCGGTCGTGGGGGTAGCTGAGCAGGGCCCGGGCGTCCTCCAGCGGGAGCCAGCGGACCTCGTCGACCTCGGCGTTGGGCACGAAGGCTCCGGGGTCGGCCTCCACGGTCATCTCCCAGTAGCGGACGAGCTTCGATCGGCCCTTGCGGTCGGCGTAACGGGTCGAGGGCAGCTCGCGACCCAGGCGGCACCGCAGGCCGGTCTCCTCCTCCACCTCCCGGCGGGCACAGTCCTCGTCGCTCTCACCACTGTCGGCCTTGCCCTTGGGCAGGCTCCAGTCGTCGTAGCGGGGCCGGTGGACGACGATGACCTCGACCCCCCGGTCTGTCGACGAGGGGCGGCGGACCACGCCCCCGGCGGCGCGGACATCGATGACGTCAGACACAGCCGCAGCGGCCGATCACGCCATCATCGGAGCCAGCGCCAGCGGTCGGCGGCCGAGGCCTTCTCCCACTGCTCGATCCACTCGGCGCGCCGCTCGGCCCGCTCGACTCGCTGCTCGGCCGACAGGGCGCCGAGCACGAACGTGGCCCCGCTGTCGACGGACCCGAGCAGACCCCGCAGCCACTCCTCGGCCACGACGGTGTCCTGGTGGTCGCCGAGGGTGTCCTGCAGGCCCTTGGCCCCCTTGGCCGCCTGGCGGGCCGGGCTGCCGACCGCCGGCTCGACGGCCTCCGCGGCGTAGCGCACCTGCTTGGCCCGTTTCCGCACGTCGTGCAGGACCTCATCGGAGGGCTCGCCCTCGATGTCGCGCACGAGGTGGCGCAGGTACTTCCACGGCTTGGCCACCAGGCCGGGCAGGGCCTCGGCCGCCGGAGCGCCGGCTTCATCGAGCAGCGGGGGGCTCTCAGCCAGCGCGACCAGGTCGTCGAGCAGGTGCAGGTAGCGGTCGGAACCCAGGGTGTCGTGGAGGGTGGTGACGGCCCGGTCGCGATCGGCGTCGAGGCACGACAGGACGGCGACGACCGCCGGCTCGTCGACGTCGTCGAGGACGCGCTCGGCCCCGGCCCGCAGTCGGCCCGCCATCACGTCGGGGTCCCGGACCGCCCCGAGGATCTCGGCGAGCCACCTCATCTCGTCGCGCAGCGGGTCGCTGACGGCTCGATCCAGGAGCGGTCGGAAGGTGCGCAGGTCCGAGCGGAGACGGCGGGTACCGACCCGCATCTGGTGGACCCCCTCGGGGTCGGTGCCCACGATGGCCACGACATGGTGGTCGAGGATGCGACCCACCGCGGCAGCGATGGCGTCGGTTATGACCTCGGCGGCACTCGGTTCGGGAGGCAGGTCTCGGGTGACCGCCTCGGGCGGGTCGAAGAAACGGGGCCCCAAGGCCCGGGCGACCTTCGGGATGGGATCGGATTCCTCGGCCCCGGCCCGACAGAGGCGCTCGACCACAGCCCGGGCCACGTCGTCGGAGGCGTCGGGGGCGATCTCGACCTCGATCTCGCGGAAGCGGCCCGCCACCCGCCCACCGTCCATGACCGAGACCTCGTCGTCGTCGATCTCAGCGAGAGGGATGCCGTCGGGCCCTTCCACCACGGTGCGCCGACGGACGGTGGACAGGCGGGCCACCGGTCGAAGGGGCGCGGTGCGGATGTGGGCGGCCACGATCAGGGCCAGGCGGGCCGGGACCTCACCCTCGGGCGCGCTGACGTCGATCTCGTCGCGGTCCAACCCGCCGGCCAGGGACGCATCGCCGACCGGCAGCTTGACCGTCCAGATCTCGCGCGCGCCGCGACGCCGGTGGCGCAGGGTGATGCCCCGTCGGCCGAGGCGCAGATCGGGCGTGTCGAAGTAGGTGGCCTCGAGGTCCACCGTCTCACGTCGCCGGGTACGGGCCCCGTCACCCACCCCGTCGAGGTCGGGCAGCGAGAAGCCCGGCCAGGCCGCCAGCTTCACCTCGCGCTCGATCACGATTCGTCGGGCTCATCGGTGCCGAGACGACGGGTGCGGGCCATGGCCATCTCGTGGAAGCGCTCGTGGGCATGGACGACGTCGTCGCCCTTGACCGGCTCCCACGACCCGTCCGGGCGCAGCGACCAGGCCAGGCTGTCATCGGCCAGGTTGACCTCGAGGATCTCGCGGAGCCGGGTCTGCAGGGCCGGGTCGGCCACCACCGTCAACGCCTCGACCCGGCGATCGAGGTTGCGGGGCATGATGTCGGCGGACCCGATGGTGACCAGAGGCCGGTCCGGACCGTTCCCGTTGGCGAACCAGAAGATGCGGGAGTGCTCCAGGTAGCGACCGACGAGCGACCGGACCCGGATGGTCTCCGACAGCCCCGGCACCTCGGGGCGCAAGCAGCAGATGCCCCGGACGACGAGGTCGATCTCGACTCCAGCCTGCGACGCTTCGTAGAGGAGGTCGATTATCTCGGCGTCGACGAGGCTGTTCATCTTCATCAGGATCCGGCCCTGTCCCGGCCCGGCGGCGATCTCACCCCTGATGAGGTCGACGATCCCCGAGCGCAGCGAGTGTGGGGCCACCATCAGGCGGCGGTAGCTGACATTGCGGCCGTAGCCGGTGAGGTAGTTGAAGAGCTGGGCCAGGTCCGCGCCCAGGTCGGGATCGCAGCTCAGCACGCCCAGGTCCTCGTAGAGCTTGGCCGTCTTGGAGTTGTAGTTGCCGGTGCCGACGTGGCAGTAGCGGCGGATCCCGTCGGGCTCGTCACGCACCACCAACGCGGTCTTGGTGTGGATCTTCAGGCCGAGCAACCCGTAGGTGACGTGGACGCCCGCTTCCTCCAGCACCTTGGCCCACTCGATGTTGTTGGCCTCGTCGAACCGTGCCTTCAGCTCGACCAGGGCCACCACCTGCTTGCCCCGCTCGGCCGCCCGAACCAGGGCCCGCACGATGGGGCTGTCGCCGGACGTCCGGTAGAGGGTGATCTTGATGGCCAGGACCTGCCGGTCCCGCGATGCCCGGTCGATCAGCTCCTCGACCGACGTGACGAAGGAGTCATAGGGGTGGTGCACCAGGATGTCGCCATCGGCGATGGCGCCGAAGATGTCGAACTGCTCGCCCTCCGGGGCCGACAACCGGCTCTGGGTCACGGGCGGCCAGGGGTCGTCGAGCAGATCGGGGCGGTCGAGGGCGTGGACGGCCCACAAGCCGCCGAGGTCGAGGGGCCCGATGTGGTCGAACACGGCGTGCTCGTCGACGTCGAGCTCCCGCATCAGCAACTCGCGCACCTGAGGCGTTGCTCGGGCATCGATCTCGAGCCGCACCGAGCGGCCGAAGCGGCGGCGGCGCAGCTCCATCTCGACCGCGGCCAGCAGGTCGTCTGCCTCCTCCTCCTCGAGGGTGAGGTCCGCGTTGCGGGTGACCCGGAAGGCGACGTGCTCCTCGACCTCCATGCCCGGGAACAGCTGGTCGAGGTGGGCCGCGATCACCTGCTCGAGGGGTACGAACCGCTCACCGTCGGGCATCACCACGAAGCGGGGCAGCACCGGCGGCACCTTGACCCGGGCGAAGCGGACCTCGCCGGTGACCGGGTCACGGACCGTCACGGCCAGGTTGAGCGACAGGTTCGAGATGTACGGGAAGGGGTGGCCGGGATCGACGGCCAGGGGGGTGAGGACCGGAAAGATGCGGTTCTCGAACACCCCCACCATGTGGACCCTGTCGTCGTCGTCGAGCTCCTCCCACGAGGAGAGGACGATGCCGTTGGCAGCCATCTCGGGGACGATGTGCTCTAGGAACAGCCGCTCCTCCCGATCGACGAGGACCCGCGCCCGCGAGGCCAACTCGCGCACCTGAGCGGTGGGGGAACGCCCGTCGGGGGTTCGGTGTCTGATCCCCGCCGCGACCTGGTCGAGCAGACCGGCTACCCGGACTTGGAAGAACTCGTCGAGGTTCTGGCTGAAGATGGCCAGGAACTTGGCCCGCTCGAGCAACGGGATGGACGAGTCGTCGGCCAGGGCCAGCACCCGCTCGTTGAAGTCGAGCCACGACAGCTCGCGGTTCACGAAGCGATCGGGGTCATCCGCGGCGAAGCCTCCGGGTGGGACCGGGGTGCGGATGTCCCCCTCGGCGTCAACGTCGCCCTCCGTCAGGTCGACAGGCGGCGACGAGGGCGCTGGTGACATGACCCGCAACTCTACCGGCGGTCCCCGACGCAGGGCCGACGTGGAGGTGAACGACCGGTGCTGCGGGCTGCGGCCTACGGCCCGGGTTCCTCGGTCAGCTGCCGACCAACCGGGCGGCGCCGATGATGCCCGCATCGTCGCCTAGACGGGACGGCACGACGGGTACAGCCAGGCCGACCACGAGCCGCTGGGCGGCTGCGGCGCCGACCCGGGCGACCAGCTCTGGCCCCAGGCGGTCGGCCACGCCGCCGCCCACGACCACGATCGACAGGTCGAGGAGCATCACCGCGCTGGCGATGGCGGCCCCCACGGCTTCGATCGCCTCGTCGATCAGCTCTACGGCCATGGCGTCGCGCTTGTCGAGAGCCTTGGCGAACACCGAGGACTTCATGCGGGCGTCACCGGCGATCTCGACCAGGGCGGTCGACTCGCCGGCCGCGTGGCGGCGGCGCGCTTCGGCTTCCATCCCGGCCCGTCCGCCGTAGGCCTCGACATGGCCACGCCCGCCGCACCCACACCGCCTCCCTCCGTCACGAACGATGAGGTGGCCGATCTCGCCCGCCAGACCATGGGGGCCGCGCCGGAGCCGACCGTCGAGGACGACCCCCCCGCCTACGCCGGTGCCCATGAACACGCACAAGACATCGTCGTGACCGGCGGCCGCGCCGTGGGCAACCTCACCCAGGGCGCCGACGTTCACGTCGTTGTCCACGGCCACCGCGTTCACACCGGTGGCAGCGCGCACGAGCTGCGCCAACGGGACCGGCGGGTCCCAACCCACCATGTTGGGCACGCCGCCCACGCTGCCTTCGTCGTCTACGTAGCCCGGGGTGCCGACTCCGAGCCGGTCCGCTCCACCCAGCTCAGCGACCATCTCGGCGATCGCGTCGGCCACCGCCTCGGGTCCCTCGATCGGGGTGGCTCGCTTCACGCGATCTCCGACCTCGCCGTCGACGTCGACGGTGCCTGCCAGCAGCTTGGTCGCCCCGAGGTCGACCCCAATGGTCGTGGTCACGATCGCCTAGGACCGTCCCGTCATCACTCGTCGTCGGGCTCGCCCAGGTCCCAGTCGAGCAACAGGTTCTCGCGTTCGGCGTCGCGGAGCACCCGCTCCCGGTTGCGACGGAACTGCGGGTCGTGAGGGGGGACGAGCTGGAGCCGGGCCTGGACCCGGTCCCGGAACGCGTCGATGAGCTTCGGGTCACCGAAGTCCGAGCCGATCTCCCAGTGAGGTGCCACCGGACCGAGGTAGACGACCCGAGCATGGCCCTGCGGTGGCAGGTTGGGGTCGCGCTCGAACTCGGTATAGGTCACTGGACTCCTCAGCAGGCTCCCGGCGGGTGCGGCCTGCCACCCTACCGGCGCGGTCCGCAGAGCCGGGGCCTGGCGGTCACCCGCCCCGGCGGCCCAGGGTGACGGTGATCTCGCGGGCTTGTCCTGCCCGTTCGGTGGTCAAGGTGATGTCGTCGCCGGGCTGCTTGTTGCGGATCAGCCCGGACAGCACGTCGGTGCTGTCGGTGGACTCGCCGTCGGCATCGACGATGACGTCGCCGATCTCGAGACCGGCCTCGTCGGCCGCCGATCCGGTGGTGACGGCGGTGACCAGCAGCCCGGCGGTGCCGGTGATGCCGAACTGGTCGAGGACCTCGGGCGGGATGTCGGGACTGCTGACCGGGACCGTCGACGTGCCGAGGAACGCCTGGTCGGGGTTGATGTCGCCTCCGCCGTCACGGAGATCGTCGATGAGCGGCCTGACCGAGTCGATGGCAAGGGCGAAGCCGATGTTCTGGGCCTCGGCCGCGACCACGGTGTTGATGCCCACGACCTCGTTGTCGGCGTTGAACAAGGGGCCGCCGGAGTTGCCCGGGTTGATGGCGGCGTCGGTCTGGATCAGGTTCTGCAGGGCGATGCCCGGGGCGCTGACGTCGCGGTCCTTGGCCGAGACGATCCCCAGCGTGACGCTCGGCTTGCCCCCCAGGCCCAGGGCGTTGCCGATGGCCACCACGTCTTCACCGACCCGTAGATCCTCCGACGAACCCAGCGTGGCCGCCTCCAGGCCTTCCTTGCCGTCGACGCGGACCATGGCCACGTCGTCGTCCGGAAAGGCCCCGACCAGCTCGGCGCCGAGGGCCGAGCCGTCGAAGAAGGTGACCGAGATGTCCTCGGCCCCCTCGATGACGTGGGCGTTGGTGACTATCAGGCCCGACTCGTCGACCACGAACCCGGTGCCGGCGCTGACCGGTTGTCCGCCGACGCTGAGGTTGATGGAGACCACGGAGGGCTGGGCCGCCTCCAACAGCTGCTGGATGTCGAGGGTGCCCGACGCGCCCCCGCTCGCCGGAAGCGCTGTGGTCGAGGAAGGGCCTCCGGTGGTTGCCCGCTCGTCGTCGGTGGCCAACACCAGGCCGGAGGCCACCAGGGCGGCGATGACCGCGCCGACGACCCCACCGACCAAGGCGGCCATCAGCCGTCCTCCTCCGTCGCGTCCGGGCGGCCCGGAGACCGACGGGGCGACGGGCGGCGCGGCAGGCGAGGTAGACGCGCCCGCAGGGCCGTAGCCCGGAGGATGGGGAGGCACACCGCCAGCTGACGTCGTCGGCGGCCCGGTCGGGTAGCCGCCGAGTGGACCCGAAGGAGGGCCGCCCGACTGCCACTGAGAAGGCGCCCACGGCTGGGGGGCGGCGCCGCGCGGACTCTGGGACGGTGTGCCCCACGTCCCGGTCGACGGGCTCCACGTGCTGGTCGGGGCGGCCGTCGGCGCCGACGGAACCGCTGCACCTGGGGGGGCCGACGGGGCCCAGGTCGATGCCGAGGATGCCGGGTCAGCCGGGCCTCGGGGCGCCCACGGGTTGATCGCTCCGCCCGGCCCGGGGGGCGGTTTCGGCGCAGTCGGCGTCTGGGGCAACGGTCGTCTCCTTGGTGGGCTGACCCGCGGCGACGAGAGACGGGGACAGAGCCAGCGGTCACGCTACCGTGAGCCGTGGGCTGGTCCGACGGCGCGGTGCGGTCTGGGCGGGGTGTCGGGGTGGGGTCCCTCAGCCCCCGCCGAACCGGGTCCCTTTACCTCACCTTGACCGACGATCTGTGAGACAACCCATCCAGATCACCGACCCCTGCGAACCAACGGTCGAGTGGCGGATGTCGTCGACGAGGTGAGCATCGTGAACGAGTACCAGATCGCCAAGTGGATGCAGCGGGGCAACTGCGCGGAGGAGCCCCCATCGAGGTTCTTCCCGAGTGACGGGGTGGGCGTCGAGGTTGCTCGGCGCATCTGCGCCAACTGTCCGGTCAAGGAACCGTGCCTGGAGTACGCCCTTGAGCACCGCATCGAGCACGGGGTGTGGGGCGGCTGCTCGGAGCGGGAGCGGCGTCGCATCCTGCGCCGGAGGCGCCTAGCGGCCCAAGAGGCCTCACTGATCGATCAATCGATCTGAGGTTCTCGCTGCCCTCCTATCAGGAGGGTCCGACGTCGCCGATCAGCGCTTCTCGTCGTCGAGGCGACGGAGGTCGTCCTCACGTCGACGCAGGTCGTCCTCCCGGCGGCGCAGGTCGTCCTCACGCTGGCGCTCGGGGCTGAGAGCGGGGTCGGCGAGCGCGGCGCGCTCCTCCTCGTCCGAAGTCTTCTCGAACTCCCGGCGGGCCTCACCCAGCGAGCGGGCCAGCTTGGGCAGCTTCGCCCCGCCGAAGACCAGCAGGAGGATCACCAAGACGATGATGAGCTCTGGCGCACCGATGCCACCCATGCCCCAACCCTAGCCACCCGCTCGCAGCGCGTCACCGCGGCCCGATCTCGGCAAGGCTGACACACTCGCCTCGTGCTGGAGTGCGTCGTCAACGTGAGCGAGGGTCGCGACGCGGACGTGCTCGCCGCCCTGCGCGGCGCGACGGGCGACGACCTCCTAGACGTCCACTCCGACCCCGACCACCACCGCAGCGTCTTCACCGTCGTCGGCGAGCACGCGCCCCGGGCGTTGGCCCGGGTCGCGGTCGAACGGCTCGACCTGGCGGGCCACGACGGGGCCCACCCCCGGATGGGCGTGGCGGACGTCGTCCCGTTCGTCCCCCTCGGATCGGCAACCGTTGACGACGCTGTCGCCGCTCGCGACCGCTTCTGCCGGTGGGCGGCCGAAGAGCTGGCCCTGCCGTGCTTCGCCTACGGGCCGGAGCGCTCGCTACCCGATGTCCGCCGCACCGCGTTCTCGTCACTGGCGCCGGCCGCGGGGCCGCCTGGCCCCCACCCGACCGCCGGGGCCACCGCCGTCGGGGCCCGGCCGGTGCTCGTGGCCTACAACCTCTGGCTGGTCGATGCAGACCTCGAACGGGCCCGGCACCTGGCCCGAGCGCTGCGCAGCCCTGAGGTGCGGGCCCTGGGGCTGAGGATAGGGGCAGAGGTGCAGGTGTCGATGAACCTCGTCGCTCCCGACAGGGTCGGGCCCGCGGAGGTGTGGGACCGGGTCGCAAGCGAGGTCGCCATCGGACGGGCCGAGCTGGTGGGACTGGTCCCCGAGGCGACGCTGCACGCCATCCCGCGCCGGCGGTGGGACCGCCTCGACCTCGATCCCAGCCGCACCATAGAGGCCCGCTTGGCGCAGCGGTTCACGCCCGGTGGTCGGTGAGGCTTCAGGCCCCAGCGATGGTGGCGGTGTCGTTGGCCCGGCGAGCGACGGCCCGCTGACGGCGCAGGCGACGACGCTCGCGCTCGCTCATGCCGCCCCAGATGCCGAACTTCTCGCCGTTCTCCAGGGCGAACTCGAGGCAGTCCTCGCGGACCACGCACCCCCGGCAGACCTCCTTGGCCTCGCGCGTCGACGCGCCCCGCTCCGGGAAGAACAGGTCGGGGTCGACGCCCAGGCAGTTGGCGAAGTCGTGCCAGCCGGGGTGCTCACCAGTCTCGTCGGAGATGTGCAGCATGAGAACCTCCCGACCCCCGGGGCCAGCCCGCGGAGCCAATAGCACAGATGTAACTACAATGGTGTGATCTTGCCTCCTCGGCGGGCTCGGCGCAAGGGCGCTGTAGTTTTCCGCCCATCGTCGCCACGCCGATCCGCGCTGTCCGGGCCGACATCACGACCCTGGCTGTGGACGCCATCGTGAACGCCGCCAACGAGTCGCTCCTGGGCGGAGGGGGGGTCGACGGGGCCATCCACCGGGCGGCCGGGCCCGCGCTGCTGGCCGAATGCCGCGATCTGGGCGGCTGCGGGACCGGGGACGCCAAGGCCACCGGCGGCCACCGGCTCCCGGCCCGATGGGTCATCCACACCGTCGGGCCGGTGTGGCACGGCGGGGACGAAGGAGAGGCCGAGCGCCTGACCTCTTGCTACCGGCGCAGCCTCGAGGTGGCCGCCGATCTGGGCGCCCGCACCGTCGCCTTCCCCGCCATATCGACCGGGGTGTACGGCTATCCGCCCCGAGAGGCGGCGGCGGTCGCCGTGGCCGCAGTCAAGGACACCTTGACGAGCGTCGCCGTCGAAGAGGTCACCCTCGTCGCGTACAGCCACGCCGACCTCGACCGGTACGAGCGGCTGCTCGCCGACGGGTGATGACCGACGTCGTCGTCGGCGACGACGGGCGCCGACGATGTGGGTGGTGCGGCGCCGAACCCCTGTACGTCGCCTACCACGACGACGAGTGGGGTCGGCCGGTCACCGACGACCGTCGGCTGTTCGAGAAGCTGTGCCTCGAGGGGTTCCAGGCCGGGCTGAGCTGGATCACGATCCTCCGTAAGCGGCCCGCGTTCCGAGCCGCGTTCGCCGACTTCGACATGGACGCGGTGGCCTCGTTCACCGAACGCGACGTGGAGCGACTGCTCGGAGACGCCGGCATCGTCCGTCACCGGGGAAAGATCACCGCTGCCATCGGCAACGCCCGATGCGCCCTCGACCTCATCGCCGAGCTCGGGTCGCTGTCGGACCACGTCTGGTCGTTCGCACCGCCGGCCGACGGCCGTCCGGTCCCGATCCGGCTGGCCGACGTGGCGGCCACATCTCCGGGGTCGGTGGCGCTGAGCCGCGACCTGAAGGCCCGGGGTTGGCGCTTCGTCGGGCCCACCACCGTCTACGCCTTCATGCAATCCATGGGCCTGGTCGACGACCACCTCGCCGACTGCTGGGCGCGTGGACGGAACGCCTAGCTGGCCCGGCGGCGGCTCATCCGGCGACGCTGCTCGATGAAGTCGACCAGGACGTAGTCGCCGAGGGTCTCGGGCGTGGTGAAGAAGGCCCGGCCCCGGTTGAGCTGGGTGAGCCGCTCGATGAAGCGCTGGAGGTAGGGCGTGGCGTCGAGCATGAACGTGTTGATGCGGATGCCTTCGCGGGTGGCCCGCAGCACCTCGGTGAGCGTGGCATCGATCGTCTCCTGCACCGGCGGGTAGTGGAACACCGGATCGCCGGCGGCGGTGAGGTGGGCGGTCGGTTCGCCGTCGGTGACCATGATGATCTGCCGGGTTCCACCCCGACCGGCGAGCATCTTGCGGGCGAGCATGAAGCCGTGCTGCATGTTGGTCCCGTACACGAAGTCCCACGACACCTCGGGCAGCTCGTGGGCGGCGATGGGCCGGGCCACCTCGCTGAACCCGACCAGTCCCAGGAAGTCCCGCGGGTACTGGGTCGAGATCAGGTGGTGGAGGGCCATGGCCACCTTCTTGGCCGGCAGGAAGTTGTCGCGCATGGGCATCGACAACGACAGGTCGACCATCAGCACCGTCGAGGCCCGGACGAGGTGCTCGGTGCGCTCGACCTCGAAGTCATCCGGCGTCAGGCTCACCGGCGTGCCACCGCCCTGTCGGGTCAGGGCGTTGCGCAGGGTCCGCTCTATGTGGAGGTTGAACGGGTCGCCGAACTCATACGGCTTCGTCTCGTCGGAGCGCTCGTGGCCCGTACCGGTGCGGTCGGTCTGGTGTCGACCCAGCTTGTGAGGGTCGAGGGTGCGGAAGATGTCCTGCAGGGCGTTGCGGCCGATGCGGCGCAGGCCACGCGGCGTCAGCTCCAGACGCCCCTCGCGCTGCTCGATGAGGCCGGCCTCGGTGAGCATCTCGACCAGCTCGCCCATGCGCTCGAGGCTCTGGGCCGCCTCGTCCCCGAGGAGCTGGCGGGCCCGTTCGAGGTCGACGTCGCCCAGGGCGCCAGGTGAGGACGCCCGGGTGAGGAGCTGCTCGAGCTGGTCGAGGTCGCCGAGCTCGTCCATGAGCCCCGCTGCCTCGGCGAAGCCCAGCGGGTCGGCGCCCTCGAACTGGTAGCGCCGCCCCCAACCGGCGTCGGGGAACAAGGACCGCAGGTTGGCGCCGAGCTGGTCCATCTGCCAGCGCAGGTCGAGGTCGTCGAGCAAGGCGTCGGACAGCCCCTGGAGCTGGGCCCTCTGCTCGGGTGTCATCGACGCCAGCATCGAACCCATGGCGGCCATGCGGCGGGCCAGAGCCTCTAGCAGCTCGTCGAGGGTGCGGGGGTTCTCCGGGAACATGTCGCCGAAGCGGGCCATGAAGGCGTCGAAGTCCGGCTCCTCACCGGCCGCTCGCTGGGCCAGCATCTCGTTGAGCGCGGCCAGCATGTCCTTGATGCGGGCCATCTGCTCCGGGTCGGGGTCGGCCATGGCCCCGGCCATGCCCTTGAACCAGGCGTCGGTCATCTCCTTGCGGAGCTCGTCGAGCAGCTCGTCGAAGCGGTTGCGCGCCTCGTCGGAGGTGAAGTCGTGCTGCTGCAGGGCCTTCACCTGCCCGGCCAGGTCCGGCGGCAGGCCGGCCAGGGCCTCGCGCCGCTGACGGGCAACCTCGGTCGTCAGCTCCTGGCGCCGGGCGTCGCCGGAGTCGACGGCCTCCTGCTCGAAGCCGTCGATGGCCTCGGCGTCGGCCTCGATGACCTCGCGCAGCCGCTGGGCGATGTCCTCGTAGGCGCCTCCGAGGTCGCGTTCCTCGAGGCGCTCCCGTCGAGCGGCACGGAGTCGCTCCAACAGGTTGCGCAGACCCTCGACCTGCTCGCCGTTGCGGTCGCGGAAGCCCTGCTGCATGAGGCGGCGCAGGGCGGCGGCCAGGTCTCCGTGGTAGAGCAGATCGTCGGTGACCTCGCCCAGCACGTCGTCGGCGTCGAAGTCGAAGCCGGTCTGGCTCCCGTCCCATCGGCTGTAGAGAAACCGGGACGACACAGCAGCCACGCTACCGGTGCCTCGGGCTGTGGGTTCGCGGACCTTGATTCGTGCGCTCGGTCGCGCCCGGCTCGCCTGTGCGGCGGCGATGATGAAGCTGTGACCGGCACCCGCCACCCGGCGTCTACCGTTGGCCGGGCGGAGGCGGCGACCGACGCGGCCCCGAGCTCACGGCCCGGATCGTCGAACGGAAACCTCGCCCGGTGGGCGCTGGCCGGGGCTGGGGTGGTTGCCGCTCTGGTGCCGTTCACCCTCATGGGGCCGGGGACCGACCTCGATGTGGGGGCGGTGCTGCGGTCGGGTCGGTCCATCCTGCGTGACGGGGACTACACGGCGAGCCGGGCGCCGGGGGCGCCGGTCTACGAGGCCGCGGTAGGGGTGTTGGAACGGATCGGTGGCACGGTGGCCCCCAACCTGGGATCGCTGATCGCGGCAACCCTGCTCGTCGCTCTGGTGACCGCCCTGCTTCGTCGCGAGGGCGTCGGCCGGGTCGGTCTGACGGTGGCGGTGGTCGTGGCCAACCCCTGGTTCCTGGTCGCCGCCACCTCGACGGTTGACTTCCTCTGGGCCCTCGCCCTCTGGGCCGCCGCCGCGCTGGTGTTGCGAATCCGATCATCGCTGGTGGGCGGAGCCGGAGCCGGGGTTCTCGCCGGCCTTGCCATCGGATGCCGCTCCTCCACTGCGTTCCTCGTGGCCGGCCTCGCCCTCGCCGAGCTCCTCGGCTCGACAACCCCGACCGACACCCCGCCCAAGGCCCCCAGGCCCGTCGTGCGCTCCGGGCTGTTCGCTGTCGCCGCCGCGATCACCGCGCTGACGGCGTACCTGCCGCCGTTCCTCGCCGCCGACTCGTCGTTGGCCTTCGCCCAGAACGACGTCCCCACCTCCTCGCTGCTGGTCCAGGTCGGGCGCTTCTTGGCCAAGGACCTGTACTTCGTGGGCCCGTTCGCGGCTGTGGTGCTCGTCGTGGCTCTCCCGTCGATGGCGCGGGTACTCGGTCGGTGGCGGGCCGACTGGCTGGTGCGGATCGGGGCCATCACGGTCGTGACCTCGCAGCTGCTGTTCCTCCGGTTCCCCTGGAAGATGGGCCACCTCCTGCCCACCCTCGTCGGGCTCGCCCTCCTGCTCGGCCGAGCCGTCGGCGACCGGCCCCGCCTGCTCGTCGGCATCGTCGTCGCCCAGCTCGCCTACTGCGTGGTCAGCATCGGGCTCCTGGCGCCGGACAACCCCAACGCCGCCACCGGGGCCGAGCTGACCTTCGACCCCCGGTGGGGCGCGCTCGTGGTCGACACCCAGTGCCGCCTGGACGATCCCGGCGCGTGGAAGGACCCCGACCCCACGCGCCTGGGCGCGGTGTGGGACTGCGCCAAGCCCTGGGCCCGCTGATCGCGGGCACCCCTCTCCGTGGGTCACCCATGCGGCAGTAGGGGCTAACACCGGTGGCCGGCCAACGTGACCGACGCCATGGTGGGGACGTGACCTGGCCCTGGAACTCCCTCGCCGCCGCAGCCGCCTTCCTGGCCACCCCCGTTGCGTCGTGGTGGTGGGTGGGCGACCTTTCCGCGCCCGTCGCCAACCCCGACTACGCGCTCAGACCACCCGATGTCGCCGACTCCACCGTGGCCGTGTTCGGTGCCATCGCCACGGTGATCCTGTTCGCGGCACTTGGTGCGATGGTGGTGGGGGTGGTCCGACAGCGGATCACTCCGCTGTGGCTCGGCGTCGTGGTTCCCCTTGTTCTGATCGGGCTGATCGTGGGTGTCGGAGGCCGGACGATGACTGCCGGCGTCGTTGGAGCCAACATCGGTGTCGGGCTGGTCGTGTTCTTCGGTGGGCCGGCTGCGATGGTCCTGATGATCGGCGCGGTCATCTCCGCCGTAACCATCTCTCAGGGGCGGATGCGGGCGCAGGGTCAGCGGGCGCGGTAGGTGGCCCGGGCGCCGACCGAATCCTTGTTGAGGCGCTTGGAGAGGTGGAGACCCTCGAGCACCAGCTCCGCCGCGCTGGCCCGCTCGGCCGGTGCGGCTCCCTGACCGGCCAGCTCGTCGACGATCTCGGCCAGCCCGGAGCGCTCGACGAGGCGGGCCTCGTATTCGGCCACGGTGACGTCCTCGCCGACGTGGAGCACCTCGCCGTCGTCGAAGCTGTCGACCACCGAGCTGGCGATGCCGGTCCCGATGCGATCACGGAACACGGTGAGCACGGCCTGGCGCAGCAGCTTCTCGACGATGTCGCCCTCGCGGCCCTCCTCGAAGGACTCGATCTCGACCTTGCCCATGGTCGAGGCGGCCAGGGCGTCGAGGTCGCTGACCCGAGGCGCTACCACGTCCTC
>Ga0136640_10000541_pt1 | contig 14647 bp, 9 predicted proteins | sample AntDrymUQ8642106_2_FD_105498 | JGI IMG/M metagenome (GOLD analysis project Ga0136640, IMG submission 105498) | Polar desert sand microbial communities from Dry Valleys, Antarctica - metaG UQ864 (21.06) | ecosystem: Environmental > Terrestrial > Soil > Desert | place: Antarctica: Dry Valley...
CCGTCCCGGTGCGCGTCGACGGACTGGGCAACGTCACCGAGATCGGGCTACTGCTACGCGTGGCGGCCGACGGGACGATTAGCCGCATGCTCGTCACAGGTCGGGTGCAGCTCAACGAGCGCATCCGCGAGGCGGTGATTCGGCACCTCGAGAAGGACCTCGGGCCGATGGCCATGCCTCAGATGCCTCCGGACCCCACGCCGTTCACGGTCGTCGAGTACTTCCCCGACCCCGACCGCAGCGGGTTCCACGACCCCCGCCATCACGCAGTGAGCCTGGCGTTCGTGGTGCCCGTGGTCGGTGACTGCCAGCCCACCCAGGAGGCTCTTGACCTGACGTGGTTCTCGCCCGCCCAGGCCGTCAGTGAGCGTGTGCGCAACGAGATGACCGGCGGCCACGACCGTCTCCTGCGCCTCGCCCTCGCCCACGCCGGCCAACTCCCGTAGCCCCCGGGGTCCGTTCTGGGCGTCGATCGTCGCGACCCCCGACGAGATCCACACCCAGAACGAGGAATGGGAGGAATCACGCCCAGATGGTGGCGGGGGTGGCGGTGGCGATGGGTGGGCTGTGGGAGCATGGGCTGATGCCCGAGGGCGACACCATCTACCGGGCGGCGGCCGCGCTGCGCACGGCGTTGGTCGGCCAAAAGCTCATGGCCTTCGACGCCCCGCGTCTCGTCGGGCAAGCCCCGACAGCGGGTCGGGTGATCGAGAACGTCCGCAGCCACGGCAAGAACCTCGAGATCATCTTCGACGACGGTGTCGTGCTGCACACGCACATGAAGATGACTGGTTCGTGGCACCTGTATCGTCCAGGCGAGCAGTGGCGCCGGCCGCAGCGCCAGATGCGAGCGATCGTCGAGACCGCCTCGTGGCTGGCAGTGTGCTTCAACGCCCCGGTCGTCGAGACGTACCGCGTGCACGACCGTCGGCGGCATCCCGGGATGGGCAACCTGGGTCCCGACCTGTGCAGCCCCGACGCCGACCTCGGCCGGTGCGTCGAGCTGCTCATGACGTACGCCGACTGCGACATGCCGGTAGCTGACGTACTGCTCGATCAGCGAGTGCTGTGCGGTGTTGGCAACGTCTACCGCAGCGAGGTGCTGTGGGCTTGCGAGCTGAGCCCCTGGGGCCTGGTGCAGAACGTAACCGAACGCGAGGCTCGAGCGATCGTCGATACGGCGTCCCAGCTGCTGCGCGCCAACCTGCGCCACGCCCAGCGCATCACCGTCGCCGACGTGCCCGGCGGGCTCGCCGTGTACGGGCGCACCGCCCAGCCATGCTTCCGATGTCGCTCCACGATCGAGTCGAAGCGCACCGGCGAGTTCGCCCGCGTCGTGTACTGGTGCCCTGGTTGTCAGCGGCGCCACGAGCCGGCCGAAGAACCGCCGGCGAGGGAGATGGACCCGCACCCGGCCGCCGCCAAGTATCTGGCCGACCTGCCGTGGCGGCGACACTCATGACGCGGCCGGCGAAGCGCCTGGAGGCGCCGGCGTGCCGAATCGGGTCTTGACCTCTGAACGTAGCGGTCCGGTCATGTTCATGATTGGACGACCGAACCAGGCTTCGGCGAACCGGTACCGGTTCGCCTGGCGTGTCGTTCGTGCGCAGGCCGGTCCGGCTTCGCCGGTCGGCGGGAGCTCGTCAGATGGGGGGTTTCAAAGGGGGGAAGGTCTCTTTCCCCCCTTTGCGGATCACTCGGTGGCGATGGCCGCTAGGACGTTCATGTTGGACGCCTTGTAGGACGGGTAAAGGGCGGCGATCAGGCCGGCGATCACGGCGCCGACGAGTATGAACGTCATCGTCGGGAACGAGAAGCTGAGCCCATCGATGACACTGTCGGGCACCGCCAAGGTCAGGGCGACGCCGATCAGCGAACCGACGACGATGCCGATGATGGCGCCGAACAGCGACACGATCACCGCCTCCCAACGCACAGCGCGCCGGGTCTGGCGTTTCGTCATGCCGACGGCGCGCAACAGTCCGATCTCTCGTGTGCGCTCGAACACCGCCAGTGCCAACGTGATGGAGATGCCGAGCACAGCGATGGCGATGGCGAACACGAGCAGCCCGCTGATGATGATCAACAGCTGGTTGATCTGATCCTCCTGCGTCGCTCGGAACTGGGCGTTCGTCTCGATGTTGGCTTGCGGGAACTCCTCGAGCGCTGCTGCGATGGCGTCGTCGGCCTCCGCAGGGCTCACGCCGTCGGCGACCTTGCCGACGACGAAGAAGTCGCGCGGCGGCGCGCCGGACACGTCGTCGAGCGTCTCGATCGAGATCAGCCAGTTGCCGACGAGCGTGGCATCGCTGAAGATCCCGCTGACGCCGAGAGTGCGCTCCGCGCCGTTGGGGAACGTTGCGTCGACGTTGTCGCCGACCTGCAGGTCGAGGTCCTTGGCCGGGTCCTCGTGCACGAAGACGCCGTCGGCGCCGAGCTCGGTCAGCGAGCTGCCCTCGGCGACGTCGATCGAGATCAGCTGATCGAGTGCCTCAGGATCGGCGGCGCCGATCGTGCGCGTCTCGCCCTCGATCTGCATCTGCGTGCCCCGGATGGGCGAGACGGCCGCCAGCTCCGGCACGTCCTTCATCGCATCGGCGATCGAGGGCGGCATGCCTTGGAACGAATCGGTGGTCACGATGTAGTCGGCTTGCACCGAGTTCTCCAGTACCCGTCCGAACGAGTCCCGCAGGGATGACGCGAAGATCGATGCCGCGCTGACCAACGCCACACCGATCATCAGTGCCGCAGCGCTCGACGATGTTCTGCGGGGCGAGCGGGCGGCGTTGTCGCGAGCCAGACGCCCCGATGTGCCGAACAGCTTCGACACCGGCCACCCGAGCGTCCTCGTCACCGGTCGGGCGACCGTGGACGACAAGCTGCCGACACCGACGAAGATCAGCAGCGCCCCGCCGCCAGCGAGGGCGGCGAGTCCGATCGTGCCGCCTGGGCGCACGAACAGCCCGATGAGAAACGCCACTGCGCCGATCAGCACCGTGATGGTGCCGGCGACGAGCCGGCGCGAGTTGATGGAGTCGAATCCCAGCTCGGGTCGCATCGCCGCCACCGGAGGGATCTTCGCCGCCCGGCGCGCCGGCACGATCACCGACATCAGCGTGATGCCCACGCCGACGACGAACGCCATGACGATCGTGCGCGGCAGCAGTATCGTGCCGGCGGACGGGAATCCTGCGCCGGCGGCGTTGAACAGCGCCGAGAGTCCCTTGGCGATCAGGATGCCGAGGCCGATGCCGGCGATGGTGGCGACGATCGACATCACAAGTGCCTCGACGATCACCATTCGCCGCACCTGTTTGCCGGCGGCGCCGATCGCCCGGAGCAGCGCCAGCTCTCGAAGGCGCTGGCCGATCGTGATGGCGAACACGTTGTTGATGATGAACGCGCTGACGAACGCCGTGACGAAGGCGAACACCAGCAGTCCTTGGGCGAAGATGTCGATGAACTCGTTGACGTCCGCTGCCTGCTCTTCGGACAGCTCCGTTCCGGTGATGACTTCGGTGCCTTCGGGGAGGATGTCTTCGACCGCCGCTTGCACGCCGGCAGGATCGGTCCCTTCGACGAGTGAGATGTCGACAGCGTCGATTCGGCCCTCGGTGCCGAGCACGTCCAGCGCCGTGTCGAGCGCGAATACGCTGATCGAGGCGCCACCGAATCCTTCGGAGTCGCCGAGCCCGACCAGGGCCGTGACCGTGAAGTCGAACGTGCCCACGTCCGTCGTGATCTTGACGTCGTCGCCGACGCCCACATCTGCCTTCTCGGCTGTCACGCCGTCGAGCGCCACCTCTCGCCCGCCCGTCGGGCGGTTGCCCTCGCGCACGGTGATGGTACTGAGCTCCTCGTCCTCGGTGTCGGTGACGCCGAGGCTCGGACCGTTGGACGACACGGCCTCTCCTTGGAGGTCGATGACCTGGGCATAGCGGGCAACGGTCGGTACAGCGGCGCGGACGCCCTCGATGCCGGCGACGTCGTCGGCGATCTGGAGGGGGATCGGCTCGCGAGAGATCCCTTCGTTCGTGTCGCCGAACTCCAGACTGGAGCGCACCTCGAGATCGATGTTCTCGTTGATGTCGGAGAACAAGCTGTCGAACGACGACTTGAGGCTGTCGGCGAGCACGAACGTCCCGACGACGAACGCCACGCTGGCGGCGATGGCGATGGCGATGGCGATGGTGCGGCCGATGCGCGAGCGCAGACTGCGGCGGGCGATGAGTCCCGTGGCATGAGAGCTCATGTCACGCTCCCATGCTCTTCACATGTTCGAGCACGGTGTCGGCCGTCGGTTCGGTCATCTCGTCGACGATCCGCCCGTCGCCGAGAAACACGACGCGGTCGGCGTACGAAGCGGAGTTGGGGTCGTGCGTCACCATGACGATCGTCTGGCCGTGCTGGCGCACGGCGAGCTGCATGAACTCGAGGATCTCCGAGCTGCTGACGCTGTCGAGGTTGCCCGTCGGCTCGTCGGCGAAGATGATCGTCGGCCGGCTGGCGAGCGCCCTGGCGACGGCGACGCGCTGCTGCTGGCCTCCCGACAACTCGCTCGGCCGGTGCGACAGCCGGTCGCGCAGACCGACGGTGTCGATGACCTGATCGATCCAGTCCGGCTCGCCCTTCGAGCCCCCGAGCATCAGCGGCAGCGAGATGTTCTCGCCGGCCGTGAGGGTGGGGATCAGGTTGTAGGCCTGGAACACGAACCCGACCTGCGTCCGGCGAAGCTCGGTGAGGTGCTTGTCGTTGAGCTTGGCCAAGTAGGTGTCGCCGATGTACACGGCGCCCGACGTCAGCTCGTCGAGTCCGGCCAAGCAGTGCAGCAGCGTGCTCTTGCCAGAGCCAGAAGGGCCCATGATGGCCGTGAAGCGTCCGGGCTCGAACGCCACTGTCACACCGTCGAGCGCCCGAACCTGGGCGTCGCCGATGCCGTACACCTTCGTGGCATCGATCGCCCCTGCTGCTGCGAGACGATCGCCGGGGGTCGTCGAGATCGTGGTCGGGGTCGAAGTCATGGCGACTGTTGTAGTCCGCAAACGGGTTGCTGCGCGCTGAATTCTCCATGAAAGCGGTCACGGCCTTCCGCGAACGACGACTGACGGGGCTCGTTCGAGGCCGTACGACGACTGACGGGGCTCGTTCGAGGCCGTACGCTCGCGAACGATGGCGTGTCCTTCCTGTCACCTCCCCGTTCCCGACGGGGCATCGTTCTGCCCTGCGTGCGGGCACGCGCTGGGTTCGGCAGGGTCCGAGGAGCGTCGCGTCGTCACCGTGGTGTTCGCCGACCTCGTCGGCTACACGAGCCTGGTCGAGGAGATGGACCCCGAGCAGGTGAAGCGGATGGTCGACCAGTGCTTCGCCCGGCTCGTGGCCGACGTGGAGGTGTTCGGCGGCCGTGTCGACAAGCTGCTCGGCGACGCAGTCGTGGCGCTGTTCGGAGCGCCGGTGGCCCACGAGGACGACGCAGAGCGAGCGGTACGGGCGTCACTGCGAATGCAGAGTCACCTTGCGGAGCCGTTCCAGATGCGCGTCGGCGTCAACACCGGCGAGGTCGTCGTGGGCACGCTCGCCGGCACCGACTACACGGCGATGGGTGACGTCGTGAACACGGCGGCTCGCCTACAGGCACTGGCGGATCCCGGCACCGTGCTGGTGGGTGACGCCACGGCCGCCCTGCTGTCGGCGGCCATCACCCGCGAACCCCATGGCGTGACGCAGCTTCGGGGGAGGAGTCGGGCCGAGGCCGTGTGGCGCGTCACCGGCACGGTGCTGCCCACGCCAGCCAAGCCGTCACGCCAGGCCGTGCCGTTCGTCGGGCGCGCTCACCAATGCCAGATGCTGAACGCGGTGACGGAGATGGTGGTGGCCGGGCGTGGCGCCATCGTGTCGGTCGTGGGCGAGCCGGGCATCGGCAAGACACGGTTCGTCGAGGAGGCGATCGTTGCCGCCCGCACCGAGCACCCGGAGATCGCCTTGCGCCGGGGCGCCTGCGCCCCGTACGACGAGACGAATATCTGGTCGCCGATCGCGAGAGCTGCCGCCGATGCCGCCGACATCGACCCGTACCTGTCGCCTGACATCATTCGCACCAGGGCCATGCATCACGCCACGGCCATGTGGGGAACCGAACGCGTGGAACCCGAGCTGACAGCGGCCGTGGAGGCGCTGCTGCACATGCTCGGTCACCCCTCTGCTCTGGATCGGCTCGATCCGCACGCCGCCCGTGACGAGGTGGTGCGCAACATCGTCGCAGAGCTCGGCCGGCATGCCCGCTCCCACCCGGTGATCCTGTGGATCGATGATGTCCAGTGGGCCGATCCGGCGCTGCTGGATGCCTTGAGGGTGGCGGCCCAGTCGCTGGCGGACCTGCCGCTGCTGATCATCACCGCCCATCGGCCTGATCGAGACGTGATCTGGCCGCCGCTGTTGGAGCGGGCGCTGCTGTTGCGCCTGCCGATCGGACCGCTCACCCGCGAGGCGGCACGGAACCTGTCAGCCAGCATCCTCGGCGGCGATCTCGACGACGAGGCGGCCGAGCGGCTGTACGACCGCAGCGGGGGCAGCCCGCTGTTCCTCACCGAACTGGGTGCGATGACGGTCTCCGACGGTGACACGACCGCGCTGCCCGGGTCGCTGCGGGCGTTGATCGCCGCCAGGCTCGACGGCCTGCCGCCATCGCAGCGGGCCATCATCGACAACGCCGCCGTGCTTGGTGTCTCGGGCACGGAAGGAGGGCTGTACCGCTTTGCCAGGGAGATGGGTCAGCGGTTCTCACCTGGCGATCTGTCCGAGCTCGTCGCCGACGGGTTCCTCGAGTTGTCGGGGCTGGGCTGGCGGTTCCGCAGCGACGTCGTGCGCGATGTCGCCTACGAGACGCTGACCAAGCAGGTGCGAGCCCAGCGCCACGCCGGTGTGGCCAGCGTGATGGAGAAGGACCCCCGCTTGACGCTCGACGAGCGAGCCCATCACATGGCCACTGCTGCCGAGTTGGTGATCGAGATGGGTTCGATCTCGGGGGTGTCGCGGTCCATCGGCCCAAAGGCCGTGTCGACCCTGGCAGAAGCGGCCCAGCGGTCGCTCGAGACCGGATCGTTCGGGCACGCCGAGCGCCAGGCCACGAGGGCGCTCGACCTGCATCAGGCGACTCCCGAGATCGAGCGCGAGCTCCAGATCGCCAGGGCTACGGCGTTCGCCGAGACCCACCGGCTGCCAGAGGCGCACGCAGATGCCAGCAGTGTGCTGGCGGCCGCACTCGCCGTCGGCGACCGGGTCAACGAGGGTGAGGCCCGGCGCCTGATCGGTACCATCGCCCAGCAGCGAGGAGACCTGCCCACCGCTCGCGAAGAGCTGGAGCGATCGGTCGACCTGTTCCGGGACCTGGGCGACGACGGCCGGCTTGCCGAATCGCTGCTCGCCAGAGGCTTCGCCGAGGTATTCGGTGGATCTCTGGCCGTCGCAGAGCAGGTGCTCGGCGAGGCCGACGAGATGTACCGTTCGCGAGGTGACGACCGGGGTTCGGCGTGGGTCGGCCAGCACCTGGCGTGGGTCTCGTTCCTGAGCGGCGATCATGCCGAGGCCGATCGGCGCCTCGTGAGCGCCGCCCACACATTCGAGCAGCTCGGTGACCGGTCGGGCGTGTCGTGGGCCCACGGGCTGTTGGCGTGGGTGCGCTACTTCCAGCGACGGTTCGAAGACGCCGAACAGCTCGCCGAGGACGTCCGGCTCGAGGTGCGCGGGTGGGGTGACCGCTGGGCCTCGATGATGATGCAGACGCTCATCGCCAACGTGCGCTTGTGGACAGGACGCGTCGCCGAGGCCGAACCGATCGCAGAGCGGGCCGTTGCCGGATTCCGCAAGCTGGAGGATCCCTTCGGCACCATCCAGGCCATGGCCCCGCTGAACCGGATCCGGATCGCGCTCGGCAAGACGGCCGAAGCCGACCGGGGCGTCGAGGAATCGATCTCGCTGGCAGAGGCTATCGGCGACGGCGGACTGGCGCTACAGGCCGCCGTCGGCGTGGCGATGCACACCGGCGATGCGGCCAAGGCGCTGACGCTCGCCGACCGGGCGTTGGAGCAACGCCGCCAGTCGGGGGCCGACGAGTCGGAGCTGTTGGTGATGCAGTCGCTGGCGCAGTGCCAGTCGGGCAGAGCCGACGAGGCACTGGCCACGCTGGAGGGGCTCGACGTGGCCGGCCTGCCGTTCGGCCGCTCCGTGCAAGCACTGGCGCGGGCGTTGACCGGAGATGCTGGGGGCGCCGCCGAAGATTCCGCCGCCGCCCGCAAGCTGCACGGTCCCTCCTACTTCGACACGACGATCGCCGTGCTGGCCGGAGCGGGCGCCGCCGCCATGGACGGCGACGAGCCAACCGTACGCCAGATCCTCGCCGAGCTCGCCGAGCTGGCAGAGGGCGTTGGGGACGTGATGGTGCTCGGCCTGGTCCGCTACGCCCGCCAGCGGATGACGGGCGACGGCGACGATCGGGCCGCCATCACGCTCGGCGAGGGATGGCGGATTGTCGTCGATGATCTGGTGGCGCTGTCCGAACGCGAATCGGCCACGCCCTCCTGATTCAGTTCGCGGGCTGCTTGACGAGCCGTAGGTAGGGCTTCTGCTCGTCCCAGCCGTCGGGGAACAGTTCCTTGGCCTCTTCGTTGGACACGGCCGGCACGATGATCACGTCCTCGCCGTCCTTCCAGTTTGCGGGCGTTGCGACCTTCTTGGACGCCGTGAGCTGCAACGAGTCGATCACGCGCAGGATCTCGTCGAAGTTCCGCCCGGTCGAGGCCGGGTAGGTGAGCGTCAGCTTGATCTTCTTGTCGGGTCCGATCACGAAGACCGAACGCACGGTTGCGGTGTCACTGGCCGCTGGGTGGATCATGTCGTAGAGGTCGGCCACCTTCTTGTCCGGGTCGCCGATCATCGGGAAGTTGACGGTTGCGCCCTGGGTCTCCTCGATGTCCTGCAGCCACTTCTCGTGACTGTCGAGCGGGTCGACGGAGAGCCCGATCACCTTCACGTTGCGCTTGTCGAACTCGGGTTTGATCTTGGCAACGGCGCCGAGCTCGGTGGTGCAGACGGGCGTGAAGTCCTTGGGATGGCTGAACAGCACACCCCACGAGTCGCCGAGCCAGTCGTGGAAGTCGACGGTGCCCTCGGTGGTCTCAGCGGTGAAGTCGGGTGCGGTGTCGCCGAGGCGTACGGCCATGACGGGTGTCTCCTTCTTGCTGCGTTGACGACCTCTGGGGCCGACCGGATGGGTGACGAGCAGCTGCCGCCGCTCCGCCGATCACTCTACTCCCGAAAGCTGACCAAACAACTCAAGATTCCCCACCCCACCGCCCAGTTGCCCGGGGTACGTTGGCGAGATGAGCAAGTCGGTCGATCCCGCAGACCTGGAGCGCACGATCGGGCGGTACGGGTTCGCCTACTTGGTGACGGTCGCGGAGCGTGGTGTGCACGTGCTCGCCGTGTCGCCGGTGATGTCGGACTCGGCGCTGGTGGTGGACGGCGTCGGCCGTCATTCGCTGGCCAACGCCGTGGCCAGGCCCGAGGTGACGCTCGTGTGGCCGCCGGCGGATCCAGGTGACTTCAGCCTGATCGTCGACGGCTCGGCGGTCGTCGACGGGTCGACCATCACCATCACCCCGACGGGCGGCATCCTGCACCGGCCCGCTCCGACCGCCGATGGCACCGGGCGGGCCGGATCCGACTGCGCCCCGATCACGTCCTGACCAGAGCACAGACCGAGACCGTCACGGCAACCGTGACGGTCAGTTGCTGGCGAGTTCGGCTTTGGCCCGCTTTGCGGAACGGCCGCGCTCGTGCTGGTCGAGCACGGCCTTGCGTAGGCGCACGGACTTCGGTGTCACCTCGACGCACTCGTCCTCTGCGATGAACTCGAGTGCCTGCTCGAGCGACAACAGGCGCGGCGGGATCAGCTTCTCGAAGGCGTCAGCCGTCGACGAGCGCACGTTCGTCAACTTCTTCTCCTTCGTCGGGTTCACGTCCATGTCGTCGGCCCTGGCGTTCTCGCCGACAACCATGCCGAGGTAGACCTCCGTGCCGGGCCCGACGAACAGCTGGCCGCGGTCCTGCAGCGACATCAGGGCGTAGCCGGTGGTCGGCCCGCCCCGATCGGCGACCAGCGACCCGCGGGTGCGTGCCCGGATCTCACCCGCCCACGGCGCGAAGCGCTCGAACACGTGATGCAGCAGCGCCGTACCCCTCGTCTCGGTGAGCAGCTCGGTGCGGAAGCCGATCAGGCCCCGCGCCGGGATCAGGTAGTCGAGGCGTACCCAGCCGGTGCCGTGGTTGACGATCTGTTCCATGCCACCTTTACGCAGCGCGAGGAGCTGGGTGAGCACGCCGACGAACTCCTCTGGCACATCGACCGTGAGGCGATCCACAGGCTCGTGCACGGCGCCGTCGACCTCCTTCGTCAGCACCTGCGGCTTGCCGACGGTCAGCTCGAAGCCCTCTCGTCGCATCATCTCCACGAGCACCGCCAGCTGCAACTCACCGCGGCCCTGTACTTCCCACGTGTCCGGGCGCTCGGTCGGCAACACCCGGATGCTGACGTTGCCGACCAGCTCGGCGTCGAGCCGGTTCTTCACCAGGCGGGCAGTCATCGACCTGCCCTCCAAGCCGGCAAGCGGAGATGTGTTGATCCCGACCGTCATCGACAGGCTCGGCTCGTCGATGGTGATGACGGGCAGCGGCCGGGGGTCGTCAGGATCGGCCAACGTCTCGCCGATCGTGATCTGGGGGATGCCGGCGACGGCAACGATCTCACCCGGCCCTGCAGCGTCGGCCGGCACCCGCTCGAGCGCGTCGGTGACGTACAGCTCGGTGATGCGAGCCCGTTCGATGGTGCCATCGGCGCGGCACCACGCCGTCGGCTGGCCTTTGCGCAGCGTGCCCGAGCGGACCCGGCACAGCGCCAGGCGGCCGACATAGGGAGAGGCGTCGAGGTTCGTGACGAGCGCCTGCAGCGGCATCGCAGGGTCGTACTCGGGCGCCGGGATGTGGTGCACGAGCAGATCGAGCAGAGGCTTCAGCGTGCCCTCTGGAAGCCCGGCCCCGTCCTCCGGTCGTTCCATGCTGGCCCGGCCTTCTCGCGACACGCAGTAGACGATGGGGAAGCCGAGTTGCTCCACCTCGGCGTCCAGGTCGAGGAACAGCTCCTCCACGTCGTGCACCACTTGGGCGATGCGGGCGTCGGGGCGGTCGACCTTGTTGACCACGAGGATCACGGGCAGGCGGGCTTCGAGCGTCTTGCGCAGCACGAAGCGGGTCTGGGGGAGGGGACCCTCGGAGGCGTCGACGAGCAGCAGCACGCCGTCGACCATCGACAGCGCCCGCTCGACCTCACCGCCGAAGTCGGCATGGCCCGGCGTGTCGACGATGTTGATCTTCACCTCGCCGTCGGGCGTGACGTGCTGCACCGCCGTGTTCTTGGCCAGGATGGTGATGCCCTTCTCCCGTTCGAGGTCCATCGAGTCCATGACCCGCTCGTTGACGTCCTGGTTCTCCCGGAACGCGCCGGACTGCCACAGCAGCTGGTCGACGAGTGTCGTCTTGCCATGGTCGACATGGGCGACGATCGCCACATTGCGCAGATCGGCGCGGCGTTGCAACTGGACCTCCGAAAGTGTTCGAGAAGCGGGGGGTTGATCAGCGTACGGCCGAAGCCAGCGGAGACTGGTGTGCTTACATCGTGCCGGTGAAGTTCGGGATCTTCTTCGAGCACCAGATCGGTCGGCCGTGGCAGCCCGACACTGAGCGACAGCTGCTCGCCGACGCGCTCGACCAGGTGGAGCTCGCCGACCGCCTCGGCTTCCAGTACGTGTGGGAGGTGGAGCACCACTTCTTGGAGGAGTACAGCCACTCGTCGGCGCCTGAGGTGTTCCTCGGGGCGGTGAGCCAGCGCACCACGAGGATCCGTCTCGGGCACGGGGTCGTGCTCACGGCGCCACGTTTCAACCACCCGGCTCGAGTGGCGGAGCGGATCTCGATGCTCGACTTGCTGTCGGGTGGGCGGGTGGAGTTCGGCAGTGGGGAGTCGTCGAGTGAGGCGGAGCTCGGTGGGTTCCAGGTCGATCCGATCCTCAAACGGGAAGCATGGCTGGAGGGGCTCGAGACCTCGCTTCGCTGCATGGTCGAGACGCCGTTCACCGGGGTCGACGGCGAGTTCGTGCAGATGCCTCCGCGCAACGTGATTCCCAAGCCGATGCAGAAACCGCATCCTCCGTTGTGGGTGGCGTGCAGCCGGCGCGAGACGATCCTGCTGGCTGCCAGCAAGGGCATGGGTGCGCTGACGTTCGCGTTCATCGACCCGGAGGAGGCGCGCACCTGGGTGACCGAGTACGAACAGACGCTGGTCAGGGAATGCGTGCCCGTCGGCTGGACGGTGAACCCCCAGGTGGCGTGTGTGAGTCCGATGATGGTGCATCACGACGAGGACGAGGCGATCCGACGGGGCGTGGAGGGTGCCAACTTCTTCGGGTACAGCCTCGGTCACTACTACGTGTTCGGGGTGCATCGGCCGGGGGTGACCGATGTTTGGGCGGAGTACCAGCAGCGCCGGTCGGGGCAGGGCTTCGATCCAGCCGCAGTGGCCGAAGCGGTGCGTGAGCAGAAACTCGGCGCCAAGGTCGCAGCGGGTGACAGCACGGGCCTGCGTGGCTGTATCGGAACACCCGAGCAGGCTCGCCAATATCTGCGCCGCTACGAGGAGGCCGGGGTCGATCAGGTGATCTTCGTGTTGCAGTCCGGACGCAACCGGCACGAGCACATCATGGAGGCGCTCGAGCTGTTCGGTCGGGACGTGTTACCCGAGTTCGGCGAACGAGACGTGGGTACCTCTGCTGCGAAGGCCGAGCGGCTGGCGCCGGCCATCGCAGCAGCGCTGGCACGCAGGAACGAGTCCGTCGCCGAGCGGGACCTTGGCGATTATCACTTCGAGGCGATCCCGCGTCAGTGGGCGGATGCAGAAGGTTCGGTGGAGATGTCCGAGTGGCTGGATCGCTTCGCCGATGACCGGGCGGCCGGCAAGCGGGATCCCGGCGCCGGGATCGCCGGTTGACGCCCGCCGGCGATCATCTGGGCGGGCATGACGGGTTCGCTGCGGTCCAGCGCTTCGCCGAGCTCATCGACGAACTCGGATCCCAGGACCCGTCGGCTGGCGCCGGTGGCCTAACCGACGTTGCGTTGGCTCTGTCCGCGGTGCTGCAACCAGGCCTCGATATCCAGGCCGCCCGCGCGGTGCTCGACGCGTTGGTCGGGAAGTGCCGGGCGGCAACGAGGGACGGCGTGATCGGCTTGATCACCACCGGACGGCTGGTTGGCGACCGGGACAACTATGGCGACTGGCGAAACTCGTGTCTCGACCTCGTGGTCCGGAAGGGGAGTGGCATTCCGATCACCTTGTCGATGATCGTGATCGAGGCGGGGCGACAGCACGATGTACCGCTCCATGGCGTCGGGATGCCGGCGCACTTCCTGGTCGGCGATCCCCTGGATCCCGACTGGTTCTTCGACCCGTTCCACGCTCGGCTGCTCGACCGTGACGGCTGCCGAGCGCTGCTGGCACAGTTGGTCGGGGAGCAGGTCCCCTGGAACGACAGCTACCTGCGCCCGGTCCCGACGATCGATGTCGTGACCAGGATGCTCAACAACCTCAAATCGTCGTTCGTCCGGCGACCCGATGCCGTGCGATTGGCGTTGGTGATGAGGATGCGGATGGCGGTCCCGCAATTCTCCGACGAGGACTATGAAGCCGCCAGATCGCTGGCGGTGTTCAACTGAGCGCAGGCGCGTCGTCGCCGACCATCGCCGCAAAACCTACTCATTAAGCTGATCCGCCGCCGCCCTCGTAGCTCAGGGGATAGAGCATCGGTTTCCTAAACCGTGCGTCGCAGGTTCGAATCCTGCCGGGGGCACCCCAGCATACGGCCGCTGATCAGGTTCTTTAGTAGGGACTTCGGCGGAACGGCTCGTCGTTGGATTGACCACCAGTGACCGCCAGTGACCGCTGTTTCCGATCCTGATTGGGAAGAGTGTGGGAAGAGATCCACCGAGACGGGCGGCCGAGGACCGATCAGGATGCACGTCGAGGCTCTCAAGAAGAGCACGGCGGCGGACCACGATCCGAGCGTTGTCTCGAGTCCGGGCAGCGCGCGCAATTGTTCGGGGGCCGACTCGTTTCAGGAACTTGTGCGTCCCGTGGACCATGACCAGGACGTCAGATCGGCGCGACTCGTTGACGCTCGACAGGCGTCGACATGTTGCGTTCGGTTTCGGTCATGGGTTCACCGCCTGGTCCCGATGAGCGATGGGTCGTGGTTGAGGATGCGCAGTTGTAGCTCTTCCAGGGACGGTGTTGGTTGCAGGCCGCCAGTTTCGATGAGGCGTCTGGTGTGCTGTCGAAACGTGTGGAGCGCTTCGGACTGGCGACCGTCGCGGTACAGGGCGAGCATGAGGTGGGCGCAGAGCCCGTCGTTTAGGGGGTGTTCGAGGATGAGTGCTGCGAGTTCGCCGACGAGGTCGACATCGCCGATGTGGAGGTCGGCGTTGATGCGAGCGGTGAGCGCGACGAGTCGTTCGGCGTCTAGACGGGTGGTCTCGCTGCGCACCGCCG
>Ga0136640_10000542_pt1 | contig 14612 bp, 14 predicted proteins | sample AntDrymUQ8642106_2_FD_105498 | JGI IMG/M metagenome (GOLD analysis project Ga0136640, IMG submission 105498) | Polar desert sand microbial communities from Dry Valleys, Antarctica - metaG UQ864 (21.06) | ecosystem: Environmental > Terrestrial > Soil > Desert | place: Antarctica: Dry Valley...
CGCTATCGCCTCGGAGTCATAGCGGGGGGTGCGTCCGGCAGGGAACATCCCCACCCGGAACAGGTCAGGCGCGAGCGCGGTTACTTCCACGGTCGTCGAGCCGGACCTGAAACGCGCCGCCCGATCGTCGTGGTCGGACAACTCCGTCGCGCCGAGTGGTTGGTAATCGCCACCGATAGCGGGCGGTCGTTCGAAGTGTTCGGTCAAAGCGTTGCTCCCTTCGGTCGCGCTGGTCAGCCAGCCAGCAAACGCTTCAGGAAGCTGACGAGCTGAAGTGCTGACAAGCTCAAAAATCTATCTCTCTTCCCATGTCCCGCTCGACGGCTCTATCGTAGACGAGGCGGGCGACGGCCATGTCTTCGAGGGCGAGGCCCTGGCTGGCGAAGAGGGTTATGTCTTCGGGGCCGCGGCGGCCTTGCATGTGGCCCGCTATTACCTGGCCGAGTTCGTAGACGGCTTCGAGGAGGATAACGCCGGTTTCGAGGGACGGCATCAGGTCTCCGGCTTCGAGCCCGATCTCCTCCCGCGAATCCACGCACACGAAGCTGGCCCGTTTCACTACGTCGCGGTCTATCTCGCTCTTGAGCAGGGAGTTGCTCCCCGCTGCATTGACGTGCGTCCCAGGCCGCAACCACTCCCCGTGCAGCACCGGCTCCCGCGAGGAGGTCATGGTTACCACGATGTCCTGGGCGGCGGGTTCGTCGGGGGCATGGGTGGTCTCTATCTCCATGCCGATCCGCTCGCCCATCTTATCCGCGAACGCCTTTCGGTTCTCCTCCGAGCGGCTATGGACGACTACTCGTTCGAGGTCACGGACGGCGGCTACCGCTTCTAGCTGGCTCTCCGCCTGCCAGCCCGTGCCGTAGAGGCCGAGGGTCGTGGCGTCCTCGCGAGCGAGATGCTTCGTCCCGATGCCGGTCGCTGCGCCGGTGCGGATCTGGCCGAGCCGGTCGGACTGGAGGATGGCGAGCAACTCCCCGCCCTCGGCGTCGAAGAGCATGGTGTAGAACCGGGCGCCGCCACGGGCGATGGTATACGCCTTGAGGCCGAGGGCATTGAACTCAGGCGCGCCCGCGAACATGACGTTCAGGCCGCTTCCTGGCAGGGACACGCGGCGGCGGGCGTGGTTGGATGCCTTGCCTTCGGCGTGCTGGCGCAGCACGGACTCCACGGCTTCGAGCGCGGAGGGCATGTCGAGCAGGTTCTCCACGTCAGACTCGGTCAGGAGCAGGGTCATGGGATATTCCTCCTGTTCGGGGGACGGTTATCGGCTAGAATCTTGCGCGTTATGCGGGTTCTCGTTTTAGACAACTACGACTCCTTTACGTACAACCTCGTGCAGTATCTGGGGGAGCTTGGGGCCGAGGTCATCGTCCGCCGCAACGACGAGGTTTCGGCGGATGAGATCCTTGCGCTCCATCCCCACAGGATAGTCGTCTCGCCCGGTCCATGCACGCCGAACGAGGCCGGGATCTCGGTGGATCTGATCTCGAAAGCCTCCGAGCACGTCGCCGTACTCGGCGTCTGCCTCGGGCATCAGGCGATAGGACAGGCATTCGGGGCGGAAGTTGTGCGCGGCGAGCCCGTCCACGGCAAGACGGCGAAGATCATCCACGACGGCGAAGGCATCTACGTGGGCCTGGATCAAGGCTTCGAGGCAACCCGGTATCATTCGCTCGTGATCGAACCTGAGTCCTTGCCGGAGTGTCTGATGATCACATCTAAAACGCAGGACGGCACGATCATGGGCGTCCGTCACAAGACCTTGCCGGTCGAGGGCGTGCAGTTCCATCCCGAGAGCGTCCTGACGAGGAACGGACACGACATCCTGAAGAATTTCCTGGATTCGTGAGCCAATGATCCGGGATTCTCTGAGAAAGGTAGCCGCCGGTGAAACCCTCTCCGAAGGCGAAGCCGAACGCGCCCTGGAGACCATCATGGAGGGCACGGTCCCAGCAGCGGCGACGGCGGCCCTGTTAACGGGCATGCGGCTCCGTGGTGAATCGGTGCCGGAGATAGTTGGTTTCGCCCGCGCGATGCGCCGCTTCGCCGGGAAGGTCGAGGCTCCGCCGGACGTGGTGGATACGTGCGGCACGGGCGGCGACGCGAAGGGCACCATAAACATCTCGACGGCGGCGGCGTTCGTGGCGCGGGGCGCGGGCGTCGTCATCGCCAAGCACGGCAACCGGGCCGCTACCAGTCGCGCAGGCTCCGCCGACGTACTCGAAGCCCTCGGCGCGGAGATAGAACTCGGCCCGAAAGAAGTCTCCCTGTGCATCGCCGAGACCGGCATCGGGTTCATGTTCGCCCGCACCCATCATCCGGCGATGCGCCACGTCGCCCCGGTGCGGGCCGAGTTGCCCTTCCGCACCATCTTCAACCTGCTCGGCCCTCTCACCAACCCCGCAGGCGCGAAGCGGCAAATCGTCGGGGTCTTCGGCCCTGACTACGTGCGTCCCGTCGCCGAGGCTCTTGCCTCTTTAGGTGCGGAGAGGGCGCTCGTCGTGCATGGGATGGATGGGATGGATGAGATCACGGTGACTGACAAAACCCTCATCGCCGAAGTCGAAAACGGAGAGATAAGCGAGTACGAGACCTCACCTGAAACCATCGGCCTCTCCCGCCACGCCCCCGACGGCCTTCTCGGAGGCGACGCCCACCTGAACGCCCACATCCTGCGCGGCGTGCTCTCCGGCGAGCAGCGGGGCGCCGCCTGCGACGTGATCCTCGCAAACGCAGGCGCCGCTATCTATGTTTCCAGCAAAGCGAAGAGCTTGGAGGAGGGTGTCCGCCTAGCCGAAGAATCCGTGGACACCGGCGCCGCCCACCGGGCCCTAGAAGACTTCGTCAGGACCACCCGTCATCTCTCGGGGCAGGCATGATGGGAGTTGTGATGGATCCCGCCCTCACCCATCGAATAGCGTCCCCTCGGACTCACCATTTACCATCCAAAGCATGACCATCCTCGACGAACTCGCCGCCGCCGCTCTCCGTCGCGCCGAGGAGTTGAAGGAACGCACCAACCTCGACGATCTGTACGAACAGGCCATGCTCTTCGAGAAGCGGGACTTCGCGGGCGCGCTCGCGGCTCCGGGCCTGTCCGTGATCTCCGAGATAAAACGCGCCTCGCCCTCAGCCGGCTTCATCCGGGAGATAGACCCCGGTCCCTGGGCCGCCAGCTACGAGCGGGAAGGAGCGAACTGTCTCTCCATCCTCACCGAGCCAGACCGCTTCAAAGGTTCCCTCGAAGACCTCGACGCCGCCCGCGAAGCCACCGCGCTCCCCGTCATCCGCAAGGACTTCACCGTGGACGAAGTACAGGTCCTCGAAGCCGCGACCCGCGCCGACGCCGTGCTGCTCATAGCCGCCCTCTTCGACGCCGATTCTCTCGCCCGCTACGTCTCCCTCTCCGTCGAAGTCAGCCTCACGCCGCTGGTGGAAGTCCACGACGAGCGGGAAGCGGAGCTTGCGCTGGAGTCCGGCGCGACGGTTATCGGCATCAACAACCGCGACCTCCGCGACTTCACCGTGGACCTCGGGACCTTCGAGAAGCTAGCTCCCCGGCTCGCCGGGACCGTCCTCGTCGCCGAGAGCGGTGTCACCTCACCCGAAGACGCTCGTCGCCTGCGAGATGCCGGGGCAGATGCAGTCCTCGTCGGAGAGGCGGCGATGCGCGACCCGGCGCTCGTAGCGAAGCTTTCCGCACTGGCCTAGTTCGTCGTGGGCTTGGTTGATCCGAGCTTACTGTCGGTGCCAGATTTATATAGCTCATAACAGGGAGAGCAGTACGACGTGAAAAGAGAGACACTCGGCAAGACAGGATACGTTTGCATACTGATAAATCCCACTTTCCCCAGCTACGTGAAGATAGGCAAGACAACTAAAGACCCAGAGGTTCGTGCCAGAGAGCTCTCGTCGGGCACCGGCATACCCGCACCATACGGTGTTGCGTGGGATGTGTTTGTGAGTAATTGTGGCGAGGTTGAAAGGCTCGTACACCAGAGGCTCGCGCATGCCAGGGCAAGGAATGATCGGGAGTTCTTCGCTATCCCACTGAGGAGGGCCGTATCTGTCCTTACTGAGATTGCGATGCCGTTTGAATGCGATCCAGAACTAACCTATCAGGCCGTAGGCTCAGAAGCAGACGACGAGCTTTCCACTACACATGGTGTGAGACCATCTGGCAATCAGAATGAGAAAAAGCAAGTTGGCACAAGGGTTTCCACTTCAGCGCGAGAAGAGTTGATCGAAATAGCCGCCGACTCCCACGTTATAAGAAGCGAGGAACCACCGTATGGCGGTACTGGGAAGACGATAGCCCGAGTTTCCTATGAGGTCTTGGCAGAAAACCCATACGTATTCAGCGAACCAGAATTCTACCATGAAGTTCATGTTATTCGACGCAAGCGCCCCGACCTCAGGATAGAAAGCTACAACATCAAAAAATTGGCGCTCGTCAAAAATTTTGGCTGGGGTATCCATCGCAACAAGGATGGGAAGCTGGCTCTGGTACCTTGCGAATCAGAGATATATAAAGAACTACTCGCAGACCAGTTGGTAAAGAAGACGAAGGCATACAGAAACCGATCATCCACAAGAACGGAATAGTAGACAAATTGGACTCGTTCGTCACTTGGCGACGGCGTAGGCTGGGATAATGCGATCATCATTGTGCGCAGGTCCATCTTGACCTCTCGAATGGACCTGCGCACGCCTTGCGTTACGGTCTCGCGGTTAGCTTGGCGCTATCGCGGGTTGCTCCATGCCGTGCAGGCGCAGGAGGTTGGTGCCCAGGATCTTGCGCTTCGCTTCCTCGGTGAACGGAGGGACGCCGTAGCCCGTGTGCATCATCTCGGGGATCTCGAAATCCATGAACTTCTCTATCGCCCATTGCGGGGTAAACACCGGCGTCTCGGAGCCCCAGACGATCTTGTCTTCGCCGGCCCAGAACAGGAGCTTGCCGAGGATCTCGGCGAACTGCATGGGAGCGCGGTCTATGAGGTTGATCGTCGCGGCGATAGAAGCGTAGAGGTTGGGCCAGCGGATTAGCTGGTAGAGCACCTCGTCCAGAAAGGGCATCCCGACGTGGAAGATGACGAAGTTGATGTCCGGGAAGTGCTCGGCGCAACCATCCATGTCCCAGGTCTGCAGGTGCTCGATGTGCTGCGGGCCGAGCGGGATCCCTTTGTGTACACCGGCGAGGTTGATGTCCAGCTCGAGCATCTTCTCGAATATGGGGAAGGCGATCTTGGGGTCGTCCATCCGCCACGCGACCTGCTCGCCGTAGTCGTAGCGGGTGTTGTAGAACTTGAACGCCTTCGCCCCGTACTCCTTGACCTGAACCTCCATCAGGTCGAGCGCCTTCCGACCCTCCAGCGGGTTCACGGTCCCCCAGAAGACGAATTTATCCGGGTAGCGTTGCGCAAGCTCCGCGCACTTCTCCCACGAGGAGAGCCCGTCCGCGAACATGTCCGTTAGCGGCAGCGGCATGGAGACGCACAGGTCCACGTCGGAATCGGCGATGAGCGATGCGATGTCCTCGACCGACCAATCGCGCTTCCACTGCTCGGGCGTCCAGGGGGTTAGATCCGGCGGGGTGAGCGCCTGATTGAAACCGAACAGGTGGTCGCTGAACATCTGTCCGGCCTTGCCGAAGGTGTTCTCCGGGCTGAAGTTGAAGGGGTGCGCAACCCCGTCGAAAACGAACGCATCACGGATCATCTCGTCACCTCCCGCGCGCCTTCGGCGCGTCTCTGCCTGCTCGCCAACGCTCTCTCCCTCGCCTCGCGGATAAAGGCTTCCCGATCCGCCACCGCTGCGGGCGGCGGCAACCACCGCAGCTTCTCGCGGGCCGGCTCGGAGAGCCGATCCGGACTCCAGACCTTATCCCAGACTATCTCGACCCTCGCGCCCTCCACCTCCGGCAGCGACTCGACCTTGTCCTGGATCATGCTCAACAGGTCCACCGCGAACGGGCACCAGCCGGAGGTCAACACCAACTCGACCTTCGCCCCCTCGCCGTCAAGCTCGACGGACTCGATCAAACCCATGTCCACGACGGATATCTCTTTTTCCTTGCAACAGGGATCGTAGACCGTGCGCAGCGCGTCGAGGACGACTTCGGATACTTCGGACGAAGGCTCCCCGGCGTCAGCGCGATTCGATGCTTCGATCATGCTCCTCCTTTCCCCGAGTCCGAGAAGCGGACCCAATACCATGCTTTCCCTTGCCGAATGGTAACCGCATGGAAGATCAGGAGCAACCAGGCAAGATGGATCTCCAACGCCGGCCGGAGACGCGGCGATGCGCGACCCATCGCTGATTGAATATGCCCGCGACGTTCATCCGGCGCAGGCTCTCCGAAGGGCGTCTCCGGTCCCTGACGCCACGGGAGGCCGAAGTGCTTCGGCTCATGGCCCTAGGTTATACGAACCCCCAGATCGCCCGTAAATTCGAGTTCAGCGTCGGCACGGCCAAGCTCCACGCGCAACACATCTACGCCAAGCTCGGAGTCTCCGACCGTACCCACGCCGCCGCCCGCGCCGTCGAGATGGGGCTGACGACCCCTCTGTGAGAAATCCACGTAATTGAAAACCCCGAGAGAGGCTAAAATAGAGGCAGGAAAGGTTTCCAGCGAGAGGAGAGAGGGATGCCCGAAGGCGAAGCGGAGCGGAGGTCTTCTTGGGATCGGCTGTTCGCCAATTCCGGGGAGTCGGAGAACGAGCGACGAGTTCTCGAGTACATCATCCACCGCATGAACGAGGATGGGCACCTGCGGGACGTGGTCCAGGAAGAGTACGTGCGCAGAAACCTCACCGAGTCCCAGAGACAGGACATCGTGAGCAACCCCAGGCTACTGGAGGCGGTCAGGGAACGAATGCAGGAGGCGTTCCGTTCCGGGGAACTCGACCCGAACAGACGCCCGGAGTAGTACCCTGACCGCGCCTCAAGTTGTATAATTTCCGGGTTGCGAGCTTTTATATTCTCGGGAGGGTGGATGCCGATCTACGAGTACAAGTGCGATAATGGACATCTCTTCGACGTGATGCAGAAGATGTCCGAAGATCCCCTAGCCGCCTGCATCGAATGCAGCGCGCCGGTGAGGAAGGTCATGCACCCCGTCAACATCTCGTTCAAGGGCTCCGGCTTCTACTCCACCGACTACAAGAATGGCAGCCGCTCCGAGAAGATGGAGAAGTCCGAGAAGAGCGAGAAGTCCGAGTCCTCGGGCAACGGCGACTCTGGTTCCTCGGACAAAGCCTCATCCGATAAAAGCGGCAAGGAATCCGGCGCCTCCTCCGAGAAGACCGCGAAGAAGCAGGACTGAAAGTGTCCCCGAGGGCGGCGGATACTGGGCGCGGAAGAGATGAGCCGGGAGGGCTCGCTTTGCGGCTTGCGCGGGCCGCTGTCTTCGGCGTCACGCTCCTCTTCGTCCTCGCCGCGCTCACCGTCTCCTCCGCGCTCGTCGTCTACACCGCCTGGCTCCACCACCTGCGCGAAGGCGCCTTCGCCCTCATCTTCGCCGTCCTCTCCGCCCAGATAGCCCTCAATTGGCTCCTCTGGCGCGATGAGGAGGAATAGCCAATAGCCGGTTAGCACCTCGGCTAGTCAGCACTTCAGCATTCTGGTTTTCGTCCGGATCATGCGCCGCTTCGCGCCGCTTGTCCCCCGACCGTCCAGGAGTTCTTTCTGACAAGTTCTCATTGAAAAGTCCTGCAAATTGAACCTCAAGTTCTGGTACAGGTAGCCTGGACAATATCCTCCCGTTTCCCGTATAGTGACTTTCGTCCGGGATGGACGGGAGAATGGGCGACTGGCGGCGTCATCTTTTGGGGCGTCGCTGGGAGTCTGTGAGAGATCTGGGGGAGAGCTTGACGGTCACGCCATTCGCGCATCTGCACTGCCATTCGGAGTACTCGATGCTCGATGGGGCGAGCCGGATCCGCGACCTGATCTCCTTCGCCAAAGACCAGAATATGCCGGGCCTCGCACTCACCGATCATGGCGTGATGTACGGCGCAGTAAAGTTCTATAAAGAAGCAACGAACGCCGGCATAAAACCCCTCCTGGGCTGCGAAGTGTATGTGACGGCGGATCGTCACGACCGCAGTCGCGCCCCGTACTATCACCTCACGCTCCTTGCGCGCACCGCCGAAGGCTACAAGAACCTCATGAAGCTCTCCACTTGCGGTTTCCTCGAAGGCTTCTATTACAAGCCTCGGGTGGATATAGAGATGCTGAAAAAGCTCGGAAAGGGCATCATCTGTCTCTCCGGCTGCCTCTCCGCCGAGGTGCCGACCCGGATACTGGAAGGCCGGCCCGATGCGGCGCGTGAGCGTTTGCTCGAGTATGCGGAGATCTTCGACGCCGTGTACCTGGAGATGCAGGACCACGGGATCCCCGAGCAGCGGCGAGTGAACGAGGGCATCATCCGGCTGCACGAAGAGACTGGCATTGACCTCGTCGCCACCAACGACTCGCACTACACCGCCCGCTCCGATGCCAGGATGCACGACGCGCTGCTGTGCATCGGGACGGGCAAGTTCATGAGCGACCCCAACCGCATGAAGTTCTTCGGCGAAGAGTTCTACGTCAAGGACGTCGAGGAGATGGCCCGTATCTTCCCCGATCATCCCGAGGCTCTGGAGAACACCCTCAAGGTCGTCGAGAGCGTCGAGGATATCGGGATGGAGCTTGGCAAGACGAGGTTGCCGAACTTCCCGAAGCCGCAGGGGTACACGGCAGATGCGTATCTGCGGGAGCGGTGCGAGGAGGGATTGAAAAACCGGTACGGTTCGCGGGCAAAAGAACCCGAGATCCAACGTCGGCTTGACTTCGAGCTTCAGACCATTGGCAACATGGGGTTCGCGGACTACTTCCTGATCGTTTGGGACTTCGTGAGGTATGCGAAGCAACGCAAGATCGCGGTCGGCCCCGGTCGTGGATCGGCGGCTGGCTCCATCGTCGCGTACGCACTGGAGATCACGGACCTCGATCCCTTGCAATATTCGCTGCTCTTCGAGCGGTTCTTGAATCCGGATCGCATCAGCATGCCGGACGTGGACATAGATTTCTCCGTCTCCGGGCGGGCCGAAGTGATGCGCTACGTCACCGAGAAGTACGGCGGGCACGAACACGTAGCCCAGATCATCACGTTCGGGACGATTGGCGCGAAAGCCGCGATCCGGGACTCCGGTCGTATCTTTCAGTACCCGTACTCCGAAACCGACAAGCTCGCCAAGTTCATCCCGGATAAGCCGGTCGGAACCACCCTGCGCGACGTACTGACACCGGGTGATGACGGTCTCTACGTCGCCGGAGAAAAGCATCCGGGGGCGGCCCGCGACATCATGGATTTCGTTCAACGGAACGAGGGCGGGAAGAAGGTCCTCGATAACGCCTTCGAGATAGAAGGCTTCGCCCGTCACGCAGGGACCCACGCCGCCGGGGTGGTGATCTCCGAGCAGCCATTGACGGATATTGTGCCGCTCCAGCGCATAGCGCGGGACGAGAACTCCGTGATGGTCCAGCATCCGATGAGTGATGTGGAGGCGCTCGGGTTGCTGAAGGTGGACTTCCTGGGGCTCAGGAACCTCGATGTGATCGAAGAGACGCAGGCGACCATCCGCGAGGCGACGGGCGAGGAGTTGGACATAGCCGGTATTCCCCTCGATGACCCGAAGACGCTCGGGCTTTTCGCCAGGGGCGACACTTTCGGGGTCTTCCAGTTCGAGTCGAGCGGTATGCAGCGGATGCTCCAGGAGGTGCGTCCCGACCGCTTCGACGACCTCGTGGCCCTGAACGCCCTTTATCGCCCCGGCCCGATGGACTACATCCCAACCTTCAAAAAGGGCAAGCACGATCCCGAGAGCGTCGAATACCTCGACGAGCGATTGAAACCCATCCTGGAGCCGACGTACGGCGTCGCCGCCTATCAGGAACAACTCATGGAGATCTCCAAGTTGCTCGGCGGCTTCACCCCCGGCGAGGCCGATACGCTCCGCAAGGCCATCGGCAAGAAGAACGTCAAGCTCCTCTCGCCGCTGAAGGATAAGTTCACGGATGGATGCCGCGACAACGCCGTCGCGCCGCGCGTCGCCGAAGAACTATGGAACTGGATGGAGAAGGCTGGGGGCTATTCGTTCAACAAGAGTCACTCGGCCTGTTACTCGTTCCTGGCGTTCCAGACGGCGTACCTCAAGGCCCATTATCCGCAGGCGTACATGGCGGCCCTGATGAGCAGCGTCATGAATACCAAAGACCGGGTGCCGCAGTACGTGGCGGAGGCGCGGGCGATGAAGATAGAGGTGATGCCGCCTGATGTGAACGAGTCGGGCAGACGCTTCACCGTGGTGGGAGACACCATCCGCTTCGGGCTCTCGGCGGTCAAGAACGTCGGGGAGAATACGGTCGAGGCGATCATCGCCGCCAGGGAGGAAGATGGTTCCTTCACTGATGTCTTCGATTTCTGCGAGCGGGTTGATTCGAAGACTTACAACAAGCGGACGATAGAATCTCTCATCAAATGCGGGGCTTTCGACTTCTCCGGGACTTCGCGCGCGGCCATGATCTCGGTCCACGCCAAGGCCGTCGAACGCGCGGCCCGAAGCCTCAAGGACGCCAACGACGACCAGTTCTCGATGTTCGCGGCGGAGGAGATAGCGCCACCGAAACCGGAGATACCGAACCTGGAAGACGACCGCCGCGAGAGGCTGGAGTGGGAGAAGGAGGCTCTTGGCCTCTTCGTCTCCGATCATCCGCTGCGCCCCGTCCTCCACAAGCTGGGCAAGCACGTCAACACGACCGTCTCCGACCTCGACGGCTGCCGCGACGGGGCAGTGGTGTGGGTCGGGGGGCTTGCGACGAGCGTGCGCGTCAATACCACGCGCAAGGGCGACAACATGGCGATGCTCCAGCTCGACGACACACGGGGTCTGGCCGAGGTCATAGTGTTTCCCAGGGTGTATTCGAGCTGCGCGGAGTGCGTGCGCGAGGACGCGGTGCTCAAGGTCAAGGGACGGGTGGAGCGCAAGGAAGGCATCCCGCGCATCGTGGCGCTTGAGATGGAGGAGCTGCACTTGGAGCCGGGGCCTGATCCCATCTATCTGGATGCTTCGGTTTTCGTCGGCCTCCAGCGCGAGGAAGCATCTCGGGCCTTTGGCTTGCTTGCCCGGTATCCGGGGGAGAGTCCCGTGTTCTTGTTCTCCGGGAACAGCGCGTTGGAAGAGAGGATCTTCGCGGTCGAGGATTCCTCTGACTTTCATGCGGAGCTGAAGCAGATCCTCGGTTCCAGATGTATCTCGTACACGTCCCCGGTGGCACCGGACTCGCCGTTGGCGGAGCCGGAGATGGAGCAGGTCTCGTAGTTCCACCGCCGGGGTGAAAGGGTTGCGTTCGGCGGCGCTTCGGGCGAAGATGGGCGCTCTTTGCTGAACGAACGGAGGGTCGTAATGATGGACGGAAAGATAGTATTCACTCGCGGCGTCCCGCCGCCCGAGGCGTTCCCGGCGGAGGAGCTGAGTGAGTGCTTCGACGCGGCTATCCGGAACGACACGGCAGTCGTGTTGCAGTACGGTCAGCAGCCTGGCTACGCGCCGCTGCGCGAGGAGCTTGCGCGGGAGTACGGTGTCTCCGAAGATGAAATTCTGGTCGGCAACGGTTCTTTGCAGTTGCAGGACCTCGTCTCGGCGCGCCTGATCCGGGATGGCGCCGTGGTGTTCACGGAGCAGCCGAGCTACGACCGGGCGATCTCCACGTTCCGCAGACGTGGAGCCCGAACCATCGGCATCCCACTCGAAGAGGACGGCATAAGCGTCGAGCGTCTGGAGGCCGCGCTTTCTCGGGAGGTCCCGGCCTTCCTCTACCTCGTACCGGACTTCCAGAACCCGGCGGGGGCGACGCTCTCGCTAGAGAAGCGGCGGCGAATCGTGGAGCTTGCGGACGAGTACGGGTTCTGGGTGATAGAAGACATCCCGTACCGGAAGCTGCGCTACCGGGGCGAGGACCTGCCGATGCTGCGGGAGATTGATTCATCACATGTCATTACCATGAGCTCGTTCAGCAAGCTCCTCAGTCCCGGCATACGGGTCGGGTTCATGCTCGCGCCTTCCGCTTTGATCCGGGACGTAACCACCCTCGGGGAGAACACGTACCTCTCGCCGGTGTTGCCGACGCAGGCGGCGGTGGCCGAGTACCTGAAGCGGGGCTGGCTCGCCCCGAACATCGAGCGTCTCAAGGAGTTGTACCGGCCCCGTTGGGAGGCGATGTCCGGGGCCGTGCGCCGCGAGTTGCCGGAAGCACGGGCATTCATCCCGGATGGCGGCTTCTTCGTGAGCGTGATGCTCCCGGAGGGCTCGAACACGGAGAACCTCGTTGGCCGGGCCAAAGACATCGGGCTCGTGTTGACGCCCGGCTCGGCGTTCTTCGCCGACCCTGACGACGGAGAATCGCCGGTGGGCGACCGCTTCGTGCGGTTGCCGTTCTGCGCCGTCAGCACGGAACAGATAGACGAAGGCGTTCGGCGGCTGGCGAGCCTGATCTAGTTTTGGAGCCCGCTATCGGGATGGTAAAATCCAGGGCATGACTCAAAAAATACAGAAAACAGAAGAGGAATGGCAGGATCAGCTAACGTCCGAGCAGTACCGCGTGACGCGCATGAAAGGCACCGAGCGCGCTTTCACGGGCGATTACTGGGACACCAAGGAAGCGGGCACGTATAGCTGCGTAGCCTGCGGAACGCCGCTATTCAGCTCCAAGAGCAAGTACGACTCCGGCACCGGCTGGCCCAGCTTCTGGGAGCCGGTAGACGAGGGGAATGTGGAGACAGAAGAGGATCGCCTTCTCTTCATGAAGCGCACCGAGGTGCATTGCGCCGCCTGCGGGGCGCATCAGGGCCACATCTTCGACGACGGCCCCGCCCCGACCGGCCAGCGATACTGCATCAACTCCGCCGCGCTCAAGTTCGACCCGAAGTAACGAGGAATCCTCGCCCGGCCTCCGGGTCGGGCGAGGATTGGAACGCTGGCGAACACGGAGCGACCGTCCACGAACGAAGGTTGCGCGGGGTATAGTGACAACGCCGACTGGTAACGCTTTCGACCACACATTCTGGCGGCAGCGTCGCCAGCGGACTATTCCTTACCGCTTACTTAATGATGGCTGCAGCTGTGCGGAATACAGCGATGCGTTGGGCACCGCGAATTGATACGCTTTTGACTGCATCTTAATCAGGTGTTGGTGATGAATACTCCGATTAAAACCTCCGCTGAAGTCTGCTAGTTGTCGTGCCTCGACGGTAGTTCTGAGGTTCCTAGCTTTTGCCTGTTCAGGATGCAGTCGTAGCCCACCTCTCAAAATCGGCATGGGAAAGCTGTACTTTGCCTCGTTCTTGAAGCCACAATTCATATGGAGGTTGAAGCTCTGAAGCGATATGTGGCCAATCTACTTCCAAATATCGACTACCAAGGTAACGCATTTGGTACGTTACAGTGTGCCCTGAGTCGTTCATAGTCTCGAATGTATCTTTATTACTAAGGCAAATAGCGGCAGCTAGAGCGAACAAGTCGAACTCAGATTGGTTCCGTGCTTGCTGTGCTTCAATCGCTGACTGAATAAGAGGATGATTGCGATTTACACTTACGAATGGCAAGTGAGCGGACACAATATCGCTCAGGTCCCCCACGTAGTCGAGTGCAGGCACGACGCTGCCAAAGCTAGGCCACAACGCAAATTCCCAAGAGGCCTGATTCGGTGAAACCGGTTCTCTAGGAGTAATCTGAGGGTTGGTGCCTTCAAGGGAAATAGTCGAGAGATTCAAGAGTGTGGTCTTCAGGTGCCAGTCTGGAGGGTCACCGCGACCGTCTTCTCTCCACCTCCTGAGCTCATCCGTAACCCCAACGCGCTGACCATCTTCGGTTGTTAGCTCAAACAACTCACCAACTTCGGCCGCTTCTAACAATCCAGGAGAAGAGACCTCCAACGACCCAAGAGAAGAGATCTTTTCCCATTCGACGGTTCCTTCGCGGAGTAAAGGCATCGATACATACGCCCATATAGCCTTTTCTCGCATCCAAGGTATATAAGCTCTGTGAATTGTCGCCAGTTGCCACAAAATACTGCTATCTTCAGCATCGCTGAGCCGCTGAGCAACCTGCTCCCAAAGCCGTCCTTGAGTTAGACTCGCTAGTGTTTGCACCTGCTTCCAACTAGGTTCTCCTCGGCTGCTACCTATGCGGCTTGGAGGAACGCGAGCTGGGGTCAATAAGGGTTTGAGTGTGCCTCGAACGTCTAAAACGAAATAATCCCTGCCGAGATCGATCACATTGGCTCGGTGTCCCAGATGAAAGTTGTCTCTGCGGCGACCTGGATCACCACATACAAGAATGCCATCTAAACACGTTTGACCCTCGTCATATCGGCGGTTCTCCTCAATCACTTCGGCAGCGAGCAGTTTGAGGTAACAGCCACGCAGTGGTTGACCAGTTGATACGTCCCACGCGGCTTCGTCGTTAGCAATGCTCGGCAGTCCGTGCTCATCGATTAGGAAACTCGACCGCACCAGACCGTCCATCCGTGAGTCCAATTCTGAAAACCGTTGTTCAAGCGTAATACAG
>Ga0136640_10000543_pt1 | contig 14606 bp, 15 predicted proteins | sample AntDrymUQ8642106_2_FD_105498 | JGI IMG/M metagenome (GOLD analysis project Ga0136640, IMG submission 105498) | Polar desert sand microbial communities from Dry Valleys, Antarctica - metaG UQ864 (21.06) | ecosystem: Environmental > Terrestrial > Soil > Desert | place: Antarctica: Dry Valley...
GCCACCCGGCCAAGCGAGCCTTGAAGGTGAGGACGCTCGACATCGCGAAGCGCCTCCTCGACTACGGCTTCCATCCGCCGACGATCTACTTCCCGCTGCTGGTGGACGAGGCGCTGATGTTCGAGCCGACCGAGACCGAGACCCGCGAGTCGCTCGACGAGCTGGCCGATGCGATCGAGTCGATTTTGGCCGAGGCCGAGGAGGACGCTCAGATCCTGATCGACGCGCCCTACACGACGCCGGTGCGTCGCCTCGACGAAGCGGCCGCGAGCCGCAGTCCGGTCATCCGCCAGCCGCTCGGCTGAGGGTGCCAGTGTCGCGCCCGGCGACGCGCGTGATCTCCTCGACGTCGCCGTTGCGTGCGCTCAGCTTCCGCCCGGCCAGGCGCGCGACCGCGCCGGTCTGAGCGCGGATCCGTCCGGCAGGGTTCGTATCGTGGTACGAACGTATGTTTGTAATAGAAGGCGAAGCCTCGGCCCCCTCAGCAAAGCTCGAAGCTCCTGCCGCTCCGTGTCGGGAGTCCTCCAGAGAGGTGCCGCTGGAATTGCTCGAGCGCGAGATCGAAGCGCTTGCAGCGCGAGCGAACGCCGGCATGTGCCGCTGGCTCGACTTGATCGCGGAGTTCGATCGCCGCGAGGGATGGGCCACGTGGGGTTGTCTCTCGTGCGCCCACTGGGTTTCCTGGCGGTGCGCGGTCTCGTTGCGTTCCGCGCGCGAGCACGTGCGCGTGGCGCGCTGCCTCAGCGAGCTCTCCACTCTGCACACGGAGTTCGCCGCGGGCCGACTCTCGTACTCGAAGGCCCGTGCGCTCACCCGTGTCGCCACGGCTGTCAACGAGGAGGAGCTGCTCGAGTTGGCCGCGCACGCCACGGCTGCTCAGCTCGACATCCTCGTCCGCGCGTACAGCCGCGCGAGCGCCGCCCAGGCCCGCGACGTGCATCGCAACCGCTACCTGACCTGGAACCACGAAGACGACGGGTCGCTTTCGCTGCATGCGAACCTTCCGGCCGAGGACGGAGCGACCGTGCTGGCTGCCCTGGAGGCGGCGGCCGAGCGGATCCGGGAAGACCGGCGCAAGGATGACCACGGCGATCTACCGCAGATGGGTGAGTTGGACGGTTCCGCGGAACCGCGGGAAGTCGGGTTGAGCGTGTCGCGAGCCGAGGCATTCGTGGCGATGGCGGTCGATTCCATGCGTGCTGGAGGGGTTGGATCGAAGCCGGCCGACCGCAACCTCGTGGTCGTCCACGTCGACGCGGCGGAGTTGGTGGCCGACGGGGAAGGTCGATGCCACATCCGCGACGGCTCAGGCCTGCGAACCGAGACGGCCAGGAGGCTCGCGTGTGACGCGAGCGTCGTCACGTTCCTCGAACGCGACGGCGAGCCGCTTTCGGTGGGACGTCGCACCCGCACGGTGCCGCCGGCGATGCGACGCGCGGTCGAGGCACGTGATGGAGGCTGCCGCTTTCCCGGTTGCCACAACAAGCGCTACGTGGACGCTCACCACATCGAACATTGGGCGGCGGGAGGTGAGACACGTGCGAGCAATCTCTTGATGCTGTGTCGCCGGCACCACCGGATGGTCCACGAGGACAGCTACTCGATCGAGTCCGCGGCAAGCGGTGAGGTCACTTTCAAGCGGCCCGATGGCATCCCGATCCCCGTGGCGCCGGCTTTTCCGCCGCCTTCGGTGGCGCCGCCTCTAGCGCTCGGCGCGGTCGGCGAAGCGGTTGCGCCAGGCCCACTTCGGATCGGCACCGGCGAGACGATGCACCTCAACCTCGCGGTGCTGGCGATGTTTCAGATCTGCGAGCCGTCGCCGAGGGCGGGCCCCGAAACGGCCGGTCCCGTGAGCCCTGTCATCGCACCAGCCGCAGCGTCTCCCTGAGCTTCAGCGGCGCTCCCATCCGCAGCACGGCCCGGTCGTAGATGCGGGCCGCCAGCCACAGGAGGGCAAGCGTCGCAGCGACCATTAGGACGATCGAGATCACCAGCTCGATTGCCGGCAGCGAGTCCTGCGCCGCGCGCGCGGGCACGATCATCGGCGCGAGCGGCGGGATGAAGGTGGCGACGACGGCGAGCGTGGAGTCCGGATCGTTCGACGCCGAGATCCCCACAAGATAGGCGGCGACGAGCAGCATCGTGAGCGGTGCCGACGAGCTGTTCACGTCTTCCTGGCGGGAGACGATGGCGCCCGAGATCGCGTACAAGCATGCGTAGACCAGGTAGCCCAGTACGAAGTAGACGCCGACGAGTACGGCGGTCGAGACCGTGGAGTCGGGCAGCTCGAGCGCGCCGGTGGGAATGGCTGCGATCAAGCCGGCCGCGACGATCAGCAGCAGTTGCCCGAGGCCGAGCAGGCCGATCCCCAGCACCTTGCCCGCGAGGAGATGGACGGGCCGGATGGTCGAGAGGATCACCTCGACCACGCGGGTCGACTTCTCCTCGACGACGCCGATCGCGACCGCGATGCCGAACGAGATGATCGCGATGTAGAGGAGAAGGCTCGAGACGAAGGCGACGCCACCGCTCGATTCTTCGCCAAGCTCCTCGACCTCCAGAGGCTCGGGCTGGAGCGCGGCTTGGATCGTCTGGTCGTCGACGCCCTTGGAGCGGAGTGCCTCGGTCCCGGCAACGTCGCGCGACGCCTGTTGAATCAGCGCGGTGAGCGTCTCTGAGGGTCCGCTGCCAGTCAGGAGGGTCCCTTCGACGAGGGCCGCGTCCAGGTTGCCGGCCTCGATCGCGGCGCGTGCCCCGGCCTCGTCGTCGAGCGTCTGGACGTCGAGCTCGACCCCGAAGGCCTCCTGCTGAGCGGTGGCTGCGTCGGTCACCGCGCCGGCCTCGTCGCCGACGGTGCCGACCTTGAAGGTGTCGGTGCCGCCGCTCGTGAGCGAGGCGACCACGACGATTGCGACCACGATTGCGACCTGGAGCGCGGTCGAGGCGAGGAACGCCCTGCTTCGGGCGCGTTCGGAGATCTCGCGGCGGGCGGTGAGGAAGATCGCGCGGCGGTCGGTCACAGGGGCTGCCCCTCCAAGGCCTGCGAGTCGTCGGCGACCACGTCGCGGAAGAGCTCGGCGAGGTCGGGCGACTCCGGGCCGAAGCGCCTCACGCTTCCCCGCGTGCGAGCCTCGTCCAGGAGGCGCTGGGGGTCCACGCCGTCGTCGAGCTCGAAGACGCTGCCCGAAACGGATCGCACCCCGGCGAGCGCCGGCACCCAATGGCCGCCCCCGCCGCCGCCGCCCTCGCCCTCGAACTCGACGAGCCAGCGTCGCCCCGCTCGCTCCGTTCGCAGCTCCTCGACGCTCCCCGACGCGACGAGCCGGCCGTCCTTGATGATCGCGACGGCGTCGCAGAGGCGCTCGACCAGCTCGAGCTGGTGCGAGGAGAAGACGACCGGAACGTTCCGCTCGCGCGCCTCGCCCAGGAGCACCTCGCTCAGGACGTCGACCCCCACGGGGTCGAGCCCCGAAAAGGGCTCGTCGAGGATCAAGAGGTCGGGTTCGTGGACGAGGGCGGCGGCGAGCTGCACGCGCTGCTGGTTTCCGAGTGAAAGCTCCTCGACCCGGTCCCCGCGCCGCTCGGCAAGCCCGAGGCGTTCTGTCCACCGCTCGGCATTCTCGGCCGCGGTCCCCGAGTCGAGCCCGTGGAGCTCGGCGAGGTAGGTGAGCTGCTCGGCCACCCGCATCTTCGGGTAGAGGCCGCGCTCCTCGGGCATGTAGCCGATCCGCCGTCGCATCTCGATGTCTAGCGGGCTGCCGGCCCAGCTCACGGTGCCCGAGTCGGGCGCCAGCACGCCGATGACGATCCGCATCGCGGTGGTCTTGCCCGCCCCGTTCGGCCCCACGAAGCCGAACATCTGGCCCGGCTCGACCTCGAAGCTGAGCTCGTCCAGAGCCTGCGTATCGCCATAGCGCTTGCTAAGGCTGGACAACTCGAGCATCTGGACGGGGTCTACCCCATACGGTCAATGCGACACGGGTCGCGTTTACGCACCGCCGGTTCCGTTCAACTCTCGGGCAGCGTCTGTTCGAGCTCGAGAACGGGGGCGAAGAGGTCGCCCTGCTTCTCGATGCGCTCGAGAACCGCTGCGGCCTCGAACGCGAGGTCCTCATCCCCCGAGGCCCCGGCAGCAACCTCGTCCCAGGTCACGGGCGTCGAGATCGTGGGCCGCTCGCGCGCGCGCAGCGAGTAAACCGAGACCGTCGTCTTCGAGCGGGTGTTCTGGCTCCAGTCGACGAGCACCTTGCCGATTCGAAGCGACTTGGTCATCCGCGAAACCACGAGGTCGGGCTCGGCCCGCTCCATCGCCTGGGCTACGGCCTGGGCGAACGGCTTGGTCGTCTCATAGGTCGCGGAGCCGTTCAGGGGGACGTAGACCTGGAGGCCCTTCGAGCCCGAGGTCTTCGCGAAGGACTCGAGCGCCATCTTGGCGAACAGCTCGCGCACCCTTTCGGCGACCACGCAGCACTCGCGGATGCCGGCGGGCGGCCCCGGGTCGAGATCGAAGGCGATCACGGTCGGGCACTCCATGTCGGAGACCTTCGAGAGCGACGGATGAAGCTCCAGCGCCCCCATCTGCCCGAGCCACACAAGGGTGGCCGTGTCGTCGCAGACGATGAAGTCGATCTCACCGACCCGGTCCATTCCCACCGGTTCGGAGTGGATCCATTCCGGCGCGCCCTTCGGCTTTCGCTTCTCGTAGAAGCGCTCGCCGCCCACCCCGTCGGGAAACCGCACGCGCGTGAGGGGGCGGCCGGCGAGGTGCGGCACCAGCGCCGGGGCGACGCGCGCGTAGTAGTCGATCGCCTCCGCCTTGGTCGTCTTCGACTTCGGCCAGAGGACCTTGTCGAGGTTCGAGAGGGAGAGGGTCCGACCCTCTACTTCGACTTCGCTGCGCTTTTCTTTGCCGGCGATTTCTTGGCCCGGGCGGTCTTGGACTTCGCGGCCGACTTCTTCTGAGGCGACTTCTTCTTCTGGGAGCCCGAACCCGACGAGGAGCTCGACTCCTTTTTGGCACCGCCGCCGAGCGGCTCCGAGCGAACCGCGGCCAGGCTCTCCTCGAGCGCGGCCATCAGGTCGGGCGCCCGCGTGGGCTTCGGCGCCTCGGACTCGACCTCCACGATCGATTCGCCCTTGGCCTTGCGCTCGATCAGGGCGAGCAGCTCCTCGCGGTACTCGTCCTTGTAGCCGGTCGGGTCGAACTCGCCGGAGAGCTGTTCGATGAGCTGCTTTGCCATGTCGACCTCGGCCTTGCGAGGCTTCTCGACGTCTTCGCCCAGGACCTCGGAGATCTCGTCGGGCGAGACGACCTCGTCGGCGAAGCGCATGGTCGCCATCGTGAGGACGTCGCCCATCGGGCGGATCGCCGCCAGGTTCTCCTTGTTGCGCAGGACGAAGCGTGCGACCGCGACCTTGCCCTGCTCCTGCATCGCCTTCGTGAGGAGCGCGTAGGCGCGCTCGGCGCCCTTGTCGGGACCGAGGTAGTAGGGATGGTCGAAGTAGATCGGGTCGATCTGGTCGAGGTCGACGAAGTCCTGGATCTCGATCGCTCGGGTCTTCTTCGGGTCGATCTCCTCGAAGTCCGACTTCGTGATGATCACGTACTGCTCGGGGGAGATTTCGTAGCCCTTGACGATGTGCTCGTAGTCCACCTCCTCGCCGTCGGCCTCGGCCACGCGCTTGTGGCGGATCCGCGAAGAATCGGAGTCGCGGAGCTCGCGAAAGGAGACGTTCTTGCGAGAGACCGCGCTGTAGAGCTTCACGGGCACGTTGAGGAGCCCGAATGAAATTGAACCTGTCCAGATCGCGCGAGCCATGGGCCTAAGTCTTTCGAGGTTACCCCTCGAGATCCGCCCGCGAGCGTGAACGCGAACGCGATCTTGCGCCCGGCGCTCTCGCCCGGCTCAGGTCTCTCGCACGACCTCGCGGGGCACCTTGTCGTCACGAAGGCCTTTGAAGGAAGGCTGGCGAAGCGTGCCCTCCCGCGTCCACTCGGTGAACTCCACCTCGCAGACGAGGAGCGGCTCCACCCAGACCGGGCCCAACCCGCGTTGCCTGGTGCGTCCCTTGTACTTCTCGCGCGGGTCCTCGCCAAGCTCGAAGGCCGGGTGCTCCACCTCGAGCGGGCTCAAGAGCCCGATCAGCCGTTTCAGCATCTCCTCGGTGAACCCCGTGCCGACGCCGCCGGCGTAGACGAAGCGCTGCGCCGTGCCGGTCGCCACGGCCTCCTCGGGCGTTCGGTCCCAGTAGCCCACGAGCAGCGACCCGACGCGGCCCCGTCGCCCGCCCTCGCCCGGCATGTAGCCACCCACCAAGAGCTCTTGGCGCAGGCGCGCCCTCACCTTCAGCCAGTCCGGGCTCCGCTTGCCGGGGCGGTAGGGGCTGCCGAGGCGCTTGCAGACGATTCCCTCGAGGCCCTGGGCACGCGCGGCGTCGAGGAAGGCCGCACCTTCACCGATCCGGTGCGCGGGCACGCGCCACGCGTCGCCGTCGAGGCCGAGGCTCGCGAGCAACTCTCGCCTTGTCTCGTAAGGCTCGGCCATTAGCGATCGCCCGTCGAGGTGGAGCAGGTCGAAGGCGACGTAGCTGACTGGAAAGTCTTGCGCGCGCCGGACGATCGTCTCCGTGCGGGTGAGGCCCATTCGTCGCTGAAGGGTCTGAAAGCTGGGGCGTCCGGCGCTGTCGAAGGCGACGATCTCGCCGTCGAGGATCGCGTCCCGGCCGGCCAGCTCCTCGGCCATGGCGGCGAGCTCCGGATACCGCGGCGTCGTGTCCTCGCCGCGGCGAGACGCGACCCTGAGCGCGCCATCGGAGGCGAACGCGAGTGCCCGCACCCCGTCCCACTTGATCTCGAGTGCCCAGTCGTCTCCCTCGGGCGGCCCAGCCGCAGGGGTGGCGAGCATCGGCTGAAGGTTGTGGGGGAGGGGGTCGGTCGGCACCCCCGGATTATCGAGGGGGGACTCTCAGCAGCACCAGCCGGCCACTTGCGGCGCCTCACCGGGGCTCTCGAACTGCGAGGAGATGTTGGAGACGGCCCTCACCTCGCCGTCACGAGCGCGGACGAAGAGCCATTGGTCGGCATCCGGGAGGCCGAGAAGGATCCACTCGCCATCCGGCGACCAGTCGACGCTGTTTACCCGGCTGGGAACCGTGATCAGATCTCGCCTCGCGCCCTGGGTGAGGATCGCGACCGCGCTCTCGCCGCCCGAGCGGCTCACGGCCGCGATGCGGTCGCCGCGAGGAGCGATCGAGGCCTCGGTCCAGCTCGCGGGTTGCCTGCGGGCTCCCTGCGCCTTCCAGCTCCTTGCGGTCTCGGGTCCGGAGCGCAGCTCGATGTTGGTGCGGCCGACCAGCAGGAGCCCATCGCCGCCGGCATCCCACTCGAGCTCGTGCAGGCCGTCCGGCGGGGCCTGGGTGAAGAGCTCGCGGCCCGTCTCCGTGTCGACGACCCGCACGGTCCCGTCGCCGTCGGCGTAGGCGAGCTGCCTGACGATCTCCGCCTCGGAGCGATCCGGTCGCCATGTCGGCGCTACACGCGAGGCGGTGGGATCGAGGATGGCGTCCCGCGAGTTGTCGGCGGCCATCACGTGGAGCTCGGTGCCGCCGACGAGGTAGGCGATGCGATCGCCGTCGTCGGTCGACCAGTCGAGGACGGAAACCTCAGCGCTCGCCGGACGGACCCAGCGCGTCTCGCCTGACGTCGTGATCGCGCTGATTTCCGCTCCGTTGCTCACACCGACGAACGTCGCACTAGGAGACCATGTCGCGCGCTCGTAATCGCCCAGCCGGCGACGCGCTCCGTCCTCGGCGACCACCCAGACGCCGGCCGCCGACTCGACCAGAAGTGAGCCAGGAGCAGGCAGCGAGGTGAGCCGTGGCTCGGCGTCGTCTGAACCGAGCTCCATCCGGTCAGCGATCCACTCCCTCACCTCGGCTCCGGCCGGGGTCAGCGCGAGGGTGGCGGCGAGACCGGCGCCCGCCAGGGCGAGGCCTGCGCGGACCGCCGTCCGGCGCCGGGGTCGAGCCGCGCGCCGCTCGGCAAAGGTCGCCTCCATGACCCGGCGGGCTCGCTCCTCCGCTCGGTGCTCGTCGGGAGCCTCCACCTCGCGAAGAGCGGAGCGCAGCCGTTCTGTGCGCCGACGTTCGTTCACTCTCGACCCTCCACCGGCAGGACGCTCGCCAGTGCGTCGAGGCCGCGACGAAGGCGCGAGTTCACCGTGCCGCGAGGCATGTCGAGAAGCTCGGCGATCTCGCCAGGCGTGTACTCGAGGAGGTGGCGAAGGACGACGACCGCGCGGTGCTCCGGGCCAAGCGAGCGCAGTGCCTCGACCACGCGATCGGAGTCCGCGAGGGCGGCCATGTCCACGTCTGGAGCCACCGGCTCGAGCGTCTCGAACACCTCGCCTGAGACCTCGCGCTGAGCCTTTCGAGCCCTCGTCCAGTCGATCGCGCGATTGACGACGATCCGGTGGAGCCACGGGCCGAAGGGGCGTCTGCGGTCGAAGCGATCGAGCGAGCGAATGGCGGAGATGAAGGCCTCCTGGGCGATGTCCTCGGCAGCGGCATCGTCGTGGACGACGAGGAACGCCGCGCGGTGAGCGCTGCGCCAATGCCGGCGAAAAAGCTCCGCGAACGCCTCGTGCGAACCGCGCTGAGCGGCGCGGACCAGGCTTCGTTCCCGCCGCCGCTCGAGCGGCGCGGCCTGGGATCCAAGAGCGGTCACGGGCTGGGCTTCCATCGTCGTTGCGCAGTCTCCCGGCATGCAACGCTTACGTCCACCGCGGCCTGAGAGGTCCCGCGCCTCGGGCGACGCGGATAATCGCCCGGTGCTGTTCGAGGTCGAAGACGTGAGCCTCATGCGTGCCGGCCGAGCGGTGCTCGACGGCTTCAGCGCCCGTCTGCCCGAGGGTGCGTGCGCCATCGCCGGGCCGTCCGGGTCTGGGAAGTCGACGCTTCTTCGTCTCCTGAACCGCCTCGCCGACCCGGATTCAGGCCGCGTCCTGATGCGGGGCCAGGACGTGCGAGAGCGCGACCCGCGGGAGCTCCGCCGCGAAGTCTGCCTCGTCCCGCAGCTTCCCGCCCTGGTGCCGGGGACCGTGGCCGAGAACATCGCCTTTGCCGCTTCCTTCGCCGGCCGGGACCCGGATCAGCCCGAGCTACTCCGACTCGCCGGGCTCGACTCCGACTACGCGGACCGGGATGGCTCGCGGCTCTCGGTCGGTGAGCAACAGCGCGTGATGCTCGCGCGAGCCCTGGCGCTCGAGCCGCGCGTTCTCCTGCTCGATGAGCCGACTTCCGCCCTCGACGAATCGGCCCGCGACGCGGTCGAGGGCGCGCTCCACGGATTGCGTGACGGCTCGGCGCTCTCGCTCGTAATCGTCACGCATGACCCTGCGCAGGCCGAGCGGCTGGCCGACCACGTCGTGAGAATGGCGCCATGACACCGTCGATCGACGTGACGCTCGGAGAGGTTGCTGCCAGCCTTGGGCTCGTCGCCCTCGCGATCGCTGTCTCATTTTGGCGCCGCGCCGACCTTGAGGGGGAGATCGCCGTGGCGGTGGCTCGCTCCATGGTCCAGCTCTTCGCGATCGGCTACGTGATCCAGGCGATCTTCGACGAGGACAGCCTGCTGCTCGTCGGCGCGCTGATCTCGGTGATGGTCGTCTTCGGCGCCTTCACCGCTCGCAAGCGGGCCGCGAAGGTGCCTGGGGCCTTCGTGCCACTCCTGATCGCGCTGGGGCTCGCCGGTGGGCTCACGCTCGGGCTCGTGGTGGCCCTTGGAGTGTTCGAGCCCGAGGCGCGCTACCTCGTGCCGGTGGGCGGCATGGTCGTCGGCAACTCCATGACGGCGGCCGCGGTGGCGCTCAACCGGCTGGGCGACGACGTCTCGGGCTCGGCGCACCAGATCGAGGCGACGCTGGCGCTCGGAGCAAGCTCAGCCCAGGCCGCGGCCCCGATCGTCAGACGTAGCGTGCGCTCGGGGATGATCGCGCTGGTCGACTCGACCAAGACCACGGGCCTCATCTTCTTCCCGGGCACGATGGTGGGCATGCTCCTCGCGGGGGCCGACCCGACGGACGCGGTTCGCCTCCAGCTCGTCCTCCTCTACGTCCTGCTCGGAAGCGTCGCGATCTCCGCCTTGGTCGCGACAGGCCTCGCCTACCGCGGCTTCTTCACGGCCGACCATCAGCTTCGCGATCCGGGCTGAGCGGCGTGCCCGCGAGGGCAGCGATCGCGCTGACGTGATCCATCACTTCCGCCGGGACGGGAGTGCCGTCGGCGATCTCGGCCACGAAGGCGCGCGAGCCGGGGAAGCGTGCGTGCTGCCAGTTGGAGGCGCCGCCCAGGATCCACGGCAGGCTCACGAAGGGAAGGTCCGCACGCCTCGCGTAGGCGGCGGCTACGCGTCGGCTCGGCCCCCAGGCGCGGACAAGCTCCTCGGCCTGCTGGTGAAACCAGATCGTGAGGCGCGGGCGCACCGAGCGGATGAGTTCGCGTGCTGCTCGCGTCTCCGGCTCCGAGAAGGGCTCCGCGCCTGAATGCTCGGGATCGCCCGGGACGCCGTTCGGCGTCCAACCGGCGCCGAAGTTCCGGTTCAGGTCTACGCCGCGAGCGTTGGTCCTCGTTCCCAGCTCGGCGCCATCGGGATTGAGGCTCGGTACGGCGACGATCTGACCGCGGACGAGGAGCCCGCGCCGCGCGAGCTCGCGAACGACGGCAGTTCCCGCGCACTCGTCGCCGTGGATGCAACCCACCACCAGCACGGGATGCTCCGTCACCGGTCGCGGGCTCAGGAGGCGGATCGGCCGGCCCTCCGCGGACCGTCCGATCGTGCTTCGCACCAGCACTGGCTTCCGTCTGACAGTGGAGTCGCTTTGCTCGTCGAGCGCGGTCTCGAGGTCGAGCGGCTCGACGGCTCGCGGCGCGGGCTCTGCGTGGAAGAGCAGCACCACCAAGGCTCCGACCGCCGCGAGGGCAAGCACAGCCGGGATCACTGGGCGCATCACGCATGACCTACGTTCACGGGCGCTCGCCGGGTCCCGCGTGAAGCACGAAGAGTCGGGCGCGCGCAATAGGTTTCAGCCCGTGAGGATCTTCAGCGGCATCCAGCCCACGGGGCGCAAGCACTTGGGCAACTACATCGGTGCGATCAGCCAATACGTGGAGAGCCAGAGCCGTGGCGAGGGGATCTTCTGCATCGTGGACATGCACGCCGTCTCGGTTCCCTACGAGCCGCGCGAGCTTCGCGAGCGCCTCTACGACACGACCGCGCTCCTGATCGCCGCCGGCCTCGATCCGGCACGCTGCATCCTCTTTCGACAGTCCGACGTGCGTGAGCACTCAGAGCTCTGCTGGCTCCTCTCTGCGGTCACCGCGCACGGCGACCTCAACCGCATGCACCAGTTCAAGGACAAGTCGTCCCGGCAGCGTGAGCTGGTCTCGGCGGCGCTCTTCTTCTACCCCGTGCTTCAGGCAGCGGACGTGCTCGCCTACCGTGCGCACGAGGTCCCTGTGGGCGAGGACCAGCGCCAGCACATCGAGCTGATGCGAGAGATCGCTCGCCGCTTCAACGAGCGCTTCGGCGAAGGCATGCTGATCGAGCCCGAGCACCGCATCCCCGAGGTGGGCGCGCGCATCATGGACCTGCAGGAGCCGGGCTCGAAGATGACGACGACGGGCGGAACCGAGGCGGGCACCGTCTACGTCCTCGACGAGCCGAGCCGGATCGCGAAAAAGGTGAGGAGCGCGGTGACGGACTCCGGTTCCGGCGTCCGCCGCGGCGAGGGGAAGGAGGGGATCGCAAACCTGATCGAGATCCTGGCCGCGGTGCGCGAGACGACGCCGAGAAGGATCGAGTCCCAGTTCGAGGGCTCGGGCTACGGCGACTTCAAGGGTGCCGTCGCCGAAGCCGTCGTCGAGTACCTCGCGCCGGTCCGCGAGCGCTACGCCGAGCTTCGCTCGGACGAGGCCGAGCTCGAGCGCCTGCTCTCAGAGGGCGCCGGGAAGGCGCGCGAGATCGCGAGCGGCACGCTCGCCGACGTCAGGACCGCGATGGGCGTCGGGCCCGCACGCGGCTAGCGCCGCTCGCCGATCAGCTCTCCGGCCGTCACGATCGTGCCGTTGAAGGGCAGGGAGCGGATGCCCTCCTCGCCGCACTCCTCGATCGCCTCGGGAGTGGGGAAGAAGGTGGCGCGCGCCTCGGCGCTCGAGCCGCTTGCCCCGCTCACCGACGCGACCACGGAGTTGAGGACGTGCTCCAGCGAGATCGTCGTCCTGAGCGCGACCTTGCGGCGCTTCCCGTCGACCTTCACCCGCAGGGGCTTGAACCGCTCTCTCTTGCCCCGCTTCAGGAAGAGCAGCCGGCCGCGAAGCCCGGAGGCCGTGGAGTTCTGGCAGGAGACCTGCCCCGTGCCTTTGACCACGACCCGCGCCGGCCGGGTGCGGCTGGGCAGCGGAACGTCGCCAACCCGCAGCGCGCCGGCGCAGGTGGTCAGGCGGTCGGCCGTGCGAAAGGCGAACGGATTCTCGGCCACCTCTGTGGTGACTCGATCGCGGAAGGTCACCTCGCCGTAGACGTCGCAGCGCCCGTCGAAGGCTGTCTCGGGCTTCGCGGCCGACGCGGCGGGGACAAGGGCAATCGTCGCAAGCCACGCCAGCGCCACCGTCCCGAAAGCTCTCAGCGATCTCTTCATCTCAGTCCTCCTCACGGACCTGACCGTAGTTGATCGATGCCACGATCAGAACGCCGCCCAAGACGTTGCCGAGCGTCGTCGTGCCGAGCCAGCCGAGTAGCTCGCCGAACGGCAGCTCCCCGTCGAGCAGGGCCGAGAAGCCCGTGACCGTCGTCGCGATGCAGTGGTCGAAGGTGCCTAGCGAGACGAGGAAGGTGAGGACCCAGATCACCGCGATCCGGCCCGTCACCGTGTCCACCGCCTCGACCAGCCATGCGACCAGCGCGAGCAGGAACCCCGTGACGACGGCGCTCCAGAAGGTGTCCGTGAACGAGCCGCTCGTGTAGTCGACGCCGTTCGAGACGAGCTGGGTCTGGACGGGCTCGGCGAGGGCGCCGGTGAGCACCGCGAGCATCGCGAACAGGAACGCGCCCGCCAGGTTGGTCGAGTAGACGATCGCCCACAGCCGTGCGGTGCGGCTGATGAACTGGGTGCGTCGCAGCGAAAGCATCACCGGATAGAGCGTGTTCTCGGTGAAGAACTGCGAGCGGCCGACGATCACCGCGACGTAGCCGATGGGGTAGAGAAGCGACGCGATGAACGTGGTCGATTTCACCTCGGGAGTGAGGGCGATCGTCACCAAGGCGACCGCCAGCGGCGCCAGGCCGATCGTGAAGCCGGCGAAGAGGCCCGAGAAGCCGATGCTGCCCTTGGGGCGATCGAGCTCCTCCTCGGTGTCCTCGCAGACGCGCTCGTAGATGTCGAGCGCGTGCGGGCGGGAGGACTCCTCGCCTTCTCTCTGCTCCGCCATCGACGGCACCCTAGCCTCGACGTCGGGTGCCGTGGTTAGGGTGGCCCGGTGCCGGTAGCCGACCTCGACCTCGAGCTCGACGTCTTCGCGGGGCCTTTCGACCTGCTGATGGCGGTCGTGCTCAGGGAGGGAGTGAACCTGGCCGAGGTGGAGCTGGGCGAAGTGGTCGTCGCCTACGTCGAGCATCTCGAGGCCCGCGGCGAGCTCGATCTCGAGTCGGCCACCGAGTTCCTCGTCCTGATCGCGGCGCTCCTCGAGCTGAAATCACGGTTGCTCCTGCCCGTCGAGGAGTCCGGCGAGGACCTGCCGGCCCCCGAGGAGGCGGCGGAGGAGCTGCTCGCCCGCATGCTGGAGTACCGCCGCTACCACGATGCAGCGGGCCATCTGCAAGGGCTCTTCGAGCGGGGGCGCCACCACCTCTACAGGCAGGCGGCGCTGCCTCCGGAGCTTCGGCGCGTATCGCTGGCGGCCGCCCGCCCCGTCTACGGCGGCGATCGGCTGGCGAGCGCGATCGGCGAGCTGCTTCGGGTGCCGGCCGTTCCCGACACGTCCCACATCCGGCCGACCGTCTCGCTCGAGCGGCGCCTCGGCGTGCTTCGCGAGCTGCTGGGGCGCCGCGCCGCGCTCGACTTCGACGAGCTCTTCGGCCGCGAGGACCGGCTGACCCAGGCGGTCACGATCTTCGCGCTCCTCGAGCTGCACAAGCGCGGCGAGGCAACCTGGGATCAGGACGAGATCTTCGGGCCGATTCGGATCAAGCCGACGGGCGAAGGCGAGGCCGCCGCCGCAAGGAGGGAGGTTCACCAATGAGCGAGGCACCGCAACTCGAGCGCGTGATCGAGGCGCTCCTTTACCTCTCACCCGAGCCGGTTTCGGTCATCGACCTGATCGAGGCAACCGACGCCACGGAGGCACAGGTGGAGCGGGCGCTCGACGGGCTGGCCGGAAGCTTTGCCGCAGGCCGTCGCGGCCTAGTCCTGCGAAACGTCGCCGGCGGCTGGACCCTGGCGACCGATCCGGTCGCCGAGGACGCTGCGCGGAAGCTACTCTCGAAACCGAAGACGCCGCCTCTCATGCAGGCGCAAGCGGAGACGCTCGCCATCGTGGCCTACCTCCAGCCC
>Ga0136640_10000545_pt1 | contig 14592 bp, 12 predicted proteins | sample AntDrymUQ8642106_2_FD_105498 | JGI IMG/M metagenome (GOLD analysis project Ga0136640, IMG submission 105498) | Polar desert sand microbial communities from Dry Valleys, Antarctica - metaG UQ864 (21.06) | ecosystem: Environmental > Terrestrial > Soil > Desert | place: Antarctica: Dry Valley...
CGGCGAAGTCGTCGAAGGTCTCGATATCGCGCGCCTTGAACTGCGTGACCGCTATGCGCGCCCGTTCCATTCCGATGATCCCCCCACCCTGTAATAGCCGACCGATGCCTATTACCGTTCCCCAGTCCACCTAGCGAGTTGGCCGCGAGGAGGAAAAACGATCCGGGCATATAGGAGATGGTATAGCGGCTCGGCGACTGGAGCAACGCCGGTGCGCCTGGAAGGGCCAGATCCGACACCCAAGCCTGCGTTCTCGGACTTTCTCCGCAGAGACCCAGAGCCGCAGATCACAGTTGGCGGTGAGCTTGCCCCATATTGACTCGACAAAACATATAGTACATAGTGTACTAACCAATCCGTACAATGATACCAGAGGTGGGGAAAGCACTTGGGTCTGGTTACGAAGCGGGCCGGTGGTCCAATGTACCAGCAGTTGCGGCAGGATCTCCTGGCGCGGATACGGCGCGGGGAGTTTACGGCGGGGGATCTCTTACCGTCGGAGAACCGGCTGTGCGAGCGTTATGAGGTTAGCGTGACGACGGCGCGACGGGCACTCCTGGAGCTGGTGAAGGAGGGGATCGTCTACCGGAAGGCTGGGGTCGGTACTATGGTGGCCTCGCGGGTGCGGCAGGTCCGGCTGGCATTCCTCAGCATCGACTACCGGGGCGACGCCTGGAGGCGCACGCCGAGCGCGATGGGTGAGATTGTCGCGGGCCTCGGGGCGGCGTGCTGGCAACGCGCCGCCGCCTTCTCGATGCAGGGCGTCGAGCGGGAGGCGGCGGTCACGCATCTCAGAGGGCTGGTGGAGGAACGTTCCGCAGACGGTGTTTTGCTCAGGACCGCCGACGACATAGACGAGGAGTTGCTGGAGGTCCTCGAAACCGGAGGAATGCCCTACGCCACGATCAAACGCCACGTCCCGGGCCGCAGGATGAACTGCGTCGTGAGCGACGATGTCTCTGGGGCGAGGATGGCTACGGACCATCTCCTGGACCTCGGGCACCGCCAGATCGGCTTCGTGTGCGCCAAGCCCCGCATCACCTTCGCCCGCGAACGTCTGGCAGGCTACCGTGCCGCGCTAGCCGAACGCAACGTCGAGCCCGAGGGAGACCTCATCCGGCAAAGGCCCTACTTCACCACGGAGGAAGGCTACCGGGCGACGAGGGAACTCCTGGAGCTTCCATCTCCACCCACCGCCGTGTTCGTCGCGAGTGACACCATGGCCCTGGGAGCATACAGGGCGATAGGGGATATGGGTCTCCGTATCCCCGGTGACGTGTCCCTGGTAGGCTACGATGATATCTCCCCTTCCGCCGTGTTGCAGCCGCCGCTCACCACCGTGCGCACCTCTTACTATGACTTCGGTCGCCTGGCCGCCGACCTGCTACTGGATATCGTCGAAGGCCGGGAGACGGCGCCGCGCCAGCGCATCATAGAGCCTGCCCTGGTCGTCCGGGATTCTACTCGGGAGAACGGCGGCACGGTAGTCGCGCCACGCCGGGGGAAAAAGGCTCCAGCCGCTACGGAGCCACCCGGATGGCGGGGACGGCTCTCCGGTCGGGACGTTGCCATTATTGGGAGTGACGCCGGGATGGTGGCCGGGATCCGCCGCGCCTGCGAGGCCGAGGGAGCACTGGTGGTGGACGATGGAGGCCGGGCCGCCATACTGTTCTACTGTTTCCGTGCTGGTCCTGATCTGGGGTCCGCGCTGGACCAGGCCGCAAAGGATGTGGAAGCCGTCTTGCGGGAATTGCCGTCGGGCATCGAGAGCGCCGTCTACATCGTGCGCGCGGACGGTCCCGCGGACGCGCTGGAGTTCGTGGCGCTGAGGGCCGGGCTCGGGCATGTGGTTCAGAAGATTTCCAAGGTAGGTACCGGAGCCCCGAGGGTCAACGCTGTGATGCTCGCATGCGATGGTCCGCAGGCGGCAGCGGGGCCGGCGATGTTCATGGCTTTGGAGGTGACTGTAAAAGGGGAAGTTCTGGTGTTGGGGAAAGACGCCGGAGTTCCGGCGCGTACTTGAGGGAAACGGGGAAAGGAGATCTGTATGCGGAAGAGTGGATTTGTGGGACGGAGGATCAGCCGCGGTAGGTTCCTGGCGGGGGCTGGCTCGGCTGTCGCGCTGGCGGGGCTCGGAGCGTGCGGGCCACAGGCTCAACAGGGATCTAATCCGGCTCCGACAGAAGGCGTCCCAGAGATGCCCTCCAGGCCGGTCAGCCTCACGCTCATTGACGTTGCGGGAAACCTCCAGGGTTCGAGGGACATGATCGAAGCCTACGCCGAGCAGCACCCGGACGTGGTACAGCAGATCAACTTCACGACGGCCACGGCCCCCGAGCTGCCGAGCAAGATACAGGCTCAGCAACGTGCGGACCAGGTGAGCCTCTCCATCGGGCTCACGGGCTCGGACGGCCTGTCGGCGGGGATCGAGCAGGACCTGTGGTACAAGCTCATGCCCAACTACGAGGAGAAATTCCCGAACCTGGTGCAGAATTACGCAGAGCCCGCGGCCCAGGAGCTGGCCGAAGGATTCGGGATCCTGATCGCCTATGGGAACTTCGGGCCGACCTTTACCTACGACCCTGGTAAGGTCTCCACGCCTCCGAAGACCACCGATGAGCTGCTCGCGTACGCGGAGCAGAACCCCGGCCAGTTCATGTACGCCCGTCCGGCGAACTCTGGTCCTGGGAGGTCGCTGCTAATGGGCCTTCCTTACATACTCGGAGACCCTGACCCCACGGACCCCGAGACCTGGGAGAATACCTGGAGCTACCTCGAAGAGCTCGGCCAGTATGTAGACTCTTACGCTTCCAGCACTACGCCCACCTTCGAGCAGCTCGGAAGGGGGAGCGTAGCGATGGTGGCGAGCACCTACGGATGGGACATGAACGTCAGGGTCATCGGCACCATACCGAAGGACTCCGCGGCCTTCGCGCTCGACGATACGACACTTATCGCCGACGGTCACTACGCCGTCATCCCGAAGGGCCTCGACGCCGAACGGCTGGCCGTGACACTCGATTTGATCGCCTGGATGCTGAGGCCTGAAGAGCAGGCGAAGATGTATGACCAGGCTTACTTCTATCCGGGACCGGCGGTACGGGACGTCACGCTGGATATGGCTCCGCAAGAGAGCCAGGATGCCGTGAGGTCGGTGCAGAGGCCTGAGTTCGACCGGCTGGCCGAAGAATTGCCTATCGAGATGCCGCTCGGGGCGGTGAGCCTCGTGCGGGCGTTCGAGATCTGGGACGAACGAGTCGGCGGCGGCAAGGTCGAGGAAGAGTAGGGACGACGATGGCCGAGAGAACGGCGAAAGAACGGCGCGAGATCGCCACCGAGCGGCCCGAGCCCCTGGTGAAGCGGCTCGGCATCCGCAACCTGACCAAACGCTTCGGAGACCTGGTCGCGCTCAACGACTTCAATCTGGAGGTGGAGGGCGGCGAGTTCATCAGCCTGCTCGGTCCCTCCGGATGCGGGAAGACCACGGCCCTCAACTGTCTCTCCGGCCTGCTGGAGCCCGACGACGGAGACATCGAGTTGGATGGCGAGAGCATACTCAACGTGCCGCCCGAGCGCCGGCAGTTCGGGATGGTCTTCCAGAACTACGCGCTCTTCCCTCACCTCAGCGTGGCTCGCAACGTCTCCTTCGGGCTGGAGATGCAGCGGATGAGCAAAGAGGAGATGCGAGACCGGGTCGAGGAGGTCCTGTCACTCGTCCAACTTGAGGAGCATCGGGACAAGCATCCCGCCCAGCTCTCCGGCGGCCAGCAACAACGGGTCGCGCTCGCCCGCGCCGTCGCAACGAGGCCCAGGATCATCCTCATGGACGAACCGCTCTCGAACCTGGACGCCAAGCTGCGCCTGGAGATGCGCGCGGAGTTCCGCCGCCTCCACCAGACGTTGGGCCTGACCACCGTCTACGTCACCCACGACCAGGAAGAGGCTCTCTCCCTGTCGGATCGCGTGGTCCTGATGCGAGGCGGTGCCATTCAGCAGATCGGCTCCCCCGAAGAGGCGTACACGAAGCCCGCGAGCGCCTACGCCGCCAACTTCCTCGGCTACCGGAACCTCGTGCCCGTGCAGGTAACGGCGGTCGAAGAAGCCCGCGCCAGGATCAAGACCGGGACCGACGTCGAGCTCTCGGGGACCCTCGTCGATACTCTTTCCCCCGGGGACGAGGCCGTCGCCGCGATCCGGCCCGAAGACGTCGGCGTCTTTCCCCAGGGCCGGGAGGAGCCGAACGTGGTCTCCGCAACGGTGGAACTGGTCGAGTTCCTGGGCCGAGACACGGAGTTGAGCATGCCGAACGATCTCGGCTCCGACATCGTAGCCCGGACGACTGCGGGAGAAGCGCGGCCGGGGAGCAGGGTCTCGATCCTACTCCCCCCGGAACGGCTCCTGATCTTCGCGAAGGAGGACTAGATGGCCGCCACGGTAAAGGACCCGGAGCGGGACCAGCGGCCCCGGAAGCCAAAGGCGAAGTCCCGGTGGGGCATGGACGGAAGCCTGCTCGTGCTGTTGGGGCCGGCCCTGCTGCTGGTGGCGCTGCTCTTCGTGTGGCCTTTTCTGTACGGTATAGGCGTCTCGCTCACGCCGGCTCCTGGCAGGGAAGGCATTTTCTCCAGCTACACGACCTTCTTCGGCGACGCCAGGGAGAGGGCCTCCATTTGGAACACTCTGCGGCTGGCCGTGCCGGCGACGCTCATAAACCTGCTCCTTGCGGTGCCGCTGGCCTACCGGATGAGGAACCCGCTCAAGGGCCAGCGCCTCATCACGGTACTCTTCGTGGTGCCGATGACGCTCGGCGTGGTCCTGATCGCCCGCGGCATGCTCACTTTCCTGGGACCAGGCGGCTGGTTCAACAAGACCCTGATGACCCTCGGGGTCATAGGCGAGCCGCTGCAGCTTCTGAACAACTACACGGGCGTGCTCATCTCGCTCATAATCGCCGAGTTCCCGGTGATGTTCCTGCTGCTTCTGGGCTACGCCTCGGGCATAGACCCGAACCTCGAGAGGGCGGGACGCATGCTCGGAGCGGGCGCCTGGCAGCGTTTTACGAGGATAATGCTGCCCCTGATGATGCCAGGCATAGCCATAGCCGCAGCGCTTGGATTCATGGTTACGTTCGCCGTCTTTCCATCGGCGGTGCTCGTCGGAGAGCCGGCCGGGTCGACCCGAGTCATCGCGCTCGCCGCCTGGCAGGCTGCCTACGAACGCTTCGATTACTCGATGGGCTCGGCGATAGCGATCGTCATGGCCGCCATAGAGCTCTTAGTCGTGGCGGTAATATTGTTCGCCCGCTCTCGTCTATACACGGGGCCAGCCTCGGGAGGTAAGGGCTGATGGTTGCAAAACAGCGGAGCGGCGCGCCGAGCCTCTCGACCTGGCTGGTCTACGCGACGGTGGCGTTCTTCATTCTCGTGGTGGGCGGCATCCTGCTCTCGGTGCTACTCAACTCGTTCGCCTCCTCGTGGTTCGGTGGATGGCTCCCCGACGGCTACACCGGGGAATGGTATGTATTCGCCGCCGAGGAGTTCAACCTGTGGAACGTGCTCGTGGTCACCCTGGCCGTGGCCGCGATCGTCACCGCCATCAGCCTCGCCATCGGGATACCGGCGGGCTACGCTCTCGCCCGGCGGAACTTCAGGGGGAAAAGCCTGGCTCTGGGGCTCCTGATCCTGCCTCTGATTGTCCCTCCCATTACTTACGGGATACCGCTCGCCACCATGCTCTACGAGTACCGGCTGGCCGGCACGATCTTCGGGGTGATACTGGCGAACCTGGTTCCGGCGTTGCCTTTCGTGGTGCTCGTCATGACGCCGTTCATAGAGCAGATAGATCCCAACGTGGAACGCGCTGCCCGCATGATGGGCGCTTCCACCCCGCGGATGTTCGTCCGGGTGCTCCTGCCGCTGGCGATCCCCGGCATACTCGCCGCAGGGCTGCTCGTCTTCGTGCGGACGATTGCCCTGTTCGAGCTGACGTTCCTTACCGCGGGGGCGAACACCCAGACGCTGGTCGTCTCTCTCTACTACGCAGCGTTCTCGTCCGGAATCCGGCCCGCCCAGTCCATAGACGCCATGGCGGCGATCTACATGGTCACCACCCTCGTGCCGCTGCTCCTGGCCCTCCGGTACGTCAACCCGGTCAACATGGTTGCGCGGGGCAGATAGTGGAGACGCCCGTAGCCGGACGTATCTCCGATATCCGCGCCACGACGGTGACCGTGCCACTCGAAGCGCCGCTCCGGCACGCTCACGGCGCGCACTGGGGCCGGTTCGTCAGGACGATAGTCGAGATGGAGACCGACGAGGGGCTCGTCGGCCTGGGAGAGATGGGCGGAGGCGGCGAGTCGGCGGAGGCCGCCGTGCTGGCGATGAAGCCGTACCTGCTCGGCCACGACCCGGCGCAACTGGAGGCGATGTGGTGGAAGATCTCCAACCCCACCGCGAACCTCTACAACAACCGCACTCAGATCCACGCCGCCATCGAGTTCGCCTGCCTGGACATAGTCGGCAAGGCGACCGGCCTCCGGGCGTGCGACCTCCTGGGCGGCTCTCTGCGCGAGTCCGTCCCCTTCGCCAGCTACCTCTTCTATCGCTATAGGGACGAGGATACCGGGAGGGGAGGCGAGGAGACGCCGGAGGAGATGGTCGCCCACGCCCGCGACCTCGCGAACCGGCACGGCTTTACGACCCACAAGTTGAAGGGCGGCGTCTTTCCGCCGGGGCACGACGTGGAGGTGATGAGGGCTCTGGCCGAAGCGTTGCCGGGTGCCTCTTTGCGATTGGATCCCAACGGAGTATGGTCCGTCGAGGACGCGATCCAGGTCTCCCGCCAGATCGAAGACCTGAACAACGACTATCTGGAGGACCCGTCGTGGGGGATGGAGGGCATGGCCCGCGTGAGGGAGAAGACCTCCATACCGACTGCCACCAACCAGGTAGTGACGAACCTCGAGCAGCTCTCCACCGCCGTCAGGCTGAGGGCCGTGGACGTGGTGCTCCTGGATACGACCTTCTGGGGAGGATTGCGCCAGGCATACCTGGCTGGCAAGACGTGCGAGGTCTTCCAGCTCGGCGTAGCGGTACATTCGAGCGGCGAGCTTGGCGTGCAACTCGCGACCATGCTCCACCTCGGCGCGGCCCTGCCGAACCTCGTCTTCGCCGCCGACGCCCACTACCATCACCTGGCCGACGACGTGATCAAGGGCGGCGGATTCCAGTATTCGGGGGGCAGTATTCGAGTACCCGAATCTCCGGGGCTCGGGGTGGAACTGGACCGGGACAAGGTGGGCGAGTATTCGGAACTCTACGAGAAGCTCGGCGGGTATCCGTACGACCGGGACCCGGAACGTCCCGGATGGTACTCCACGACCCCCAACCGCAGGTACGCTGCCGCGCCCGAAAGAAAGAGGTGATGGTTCGTGGGAATCGTAGTCCCGGACGGCTTCGAGATCGTGGATCCCACCGTCCACCCTCTGACTCTAACCGGTGCCGCGGGCGAGCGGTTCAGGGTCTCCGTGCTAGAGGACTGGCTCGTGCGGATTCAGATGTTGCCGGACGGCCATCCTCGTCTGTCGCGGACCTGGATGGTGGTGGACGAAAGCGGAGACACTCCGCGCGAAGGCCGTCTCCGCGACGACCCGTCCCCGTTCTCCATGCCGGACATCGAGACGACATCCGATGGCGAGGCTCTCGAACTACGAACCGCCGACCTTCGTCTGTCAATAGACCGCCGGGACCCGCGCCTGCTCTGGCACGATGCTCAAGGGAACCGCTTCGCCGCCGATCTGAGCGGAAGAGCCTATCCCTATGACCGTGGTGGCAGGACTGTCTCCCATTATATGGAGCGGCGATCCGGCGAGCATTATTATGGTTTCGGGGAGAGAGCCGGACCTCTGGACAAGCGGGGCATGAGGATGCGGATGTTCGACGTGGACGCGCTCGGGTACGACGCCGAAGTCGGAGACCCTCTCTACAAGCACTTCCCATTCTACGTCACGTTGGTCCCTGAACTCAACGTAGCCTACGGGCTCTTCTACGACAACCTCGCCACGAGTGTCTTCGACATGGGGCGTGAGATCGACGCCTACTACGGCCTGTACCGCTATTATCAGGCTGAAGACGGGGACATTGACTACTATATGATCTTCGGCCCCGCCATCGAGCAGGTCGTTGAGAGGTTCTCCGCGCTGACAGGACGCATCGCCCTCCCTCCTCGCTGGTCGCTGGGTTACCAGGCTTCGTCCATGTCGTACACCGAATCCCCTGACGCCCAGGAGGAACTGGAGCGTTTCGCCAGTCTATTCGGCGAGCATCGCATCCCCTGCGACCTCTTCCACATGTCCTCCGGGTACACCAAAGGCAGCGACGATAAACGCTACGTGTTCAACTGGGACCGGGACAGGGTGCCCGACCCGAAAGGGCTGGTTACACGCTTCCACGAAGCCGGCATCAAGGTCGCCGCCAACATCAAACCATGCCTCCTTCTCACGCATCCCATGTACGATGAAGTGCGGGACTTTGGGGGGTTCATAATGGCCGCCGACACGGACGGGCCTGAGGTGAGCATGTTCTGGGGAGGGCCCGGCTCCTTCCTCGACTTCACCAACTCGGATACCTGCGAATGGTGGAAGCGCATGGTCTCGGAGCAACTGCTCGCTTACGGCATGGACGCGACCTGGAACGACAACAACGAGTTCGAGATACAGGACGGCGATGCTCGATGCGCGGGCTTCGGAGAGGCCGTGAGCGTGGGGCAGATCCGTCCCATCCATGCCCTCCTGATGACGCGGGCTTCATGCGAGGCGCAGCGAGAAGCAAGGAGAGATGAGAGACCTTTCCTCATCACCCGCTCGGGGTGCCCTGGCATCCAGCGTTACGCCCAGACATGGTCGGGTGACAACACCACTTCGTGGCGCACGCTACGCTACAACATCCCCATGGGGCTCGGCCTGAGCCTGTCGGGGATGCCGAACACCGGCCACGACGTGGGAGGGCTCGTCGGGGAGAGCCCAGCCCCCGAGTTGCTCGCGCGCTGGGTGCAGAACGGGGCGTTCCATCCGAGGTTCAACATGCATTCCTGGAACCCAGATGGCTCGGCCACCGAAGCCTGGATGTACCCGGAGATGTTGCCCATCATCCGCAAAACCATCGAGTTCCGTTACCGGCTTCTACCGTACCTGTACACGCTCTTCCGGGAGGCGTCGCGCACGGGACGGCCGGTGATCCGGCCTCTCGTCTACGCATTTCAGCATGATCCCCGCTGCCACGCGGAGTCCTTCGATTTCCTGCTGGGACCGAACCTGCTGGTCGCTTCGGTGCTGGAGAAGGGGGCGAGGACACGCGAAGTCTACCTCCCCGAGGGGCTCGCATGGTGCGATTTCCACACCGGCGAATGGCATAGCGGCGGCCGGGTAGTCGAGGCCGAGGCACCGTTGGATCGGACCCCGCTCTTCGTTCCGGAGGGCGGTATCGTCCCGATGGGCAGGGCCATGCGGCACGTCGGCGAGCAGCCCGATGACCTTCGCCAGGTCTTCATTTTCCCCGGCCTGCGGGGAGGCAGGGCGACCTTCGAGTTAGTCGAGGATGACGGCATCAGCTTCGGGTACAGGCGAGGCGAGTACACCACGGTAAAGATCGAGGTCATCTCTGAACCGGATGGCATCGCCATCGGCCCGATCTCATCCCAGGGCAGATATCCTCTGCCATACGGTGAGCTGGAGTTTGTCCTCCCGCCCGGGGAGAGACGCATCGTAAATAGCGAGAAGACACCGGAGCGCGCATGGACGGACGAGCAGGACCGGCGGCACCTGGTCGTCTCGCTCTCGCTGCGGGGGACGTCGGAGGCCGGAGCCGGATGATGGGAGCGGATCCCTCCGGTCTCCTGGCACATCGTTCGCCAGCCGGTCGATTGACAGGGAGTTGGAGGTGAGACCGGAAGACGCCAGAGCCAGCCTGGGCTTCGCGAGCGGCTTGGACCTGCAACCAGGATCCGTATGCGTCATCGGCGAGATGGAGTTCGCGCTCGCTCCCGGTGGCCCGCGGCTGGTCGTGCTTGCCCCTAACGAGCCCGCTCTTCTCTCGGGCTTCGAGGGCCGGACGGGCGCGTACCGTGGGAAGGTGTTGCTGGAAGGCCCGGCCTCGGCTCGCAATGCGGCTGCTCTGCGCGGAGTCCTCCCGTGGCTGCGTCCGCGTCCTCTTGGGCTTGCCGCAAGCGCTGGGCTGGGAGACCGGCTCGGACTGGCTACTCCCGGCCATGCGCGGGCGATGCGGGTTGCGGGCGGAGACGTGGCGCCCATCTTCGCGCAGCAGTCCATCCGGGAGATGGAGCGGACGAACCGCACACCGCAAGACGTGTTCGACGACGCGACCTGGGGCGCCCTCGCCGAGGGCTGGACGGCGGGCTTCGGCGCCGACGCTGACCACCTCAAGACCACCGATCACGTAGACGCCTGTGTCGCCGCAGGCTACTCCTTCTTCACCTTCGACCCCGGTGAGTACGTGGACGACGACGCCGAAGCCGCCGACACCTCCATGTTACGAACCTCGTTCGAGGCGCTGCCGTGGGAAGACCTGGAAGACCGGCCGGAGGATCTCCGGCGCCGCTACCTCTATGAGCGGTTCGACATGGAGGGGCATGAGGTTCGCTTCGAGGAGATCACGCTACGGCGCGCCGCCGTCAAGTACGGTCGCGCCGTAGCCCATGCGGCCCGCCTGTACCGTCACCTAGAGGCCGAGATGGAGGATAGAGACTTCGAGGTCGAGGTCTCCGTGGACGAGACAGAGAGCCCAACGACCCACGCTCAGCATTTCTATGTGGCCCGTGAACTGCGGCGGCTCGGGGTGCCGTTCGTGAGCCTCGCGCCGCGCTACGTCGGGCGCTTCGAGAAGGGCGTGGACTACATTGGGGACGTGCCGGGTTTCGAGGCCGACCTCGCCGTTCATGCGGCCATTGCCCGCTCTGTCTCGCCAGACAGGCCGTACAAGTTGAGCCTGCACTCCGGCTCGGACAAGTTCTCGATCTACCCGGCCTTCGTCCGCCAGACCCAGGGGCTCGCGCACCTGAAGACCGCCGGCACAAGCTATCTGGAGGCGCTGCGCGTGGTAGCCGCTCTGGACGCTGACCTGTTCCGCGAGGTCTACGTCTTCGCCCGCGAGCGTTACGGGGAGGACCGGGCCAGCTACCACGTCTCCGCGGAGACCGGCCACGCGCCCGCTCCCGATGGGGTGGCCGACGCGGAGTTGCCGGAGCTTCTCGAACAGTTCGACGCCAGACAGATACTGCACGTCACCTTCGGCTCTGTGCTAGGGGAGGTTGGCTTTCGCGAACGTCTGTTCGGCCTGTTGAGGGATCATCCCGAGCGCTATGCCTCGGGACTGGAGGCGCATTTCACGAAGCATTTGGAGCCGTTCGCCACGAAAGGAAGCGCATGAGCCAGCCCTGGACCCTGGACCCCGACAGGCTCTTCGATCCCAATCCCGCCCTGCGTGGGGTCGCCCGGACCCTGTACGAGGAGGTCGGAAATCTTCCCATAGTAGGTCCGCACGGTCACGTCCCGCCTTCGTTGCTCGCAGACCCGGACGCGACGCTCGGGACGCCCGCGGACCTCTTCATCATCCCGGACCATTACGTCTACCGGATGCTCTACAGTCAGGGGCTGCCGATGGAAGATCTCGGTGTTCCGGCCCTCGATGGATCTCCGGTAGAGACCGACCACCGCAGGATCTGGCAACGCTTCTGCGAGAATTTCCACCTCTTTCGCGCAACCCCGACCGGACTCTGGCTCTTCGACGCACTCGTAAACGTCTTCGGCGTCACCGAGAAGCCCACCGCCAGGAACGCACAGCGACTCTACGATCACCTGGAGGAGCGGCTCACAAGCCCCGAGTACGCTCCGCAAGCACTCTTCGAACGCTTCGACGTGGAGGTGCTTTGCACTACGGATGCCGCCACCGACAACCTGCAGCATCACGCGGCGTTGCGTAAAGAAGGCTGGGGAGAGAAGGTGCGTCCCACCTTCCGACCTGACGCCGTGACGGACATCTCCACCCCCGGCTGGCACGGGAACGTGGACCGGCTCTCCAGAGTCTCCGGCGTGGATATCGTGGACTACCGCTCCTTCGTCGAAGCCCTGGAGGAGAGACGGGCGTTCTTCAAGGAGATGGGCGCGGTCGCCACCGACCACAGCGCCACCACGCCGCACACTGAGCGTCTCCCCGAAGACGAAGCGCGGTCCATCTTCGCCCGCGCGCTCAGTGGAATGACTACCGGGGAGGACGCCGCGCGGTTCACCGCCCACATGCTGATGGAGATGGCGCGCATGAGCGCCGGAGACGGGCTCGTCATGCAGCTACACGCGGGCAGCCTCCGCAACCACGATGAAGCGGTATATCGGCGCTTCGGTCTGGATGCGGGAGCCGACATTCCCGTGGCTGCCGACTGGACCCGCGGGCTGCGGGCGCTCCTGAACGAGTGGGGCGGCGACCCGCGTTTCAGGCTCGTGGTCTTCGCCCTCGACGAGAGCGCCTACTCCAGGGAGCTTGCGCCTCTGGCTGGACACTACCAGGCGCTGCTTCTCGGCGCGCCGTGGTGGTTCTTCGACAGTCCGCTGGGGATGAGGCGCTACCTCGATGCCGTGATGGAGACCGCCGGCCTGTACAACACCGCCGGCTTCAACGACGACACTAGGGCCTTCGCCTCTATCCCGGCCCGCCACGACGTGTGGCGCCGCGTGACCTGCGACTGGCTCGCCGGCATGGTAGTCACCGGCGTCGTGGACGAGGAGGACGCTCGCGGTATGGCCCGTGAGTTCGCCATTGGGCGAGTTCGTCAGGCATACGGGCTCGAACGGGAGCCGGCCAGCCGGACGGGCGCGGGATCTTGAGCGCGCTGGACGACCTCTTCTCGCTGGAGGGCCGGGTCGCCGTCGTGACCGGCGCGACCGGCGTCCTCGGCGGGGCGATGGCGCGGGGCCTTGCCCTGACAGGAGCCCGCGTTGGGATTCTCGGCCGGCGGAGAGAGAGGGCTGAGGAGGTAGTGCGGGAGATCTCCAACTCTGGCGGCGAGGCCCTTGCTCTGCCGGCGGACGTGCTGCAAAGAGAGCAGCTCGAATCGGCCCGGGACGCGGTGCTGGAGCGTTGGGACCGGGTGGACATCCTGGTCAACGCCGCTGGCGGGAACGTCCCTGGCGCGACTGTGAGTGGCGGCGAGACGGTCTTCGACTTGCCTATGGAAGCCTTCGGAGAGGTCTTCGACCTGAACCTGATCGGGACTCTGCTCCCGATCCAGGTCTTCGGTGAAGCGATGACGCAGAGGTCGGGAGAAGGAAGGACAGAAGGCTGTATCGTCAACGTCTCGTCAATGGCATCCGCCCGCGCCATAACCCGCGTAGCCGGCTACTCGGCGGCCAAGGCCGCAGTGGAGAACCTCACCCGTTGGCTGGCCGTGGACCTGGCCCGGCGCTTCGGCGATGGCTTGAGGGTCAACGCAATAGCCCCAGGTTTCTTCCTCGGGGAGCAGAACCGGGCCATGCTCGTCGGCGAGGATGGAAACCTCACCGAACGGGGGCGCGCCATCGTCGAGCACACGCCGGTGGGGCGTTTCGGGGAGCCGGAGGAGCTAGTGGGAACAGTCGTCTGGCTGTGCGCTCCGGCGGCCGGTTTCGTAACCGGCGCGGTCGTGCCCGTGGACGGCGGATTCGGAGCCTTCAGCGGAGTGTAGCGAGCCGCGCATTCCCTGGACTAGAGCAGGTTGCGAATATGGCCGCCGAGTTGGGGCTACTCGTCGGACGCGATGCCCTGCTTTCGCGGGCCAGACGCGCCGCTCCGGTCAACGCCGGGAAGGTGAGGGTGCTGGGCGTCGACGACTTCGCCTTCAGGAAAGGCAACGCCTACGGCACCATCCTGGTAGACCTCGAGCGACGCAGGGTGGTGGACCTGCTGCCGGAGTGCTCCCAAGAGAGCCTCGTGAGCTGGCTGCATCGGCACCCCGGGGTCGAGGTGGCGACGCGCGACCGCTCCCGAATCTAACCGGGAGGGCATAGCGAAGGGAACCCCGGATGACGTGCAGGTGGCCGACCGCTGGCACCTCCTCCGCGGTCTCGCGCTGAGCTTGGAAGAGTTCCTGCTGCACAAACGGGCCGTGCTGAGCAAGGTCGCCGCAACCGCAACCGGCGACGGGGAGCGGCCATCCGGCTCCCCCGACGAAGCCTATGGTCTGTCGACGGCCATCCCCCTGGGGCGGCCGTACGGGAGCATCGAGGGCCCTGCCGAGAAGCGGCACGAGCGCCTCGTCGAGCAGTGGAAGAAGATAAGGCGATTGCACCTTGCGGGGGCGAGCGTCAACGACATTTCCGAATGGGTCGGCACCAGCCCGAGCACCGTCTACCGCTACAGGGAACTCGCGGAACCCCCGCCGCGTCCCAGGTACAGGAGGAGGGCGAGCGTCCTACAGCGGGTTGCAGGGTAATTGACCCACAGGCATCATGGGCGGATGAACGCATACTCGCGGGACCTCAGAGATAAGATCGTGGGGGCGGTGTCCAGGCGTGGCATGGCAAAGAGCGAAGCCGCCCGTGCTTTCGGGGTA
>Ga0136640_10000546_pt1 | contig 14563 bp, 16 predicted proteins | sample AntDrymUQ8642106_2_FD_105498 | JGI IMG/M metagenome (GOLD analysis project Ga0136640, IMG submission 105498) | Polar desert sand microbial communities from Dry Valleys, Antarctica - metaG UQ864 (21.06) | ecosystem: Environmental > Terrestrial > Soil > Desert | place: Antarctica: Dry Valley...
CAGCCCCTCCGCCTGCGCGCGCTGCTCCTGCGCCTCGTTGCGGGATTGCACCGCCACCACTGCCAGCCCGCTCGTCACCACCATCCCCACCATCGATGCCGCGGCGACAATCGCCAGCCTTCTCTGCCGGCGCTGCGCCTCGCGCTCGACGAGCTCATCGAGCCCGATGCCGAGCATTCCCGCGACCAGCTTGAGCTTGGCGAGCTTCTTGCCGTCGCCTTCCTCGCGCGCGTCGGCGGCGATGGGTTCGGCGCGCGCGCTCGTAAGTTCGCCGTCCGCGTCGAGTTCGTAGCGCAGCGCGGGCGGAAAACATTCGTCGGCCCCGCGGCCGGGCACGTCGCTGGCGTTGGGTTCGCCGGCGACGATCACTGCCAGGATGCTGCCGTCCGGATGGATTCGCTTGAACTGCAGGATTTCCTGGTTCGCCCAGTGCGATGTTGCCGCGGTTGGCGAGCACAGCACGATCAGGAAGCGCGATGCCGCCAGCGCGTCTTCGATCTTGTCGCCAAGATCGGTCGCGGCTGGAAGCTCGTCGCGATCGCGAAAGATCGGGGTCAGCCGTGCAGGGATCGGACCCGATCCGGTATCGCGGCCAACAAGCTTGGGGGGAACGCGGTAGGTCTCAAGTTCGCGGTGCAGCCAGTCGGCCCACATCTTGTCGTCATGGCTGTAGCTGAGGAACGCCCAGTAGCGGGGAATGCGCACCGCGCGCACGGGCAGTCGGCGCTCGGGCGCCTGGGTCATCGTCATGGTCGCGGCTTCGGTCAAACGACGCCCCCGTCGAATCCAGTGCGGGCGATACCAGATGTTCGTTCCGTGGGCGAATCGGCCTCTGCCTTGGCGCTGCCACATGAGGCGCCTATGTTGGCGCGATGTCCCTTCGTCCCTGGCGCGATATCCACCGGCGGCCCTCGCGCCAGATCATGGTCGGCAATGTGCCCGTCGGCGGAGACGCGCCCGTCACCGTGCAGACCATGACCAATACCCCGACATCGGATGCGCGCGCGACGATCGATCAGATCCGCCGCTGCGAAGAGGCCGGGGCCGACATCATCCGGGTGTCGTGCCCCGATGTGGAATCGACCGCGGCGCTCAGGCAAATCGTGCGCGCGAGCCGGGCTCCGATCGTCGCCGACATCCACTTCCACTATAAGCGCGCGCTCGAGGCAGCCGACGCGGGCGCCGCGTGCCTGCGCATCAACCCGGGCAATATCGGCTCTGCAGAACGTGTCCGCGAAGTCGTCAACGCCGCTAAGGCCAATGGCTGCGCGATCCGCATAGGGGTCAACGCCGGCAGCCTCGAGCGCGACTTGCTCGAAAAATATGGCGAGCCGTGCCCCGAGGCGCTGGTCGAAAGCGCGCTCGACCATATCCGCTTGCTGGAGGACCACGGCTTTCGCGACTATAAGGTCGCGGTCAAGGCGTCGGATATCTTCCTCGCCGTCGCAGCCTATCAGCAGCTTGCCGAAGCGGTCGATTGCCCCTTGCACCTCGGTATCACCGAAGCCGGCGGAATGATCGGCGGAACGGTCAAATCGTCGATCGGGATCGGCTCGCTTTTATGGTTCGGGATCGGCGACACGATCCGCGTCTCCTTGTCGGCCGAGCCCGAAGAGGAAGTGCGCGTCGGCTACGAGATTTTGAAGGGCCTCGGCATCCGCAACCGCGGCGTGCGGGTCGTGTCCTGCCCGAGCTGTGCGCGCCAGGGCTTCGACGTCATCCGTACCGTGCAGAAGCTCGAAGAGCGGCTCCAGCACATCCGCACCCCGCTGTCGCTCTCGGTGCTCGGCTGCGTCGTCAACGGCCCCGGCGAAGCGCGCGAGACCGACATCGGCATAACCGGAGGGGGTGGGGGCAAGCACATGGTCTATCTGTCGGGCGTCACCGATCATCACGTCGCCGACGAAGGCATGGTCGACCACATCGTTCGCCTGGTGGAAGCCAAGGCCGCCGAGATCGAGGCCGGCATGATCGACACGCCTATTGCCGCTGAGTAAAGAGGGAACGTCGCGCAACGGGGGCGGACGCGACACCTACCGGCTCGTTCCCATACGAGGACGCGCCCATGTTTCAGATCGGCCTTATCATCGCGATTGCCGTTGCAGCCCCCAGCGGAGCCCGCTGGAGCGCGGCGTCGCCCGCGGTCGGACGGCCGTAAAGCACCCGCGCGTCGCCGCCGCCCTCGTCGCCCGCACGACGTTGAATGCAGCTTTGGTTGCCGGCGATAGCACGGCCTTCGCGAACGCGTTCATGAAGGACGCGATGGTCAACAGCCCGTACAACAATATCGCCAGCGCCGCCGAAGCCGCCCGGCGGTCGCGCTCTGGCGCTCTCACTTACGTCTATCTGCACACGTCGATCGAACATGCCGCCCCGCGCCGCGACGATGAGGTCGTATTTATGGGCGAGGAGACCTACCAGCCGCCGGCGGGAGGACTGCATGCCGGCAAGACCGTGCGTCGCCGCTTCACCGACCTGTGGCGGCGCAACCGCGGACGCTGGCGGTTGAGTTTGCGCCAGGCGACCATATTTTCAGTCGAATGAAGACTCTCGCATGAGCGCGGATTGCTGCGACGCCAAGGTGGTCGACCTCGCAGTGGCTGCGCACCGCAGCGACGTCCGCCGCGTCTTGATCATCGCCCTGGCGCTCAACGCCGCGATGTTCGTCGCCGAGTTTGGCGCGGGGCTGATCGCGCAGTCGGCTGCGCTGATGGCCGATTCCGCGGACATGCTCGGCGATGCAATGGTATATGCGGTCAGCCTCTACGCGCTCGACAAATCGAGCCGCTGGCGTTCGGGAGCGGCGCTCTTCAAGGGCGGTTTCATCCTGCTCCTCGGCCTCGGCGTGCTTTGGCAAATCTACCACAAGATCGCGTTCGGAGTGACGCCCTCGTCGCTCTTGATGCTGATCTTCGGCGCGCTGGCGCTGGCCGTGAATCTGTTGTGTCTGGGGCTGCTGTGGCGGTTCAAGGACGACAATATCAACCTGTCGAGCACCTTCGAATGTTCGCGTAACGACGTCATCGCCAACACCGGAGTCATCGCCGCGGCGGGCGCGGTCGCGCTGACCGATTCCCCGTGGCCCGACATAGTCATCGCCGGGATCATCGCCTTCCTGTTTCTGCGCTCGGCATTGCGGGTGATCCTCGAGGCCTGGCCGCAATATCGGAGCGCCGCGCCGCTGTCGGTCAAATGAGATTGGCTGCCGAATGACGCAGCGGTCGGCGGGTCCCGCCGCGAACGCGGTTCCGTTCGCGGTCGCCAGCCTCGCCATTCTCCTCCTGTCGGCGATGGACGCGGTCATGAAGGGCCTGACGCTGTCGATCGGCGTCTACAATACGATGCTTTGGCGCTCGGGAATCAGCGTCATCGTCGGCGGTGGCCTGTTCCTTGCCACGCGCGCGCCTTGGCCGGGCACCGCGATCTTGCGCATGCACATATGGCGGGGCGCGGTGATGACGGTCATGGCGCTATGCTTCTTCTGGGGAATCGGCCGTTTGCCGCTCGCCGAAGCGATCGCGCTGACCTTCGTCGCCCCACTGATCGCCCTCTACCTCGCCGCCGCACTGCTTGGCGAGAAGGTCGGACCCAATGCCATCGGCGGCTCGGCGGTCGCCTTCCTCGGCGTGATCCTGATCGTCGCGACCCGCGCGCGTATGCCCGCGGACGGCGCAAGCCTCGAAGGAGCTGTCGCGGTTCTCGTCTCCGCGCTGCTCTACGCCTACAATATCATTCTCATGCGCGAGCAGGCGCTGATGGCGGGGCCGGTGGAAATCGCCTTTTTCCAGAACGCCGTCATCGGCGTGCTCCTGCTGCTTGCCGCGCCCCTCCTGGCCGTGGTGCCCGGCGCGCAAAGCCTTCCCGCGCTCGGCCTTGCATCGGCCTTGTCGTTCGGCGGCGCGCTGCTGTTCGCCTGGGCCTATGCTCGCGGCGAGGCCCAGCAGCTCGCGCCGACCGAATATACCGGGCTCATCTGGGCCGCGATCTTCGGGTGGCTGGCGTTCGGGGAAGCCGTTACAGTGACAACGATTGTCGGCGGCATCCTGATCGTCGCAGGTTGCCTTATCGCAGCGCGTACCCGGCCGGCGACGGCCCAACCGATGGAGGCCGCATTGTGACGACGCGCCCGGTCGACCTTCAGCCCACGCTCGCCGGCGACCTCGTGACGCTGTGTCCGCTCCGCGCCGACGATTGGGACGCGCTTTATGCGGTCGCTTCCGACCCGGCGATCTGGGCGCTTCACCCGGCGCACGACCGGCATGAGGAACCCGTGTTCCGCGCCTTCTTCGACGAGGCGCTGCGCTCCGGCGGCGCGCTTGTCGCGATCGATCCCGCCACTGGCGGGGTGATCGGCAGTTCGCGCTACTCGCTCGATCGCGCGGAGCCGGGCGAAGTCGAGATCGGCTGGACCTTCCTCGCCCGCCCGCACTGGGGCGGCGCGGCCAATCGCGACATGAAACGGCTCATGCTGTCCCACGCCTTCACCTTCGCCGACACCGCGATCTTTCTGGTCGGCGAGACCAACTGGCGCTCGCGCCGTGCGATGGAGAAAATTGGCGGCCGCCTGCTTGAGCGAACCCACCGTGCGGTCATGGCGGAAAAGGATGTCATCCACGTCATCTACGCGATCACCGCGGACGACTTCGTCGCCGGCCCACTGGCGCGGCCATGACCACCGGCCTCGCCTGGCTGCTGCTGTTCCTCGGAGGCCTGTTCGAGGTCGGCTTCACCACCTCGCTGCGCTTCGTCGACGGCTTCCGCAATCTCCCCTGGACGCTCGCCTTCCTCGCCTCGGTCAGCCTGTCGATGCTCTTCCTCCAGCAGGCCTCGCGCGCCATCCCGATGGGCACCGCCTATGCGGTGTGGGCGGGGATCGGCGCGCTCGGCACGGTCGTCGTCGGCATCGCCATGTTCGACGAACCCGCGACCACCGTGCGGATGCTCCTCATTCTGGTCCTCATCGCCGCCATCGTCGGGTTGAAGCTGGTCGCCTAGCGCACCGGCTTGAACAGGCTCTTCACTGGTTCGGCCTCCTCAATCGAAGCCAAAAACCGCGGCGTCACGATCTTGCGGCTCGCCTGCTCATAAGCGTAGCCCAGCGACAATATCTGCGCATCGGCCCATTTGGCGCCGATGAAGCTCAGGCCCACCGGCATTCCCTTGACCGTCCCCATCGGCACGGTGAGGTGCGGATAGCCAGCGACGGCGGCGAGCCCGCCCGCGCCGCCGCCGGCATATTGGTCGCCGTTGACTGCGTCGATCAGCCAACCGGGCGCCATGGTCGGCCCTACCAGCGCCGTCACCTTGTTCTCGCGCAGCAGCTTGTCGATCCCTTCCGCCCCCGCCATGCGCAGCGAAGTCGCGCGCGCCTTGCGGTATTCGGGGTCGGCGAGGCCCTTGGTCATCTCGGCCTCGACGAAAGTCTCCTGCCCGAACAGGCCGAGCTCGCGCCCGGCCTGCGCGTTGTTGAAGGCGATCACCTGCGACAGCGTCCGTGTCTTCACCGCGGGCGAAGTGGTGGCGAGATAGGCGTTGAGATCGGCCTTGAGTTCGGCGAGCAGCACCTTGAACTCGTTCGATCCGATCTCGCCGCGGCCCTTGAATTCCTTGATGTCGACCAGCGTCGCGCCTTGCGCCTCGAGCGTCCGCAAGGCTTCGCTGAAGGCCGCATCAGTTCCGAACCCGGTGGCGAAACGCATCACGCCGATGCGCTTTCCGCGCAGCGACCCTGCGAACAATTGCGCGGCATAATCGCGCCGCCGTGAGTCGGCTTCCCTGGTCGCCGGATCCGCCGCATCGCTCCCGGCGATGGCGCTCAGCACCAGCGCCGCATCGCGCACCGTCCGCGTCATCGGCCCCGGCGTATCCTGGCTGTGGCTGATCGGGACGACATGGGTGCGGCTCACCAGCCCGACGGTGGGCTTGAACCCGACGATTCCGTTGACCGCCGCGGGGCATGTGATCGATCCGTCGGTCTCGGTCCCGATCGCCGCCGGTGCCATCCCCGCGGCTACCGCCGCGCCGCTTCCCGAGCTTGATCCGCACGGATTGCGATTGAGCGCGTGTGGGTTGCGGGTCTGGCCGCCGATCGCGCTCCATCCCGAAATCGAAGCGTTAGAACGGATGTTGGCCCATTCCGACAAATTGGTCTTGCCGAGGATCACCGCGCCCGCCGCGCGCAGCCGCGCAATCAGCGGCGCGTCGCGATTGGTAACATTGTCCTTGAGCGCCAGGCTTCCAGCGGTCGTCGGCAGCGGACCCCTGGTCTCGATATTGTCCTTGATCAGGATCGGCATCCCGAACAGCGGGCCGCGCGCGCGGAGCTGCCGGTCGAGTGCGAGGGCTTGATAAAGCGCGGTGGGGTCAATAGCGATGACTGCATTTATACGGGGGTTGAGCCGCTTGATCTCCTCAATTGCTTGAAGAACGTTAAGGCCGACTGGACCCTCGATCAGATCGCCAGCGTGGTTTATAGTTACCGGCTCAGGAGTAGGAGCCGCACTTACCGTAAGCGCCAAGCCGACTAGCAGTGCGCCGATCACTTGAGCGGCGCCAACAGCCGATCGAGCGGCGCAATCCCGCGCGCCGCCTTCTCGAGATGCGGCCAGCGCAGGCCTGCATTATAGGCGATCTCCGCGGTTCGGTAGCGCGCGCCTTCCTTGACGAGCAGCCTGATCGGGGTCGTCTTGCCCTTGTTGCGCGCGATCGCGTCCTTCAATTCGTCGTCCGAATATTCGCGCCCGTTGACAGCGACGATGGTGGCGTTTCCGTTGAGCCCGGCGTTGAACGCCGGGGAATCCCATACCGTGCTCGAAAGCGCTCCCGCCTTGCCGATGATGAGCCCGATCGACTGGCTGAGGTCGAGCAGTTTTCGCCGCTTCATATTCGACACGTCATAAGCATTGGGCTCGTCCTTCCAAACAAGGCGATAGCCGCCCTTGCGGATGCCCTCCATCGGCGTCGCCGCGGGCCGGTCGACGCGTTGGGCGAGAAACCCCGCCCAGTCGTGCGGCGCGACCCCGTTAAGCGCGGCAATCACGTCTGCCCGCGTGTACAGCAGCTGTCCCCAGTCGCCGTCGCGCATCCCGAAGAACGCTTTCGCGAAATCGTCCATCGATCGCCGGCCGCGCGATTTCTCGCGAATCAACATGTCGGCTTCGAGCCAGATCAGCGCGCTCTCCGAATAATAATCGGTGCCGCGTTGATAGGTAGGATAGGCCTGCGGGCGGCCGTAAGCAGCGATCGGCTGATTGGTGGTGTCGATCAGCGGGCGCCACTGCCGCCCCGGCTGCACCGCGTAGAGCGCGGCGGTGCTCGCCAGCTCGCCGAGCACGACATCCATCGGCTGCACCCCCGATCGCGCGCCGAGCACCATGTCCCAATAGCTGGTCTGCCCCTCGTAAACCCACAGCAGGCTGTTCTGCATCGGGGTCTGGTAATCGGGGGTCCAATTATCCGCGGGGCGGCGGAACTTGCCGTTCCAGCTGTGGGTGAATTCGTGCGGCAAGAGCCCGCGGGTCGATCCTTGCTCGCCCCATTTGGTGAAATAGCCGCGCGGGATTCCGTTTTCGGAGCTGCGATGGTGCTCGAGCCCGATGTAAGACATCTCGTCGGTGATCGCGAGCAGGAAGTCGTAGCGGTCGAAATGGCGCGAGCCAAAGGCCTTTACTGTCTGGTCGACGAGACGGCGGTGGGCGGCGATATGCTCGGGTTTGGCGTCGAGATCCTCGGCCCGGTCGGCAAAGGCGTTGAGATCGACTCCGCGCCCCAAATTCCACTCGCGAAAATGGCGGCCCGCGAACACGGGGCTATCCACCAATGTCTCGAAATCGGTCTCGGCATAGGCGATGCGCCCGCCGCTCCGCGCCTTGCCGTCGAGCGCGCTGACGCCGGTCCAGCCCGCGGGAAGCGTCACCGACGGGCGGACGCGAATTTGTCGCACATAATGGCCCGCCGGGTAGAGCGCGACCTTCTCCCACTGCAGGTTGAGCATTTCGGGAGTGATCACCACGCGGCCCTGATCGTCGCGGGTCGGCGACAAGAACTCGAAGCGCAGCTCGATCGCGCTCACGCCCGCGGGCACGTCGATGTCGAACGCAAACACGTCGAGCGGATTTCGCCGCCACGCGATCGGCCTTCCGCCCGCCGTCACGCGCAGCCCGGCAAGCGCCCCGATCGGGCCGGTCGGGGCGTGGTTGCCCGGAAGCCATTTGGGGTAGAGCAAGGTCATTGGCCCCGCCCGCACAACTGGGATCGTCTCGCGCACTTGGAACACCCCGCGCGCGGGGTCGGTAGCGTCGACATCGAGCGTAAGCGTGCCGGGGTAGGGCGTGTCTTGCGATGCCGGTATGCCGTCGTCGAGGGGGGTCGCGGTCGGGCGGCTGTTCTGCGCCGCGAGCGGCATCGCGACGGCGGCGAGTAGGGCGAGGAAGAGCTTGGTGCGCAAGACTGGTCTCCGGTGAGCTTGGCGTGACCCTACGCCTTTGCGCGGCGGAAAAAAGCCTCTACGCGCCGCCCTCATGGCCGAACTTCCCCAGCCCGTGCGCGGAACCCAGAGCCTGCTCGGCGAGGCGGCGGATCGCTTTCACGCTGTGGTTGCGGCGTTCGATCGCGTGCGCCGGCTGTACGGCTTCCAGCGCATCGAAATTCCGGTGTTCGAAGCGACATCGGTCTTCTCGCGCACGCTCGGCGAGACCACCGACGTGGTCTCGAAGGAAATGTATACGTTCGACGACAAGGGCGGCGACAGCATCACCTTGCGCCCCGAATTCACCGCCGGAATCGCGCGCGCATACCTCTCCGAGGGCTGGCAGCAGCATATCCCGCTCAAGGTCGCCACCTGGGGCCCCGCCTTCCGCTACGAGCGCCCGCAAAAGGGCCGTTTCCGCCAGTTCCACCAGCTCGATGCCGAGATCATTGGTGCGGCGGAACCCGCCGCCGACGTCGAGCTGATCGCTTTCGCCTCGCAATTGCTTGACGAGCTGGGGCAGGGGACCCGAGTCCAGCTCAAGCTCAACACGCTCGGCGACAGCGAAACGCGCGGCGCGTGGCGCGCGGCGCTGGTTGAACATTTCGAAGCGCACCGCAACGACCTCTCGCCCGAAAGTCGCGCCCGCCTCACCAAGAACCCGCTGCGCATCCTCGATAGCAAGGAGCATAGCGACTGGCCGATTGCCGACAGCGCGCCGCTGATCGACGATTACCTCACCAGTGAGGCGTCCGATTTCTTCGCCGCGGTCACCGCGGGGCTGGATGCCGCGGGGATTGCATGGACCCGCGATCAGCGCCTCGTCCGCGGCCTCGATTACTACCGCCACGCCGCGTTCGAATTCTGCACCACCGAACTTGGCGCCCAGAACCAGGTCATCGGCGGCGGCCGCTACGACGGGCTGATCGCCAATATGGGCGGGCCGGCCACCCCCGCGGTCGGCTGGGCGAGCGGGATCGAGCGGCTGGCGATGCTGATCGATGCGCCGCTGCCCGAAACCGCCGAGGTCGCGCTGGTTCCGCTCGGCGCCGCGGCCGAAGCGGCGGCGCAGTGGATCGGCGCCGACCTTCGCCGTGCGGGCATTGCAACGCACACCGCGTTTCGCGGCAATATGAAGAAACGCATGGCCAAAGCCAATGCTGGCGCGGCTCGGCTCGCCATAATCGTCGGTGACGACGAGCTTGCGCGCGGAGAAGCGAGCTTGAAGACTCTCGCCACCGGCGAGCAGCGCGCGGTTGCCTTGTCGGGCCTTGTCGAGGCAATCCGCGCGGAATGACCTCCATCTCCGCCGAACGCATCGCGCAGATCGAAGCGCGCAAGGACGAACTCGCCGGTGCGCTTTCGGCGGGCGATCTGCCGCCCGAGCGCTTCGTTCAGCTGTCGAAGGACTATGCCGAGATCGAGCCCGTCGCCGCCGCTGCGCGCGAGGTGCGCCGACTGCGCGCCGAGCTCGAAGTCCTCAAAGCGCTTTCGGACGATAGCGAGACCGAGGCTGAAATCCGCGAGATAGCGGTTGAGGAATCCGCCGCCATCCGCGTGAAGCTTCCGGAGGCCGAACGCGCGCTCGCGCTCAAGCTCTTGCCGCGTGACGCCGCCGACGAACGCGCCGCGATGCTCGAAATCCGCGCCGGCACCGGTGGCGACGAGGCCGCTTTGTTCGGCGGCGACCTGTTCCGGATGTACCAGCGCTATGCCGAGCTTCAGGGCTGGCGCATCGAATTGATTTCGGCGAGCCCCTCCGACGTCGGCGGCTACAAGGAAGTTATCGCCTCGGTGAACGGCCAGGGGGTGTTCGCCCGACTGAAGTTCGAAAGCGGAGTCCACCGCGTCCAGCGCGTCCCCGCGACCGAAAGCGGCGGCCGCATCCACACTTCGGCGGCGACGGTGGCAGTGCTTCCGGAGGCCGAAGAGGTCGATGTCCAGATCGAGGACAAGGATTTGCGCATCGACGTCTATCGCTCGTCGGGCCCGGGCGGCCAATCGGTCAACACCACCGACAGCGCGGTGCGCATCACCCACCTTCCGACCGGGCTGATCGTCATCCAGCAGGACGAGAAATCGCAGCACAAGAACAAGGCCAAGGCGATGCGCGTTCTGCGCACCCGCCTTTACGAGCTCGAACGCGAGCGGCTGGCGAATGAACGCGCCGGCGCGCGCAAATCGATGGTCGGCACCGGCGACCGCTCCGAGCGCATCCGCACCTACAATTACCCGCAAGGGCGAGTCACCGATCACCGCATCAACCTCACCCTCCACCGCCTCCCCGAAATTCTAGAAGGCCAGCTCGACGAGCTGATCGGCGCGCTGAGTTCGGAGGATGAGGCCAGCCGGCTCTCCCAACTCGATGATTATGCGTGACGCGCTGGCCGCGGCGGCGCTGCGGCTCGACGCGACCAGCGAGACGCCAAGGCTCGATGCCGAGCTCCTGTTGGCGCATGCGGCGGGTGTGACGCGCGAGGCGCTTCTGCTCGGCCGGCTCGATCGCCCCGCGCCCGACATCGAAGCGCTCGTCGATCGCCGCGCAGCGGGCGAGCCGGTCGCCTACATAACCGGCACCCGCGACTTCTGGACGATCAGCCTCGAAGTCACGCCCGCCGTGCTCATTCCCCGCCCCGACAGCGAGACCTTGATCGCCGCGGCGGTCGAACATTTCGGCGAGCGCACGCCCTCTCGCATCCTCGATCTTGGAACCGGGTCGGGGGCATTGCTGCTTGCCACGCTCTATCAATGGCCCGCTGCAACCGGGGTCGGCATCGATCGTTCGGCAGAGGCGCTCGATGTCGCGCGGGAGAATGCACGCAGGCTTGAACTGGGCGATCGCGCAAAGTTCCGCATCGGCAACTGGTGCGCGGGCATCGACGAGGCTTTCGACCTGATCCTGTGTAACCCGCCCTATGTCCAGGAGGGCGCCGCCCTGCCCCGCGATGTCCGCGCCTTCGAACCGCACGCGGCCTTGTTTGCGGGGGGCGACGGAATGGTTTGCTACCGCACGATCGCGCCTCGCCTTGGCGCGCTGCTCGCACCCGGAGGTGTCGCCTGTATCGAAGTCGGCGCCGCGCAGGGCGCCGCGGTGCGCGCACTGTTTGCGGATTTCGGACTTTGCGGTGTCGTGCGCCGGGACCTGGCGGGAAATGACCGTTGCTTAACCCTTGACGGTTAACCTGGGTTCATCGTCCAAATAATGCTTGGTTTTGCTAAACATGCACGATAGAATGCTCGCAGGGACGGGGCATAGCACACAGCTGATGCGGCCTTCAGGTCCCTTGAACCCCTGAATAATCGTTGCGCCCGGTTGGGGCTCGACGGGGCTGGCGGAGCCGTTTGCTCCAGCCGCCCGCGTACAAGGCGAATGCAAGTAACTCACATCCGCGACTTTAAGATCAGGTTGAAGAACATCATTCAAAAGGACATCAGTTGATCAACAATCGACAGAACGGCCGCCGTCGCGGCCGTGGCGGCCCACGGCCGCAAGGGATGCAGAACCGTCCCGAGGGAACGAACCGGCAGGATACCCGCCAGCGCGGCAATGCTCCCCAGCTTCACGAAAAGTACAAGGCGATGGCGCGCGATGCGCAACTTGCCGGCGACCGGGTACAGACCGAATATTATCTGCAGTTCGCGGATCATTACTTCCGTGTTCTGAATGAAAGCCGCGCCCGCTTCGAGGAGCAGCGGCCGCAGCGCCAGGACAATGAGGATTATGAGGACGATGACGGCGAGGCGATGGCGGCCGAAGACGGCGCCGAGGCCATGCCGAATGGCCGTTACGAAGGCGACGATGCGCCCTTCCGCCAGCCGCCGCGCTATCAGGGCGATCGTCCGCAGCGCGAGGCTCGGCCTGAACGCGAAGATCGGCCGCAGCGCGAAGCACGGCCTGAACGCGACGATCGGCCGCTGCGCGAAGCACGCCCTGAACGTGAGGATCGGCCCGAGCGCGAAGCCCACCCTCAGCGCACTTACGCCGCACGAACCGAAGAGGACGAGAAGCCCGGGATCGATCTTGACCGGTTGCCGCCCGCTATCGCGCGCGCCGATAGTGAAAGTGACGCCGGCGAAGGCGGCGAGAAAGACCGCCCGCGTCCGGCCCGCCGTCCGCGCCGTCCGCGCGACGACACTCCTGTCGCGGCTTAGTCGTTGGTTAATCGCCGCCGATTGTCAGCGGTGGCACGCTGAGACATTCTCTGCCCGTTCACGGGGCAGGGGGCGGTTCGAGGCGTTTGATTTGCGTGGCGGCCCTTGCCGCAAGTGTATCGACTGCACTCGCGCAACCCTCCCCCCGGTGACCGGAAAGTCACCGTCTACAACGACGATATGGCGCTTATTTCGGATACGCGTTCGATCGCACTCCCCGCCGGCCGTTCGCGGCCGGAATTTCCGGACGTATCCGCCCGCATCCGGCCCGAAATGGTGTCGCTCGCGGGTACGGGCATCGGCACCGTGACGAGCGACCACGCCCGCCCGTCTGCTTATGCGGCCGAGTTCCAGAACGAGATCACCGAGCCGGATGGCCCGCTAGAAAAGAAGAACGGGCGCCAGGTTTGGCGGGTAACGATCCCCACAAACGGCACGGTGACATTGCGGTTCAACTAAGCGGTGCTGGGAATCGGCCTTGGCCGCGCATTTTCGTCGAGCGCGACGAAGGTGAACACGCCTTCAGTGACCTTGACCTCCTTAGTGCCACGCTCGCGCGTGGCGACCACTTCGATGCGGATCGCCATGGACGTGCGGCCGACGCGCTCGACCTCGGCATAGACCGAAATCAGGTCGTGGAGCAGGATCGGGGCGAGAAATTCCATCGCGTCAATCGCCACCGTCGCGACCGGCCCCTGCGCGCGGCGCGATGCGACGATACCCGCGGCGATGTCCATTTGGGAAAGCACCCAGCCGCCGAAAATATGGCCGTTGGCGTTGATGTCGCCGGGTCGGGGTACAACGCGCAGGATCGTATCGCGGGACGCTTGGGTCATTTAGGCGTTCCGGTCCTTATGTTCCGCGGCGCTGTCGTCGTGGCCGCTTTTGGCCGACAGGAAGATGAGGCCCATCAGTCCCGTCCCGACCAGCATCGACAGGCCGACCCCCACGATCGTCGCGATCGCCATCGCCGTAGTGATGGGCACCTTGGCAAGCTTGAACGAAAGCAGCGCGGCGAGGATCATGAAGACCGCCACCACCACCATCCACTCCATCAGCGTCATGAAGCTCGCGATGGCTTTCGCGCGGTCGGAATCGGGGGGAGCGGCCATGCTTCCCTTTGCGGCCGCGAAGTGGGACTATCAAGTGCGAGTCGGCAAGCCGGCCAGACAAAGAGGGGAGCCGTCATGACCATCGCCGCCATTCTCGGCGTCAAGGGAGCCGACGTCGACACCATCGACGCCGATGCCGATCTGGCGAGCGCGGTGGCGCTGCTCGCGGGCAAGCGGATCGGCGCGGCGCCCGTGCTTCGTGCGGGCGAGATCGTCGGCATATTGTCCGAGCGTGACGTGCTTTACTGCCTGCAAAGCCACGGCGTGGACGTGCTGGGTAAGCCGGTTACAGAAGTCATGACCGCCCCCGCTGTCACTGTGACCCGCGATCAATCCATTCTCGGCGCTCTAGCGCTCATGACCCGGCGGCGCTTGCGGCACCTTCCGGTGGTCGAGGACGGGCGCCTCACCGGAATCGTTTCGATCGGCGATCTGGTCAAATACCGCATCGACCGGATCGAGGCCGAGGCCGAGGCGATGCGCGACTATATCCGCAGCGCCTAGTCCTCAGGAAGCGGGGCCCGGAATACGGCGCCGGACCAGCAGCATATGAAGCTCGCCGACCGTCGCCGGCGAAAAGCGCCATAAGAGTCCGCAATAGACCGCCGCTCCGAGCGCCACTAGAATGCCGAGCTCCGCCGCAGCGGGGAGTGATTGCGCAAACGGCCGCGCGGCGAGCAAGGCCAGCGCCATCATCCCAGCGGCGACAAGGCCCGGGAGCAGCGCGCGCAGCAAATCGATCATGCGGCAGCGGATCACTGGCAGCGTCACCGCCAGCGTCACCGCGAGCAGCAGCGGGGTCCCGGCCTGCCACGCATGGACCAGCCCCCGC
>Ga0136640_10000547_pt1 | contig 14563 bp, 11 predicted proteins | sample AntDrymUQ8642106_2_FD_105498 | JGI IMG/M metagenome (GOLD analysis project Ga0136640, IMG submission 105498) | Polar desert sand microbial communities from Dry Valleys, Antarctica - metaG UQ864 (21.06) | ecosystem: Environmental > Terrestrial > Soil > Desert | place: Antarctica: Dry Valley...
AGCCAGCGAGCCCGGTAGAGATCCTGGCCCACCGGTTCGTCTGGTCGCTGGTCGGGCACTAGTGAGCCGTGGATGGCCGCCAGTGCCGGCCACAACACCGGGTCGCGGATGGCTCGGGCCAGGCGCAGATCGTCAGCGTGGCGACAGCCAGCACCGCGAGGAATTGTCAAGACCTGTGGATCGGCGTGTCATGCGACTTGTTGATCGCCTCCTGATTCGTCGGGTCGTTCGACCAGCTTGCCCTTGTCGAACCGTGCGCCGGCACGGACCAGGGCAACGAGATGTGGTGCGTTCACGGCGCGCCACCGGTGCTGCGCGGACTCCATCAGCTTGAACGCCATCGCGATGCCGGCGGCCCTCGAGCCGGGCTCCAACGCGGGACCGAAGTCGCTGCTGGACAGTCCGTGCAGATACAGCAGCGGCAACACCTCGGCCACCTGCGGCGACTTCCGCGCCCACGCCGGCAAGATCGCCGAGGAGAACCGCATCCGCTCCCCGCTGCCCTCGTCGGTCCGCTTGTCGTTGACCCGCGGCGCCCGCACCGGCACCGCCCCCGCCGCGGTCATCACCTCCCGGGCTTGGTGGTAGCCGTTGCGGACCACCACCCGGTGACCGGCCTCGTCGACCTCACCCTCATAGGCGTTGACGTAGGCGGCGACCTCGGCCTGCAACGCCGCCGCGAGCATCGCCCGGGCGCCGTCACGAACCAGCTCATCGAGCAGCGACCCGCCCACCCCAGCCGGGACGTGTGCACTGGACTCGGACTCCTCGTGGACTACCTTGAGCATCGGCGTACCTTCCCGAACCAGCGCGCCAACGCCGGTCCTGATCAGAGCTGCTACGACTTGAAGATCATCCTCGGGAAGGTGCGCCTCTTCACATCACCAGGCCGAGGGCCATCCACAGGTTCTGATCATTGCTCCAGCACCGCCCCGACAGTGCCTGCCCGTGTGGTCACGTCTGCCCCCACTTCCGCCGAGGAAGGTCATGGGTCTGCGGGATCACAGCGCTCCGCGGCCAGATGCCCGACACGCCGGTACCGTGGGAGGCTCGACGTAACCTGCGGGAACAATGTCACTACATTCTGGGTAGTACACAGTGCACGTTGAACCAGCACAGCGCGACCGACGAATACATTCACAACCCGGCCTGACCGCTGGCGGAGTGAGAGAGAGACATGATGACGCCGACACTGACCCCCACCACATCCGAGCCGCTGACCGCCTTCGATCGCTGTGACCGCTGCGGAGCACAGGGCCGGGTACGAGTCCGGCTGCTCTCCGGTTCCGAGCTGGTCTTCTGTGGGCACCACGCCCGCGAGTACGACGCCAAGCTGCGCGACCTCGGAGTGCAGATCATCGCCGACGAGACCGCCGACATCTCATAGATTCCCGTTCCACCCGATGGCCGCCGTCCCCGGACGGCGGCCATTGCGCGTCTGGACGGGGTAGTCCACGCCGGCACACGCCGAACATCACCCGGTCAGCCTCGACTGTCCGTACTGGCTCATATCATGTGGTGACCTGAGCGCCGAGTGCTCGACCGTGCCCGAGGAGACCTGCCGTGTCCGGACCTGACCGCCGTGCGCCTGGCGAGACCGGATCGACACCGGTCGGCCCGGACGGCCAGACCGACCCGTTCATCCCCAAGGTGACCGACCCGGCGCCGCGGCCGGTCGACCAGACGGACCCTTACCTGCACCAGGTCGGCGTCCCTCCGCCGATGGCCGACCGACCGTCCGCCGCCGATCACGAGACATCCCCCGAGGGCCGCGGAACCGTGCCCGTGCAGCCGGTGGCCGCGAGTGGGTCCGGCGGGCGGGCGGAAGAGGACGACACCGGGGCGGTCTTCGGCGACACCGACGTACACGCGGTGATCACCGACGCCGGCACCGACACCCGACCGGCTGTTCCAGCCGCGCCGACCGGAACACCGACTGCGGCGAGCGCCGGTGACCCCGACGTCTTCGAGGCTGTCACCGGGCCGCACGCAGTCGTCGGGCAGGAGGCGTCCAGCAGGCCGGCCGACGACCCGGCCGGTGATGGTGCCCACCGGATCGGCACGGACCAGAACGAGCCGTACCCGGATGACATGGACCCGGCTGCGCAACCCGGAACAGCGTGGTGGCGGCGCGCCCGCGTGCTCATCCCGCTCGGCCTGCTGAGCTCCCTACTGCTCCTGTACGCCGTGGACATTCTCGTCGCGGGGAACGACGTACCTCGAAACACCGTGGTTGCAGGACTGCCGCTCGGGGGGCTTACGACGGCCGAGGCCGCGAGGGTGCTGACCGAACGCGGCGTGCCCGCCATGGCCGCTCCCCGTTCAGCCACTGCCGGAACGGTCACCCTAGACGTACGACCGGCCGAGGCGGGCGTGACGTTGGACGTGCCGGGAACCGTCGAGGCGGCATCCGCCCAACCGCTGAACCCGATCACTCGGGTCTGGTCGCTGTTCGGAGATCGCCGGGTCGATGCCGTCCTCGACGTCGACCAACCGGCTCTGGACGAGGCGATGACCGGATTTGCGGAACAGGTCGACGTGACCTTCGTCGAGGGATCGATCGAGATCGAGGGGACGACGCCCACCGTCGTCCATCCTTCCGATGGACGTGAGCTGGACCGGGCCGAGGCGGCCGACGTGTTGCAGGCGGCCTTGCGTACGGGGTCTCGGCAGCTGGTCTTTCCCGTACTGGAGCGACGAGCCCAGGTGACAGCGGCCGAGGCCGGCCAGACCTTGGAGTCCTTCGCCGTCCCGGCCCTGTCCGCGCCCGTGCTGCTCACCGGCGGGGAGGAGACGACAACCGACTTGACCGTGGAGGAGATCGCCGCAGCGCTGCGGTTCGGGCCCGGCGACGACGGCTCGCTGCTGCCCTGGGTGGACGAGGCCAGCCTGCTCGAGGGATTCGGGGCCGACGCCGGGCAGTTCGCGAGTCCACCGGTCGATGCCACCTTCGACGTGAGCGGCGCCAGCGTGTCGGTCATACCGTCGATGGAGGGGACGGCGATCGACGCCGCCTCGCTCGCCCAGGACCTGATGCGCGTCCTGCGCCTGCCGGCACCCCGGGAGAGCGCCGTACCGCTGATGGTGGCGCGACCCGGACTCAGCACGGACGAGGCCCGCGCGTTGAACATCGTGGATCCGGTGAGCACGTTCACGTCGGCGTACGACGACGCCGGGGTCGCCCAGAACATCCGGATCGTCGCGGAAACGGTGGACGGCGCGGTGATCCGGCCAGGACAGACCTACAGCCTGAACACGGCCACCGGAGCACGGACGGCCGAGCAGGGCTACGTCGAGGCGGCCGCACCCGGCGAGGCGGAGGCCGCGGTAGGCGAGGGCATCTCGCCGCTCGCCACGGCGATGTTCAACGCCGTGTTCTTCGCGGGCCTGGAACCCGTCCGGCACACAGCGCACTCGTCGTACAACGCCTCCTATCCGGCTGGTCGCGACGCGACGGTGCGCTACGACGACACCGACCTGACGTGGCGCAACGATTCCGCGAACGGCATCTACATCCAGACCAACTGGACATCGACCGCGGTGACAGTGACGTTCTGGAGCGCTGTGACACTCCAGATCGAGGCGGTCAGCGGGTCGCAGTCCAACCTCCGCCAGCCCGCTAGTGAGACCCGCTCAGGCGCCGGCTGCCAGACCAGTAGCGGCAGCGCCGGCTTCGAGATCAGCATGACCCGGGTGTTCATGCAGGCCGGCACCGGCCGGATGTTGCGTGAGGAGGAATTCACCACCTCCTACGATCCGACGCCACGGGTGCTGTGCGTGGGAGCGCCGGTGCCACCACCGGTCGCCGACCCGCCCCCTCCGGAGCCGCCGGTGGTCATCGACCCGGAACCGACACTGTCGACCCAGCCGTCGTCGTCCACGCCCACGACCACCGCGGCAACGACGACGCCCAGGCCGCCCCCCACGACGACTGCCCCCACGCCGACGACAACTACAACGACCGCCCCCACGACGACGACCAGCACGACCATCACGACCACGACAACGGCGCCGCCTACGACGACCAGCACCACCGCATCGACCTCGGCCGCGCCGTCAGCCGCTGCGACGCCGGCCGCCGGGTCATCGCGTCCAGCGCGGATGCTGACCCTGTAGCGCCGACCGCCGCGGCAACGACCAACGGATGAAGGCTTAGGCTGCCAGGCACACGGCGACCGGGTCGGCCGCCGTACGCAGCCTGGGAGATGTCGTAGTCGTGGGGACGGAACGGGAACCGGAGCTTGCAGATCACGAGCCGCGAGCGGATGACGACTGGCTGGCGGAGCAGGAGGCGCCGGCGCAGCGGCAGCGACGTTGGTGGCGGCACCCGCTCATCCTGATCCCGGTCGGCCTGCTGATGGTGCTGGCGGTGGCATACGGCGCGGATCTCGCGTTGGCGGGGAAGGACATCCCGAGGGGTACGACGGTCGCCGGGGTGGAGATCGGAGGGCTGAGCCGTTCCGAGGCCGAGCAGAGACTCGACAGCGAGGTCGCCACGGCTCTGCTGCGGGAACGCCAGGTCACCGCCGGTACGATCGATCTGACGGTCGACCCCACCGCGGCGGGCATCAGCATGGACGTCGGCGCGACCATCGACGCGGCGGGTGGGCAACCGCTGAACCCGCTTACCCGGCTCGTCTCACTCTTCGGCAGTTCTCGCGACGTCGACCCTGTCCTGCAGGTAGACGAGGCCGTCCTCGCAGCCGCGATCGAACGCCTTGCCGAGCAGGTAGACATCGGCGTGGTGCACGGCACGATCGCCATCGAGGGTACGACCGCGGTGCCGGTGCCACCGGTGAACGGACAGCGTCTGAACCGTGACGCCGCCGAAGAGCAGCTACGGGCGGCGGTTCGCGAGGACGTCTCCACTGTGGACTTTCCGGTGGACGAGCAGCCGGCGCAGGTATCCGCCGACGCCGTCGAGGAGGCATTTGCGGGCTTCGCCGTCCCGGCCTTGGCCGGTCCCGTCGTCGCCACCGGCGCCGACGGTGCTCGTGCGGACATTCCGGTCGCCGCGATTGCTGCGGCCCTGCGGTTCGAGCCGGGTGACGACGACACGCTGGTTCCGGTGCTGGATCAGGCAGCGCTGGAAGGGGCGCTGGGGGACGCACTGGCGTCGTTCGACAACCCGCCAGTGGACGCGAGCTTCACATTCACCGGCGGAAACGTCGCCGTGGTACCAGCCGAGGACGGGACGGTCTCCGACGTATCGGCGCTGGCTGATGACCTGCTGGAGGTCCTGCCGCAACCGGTCCCCCGGGAGGTCGCCGTCCCGATCGTCTCGCAGCCGGCCGCGTTCACGACCGAGGAGGCGCGCGGTTTCGGAATAACCGAGCTGGTGAGCACATTCACCACCGACTTCACGAACGAGAACTCCGGCGAGAACATCCGCGTGGTGGCGGCCGAGGTCGATGGCGCCGTCGTACCGCCCGGGGAGACGTTCAGCCTGAACGGCTTCACCGGCCCGCGGACTGAGGCAGACGGGTACATCGAGTCGACGATCATCAGTAACGGCGAGTTCGTCGAGGCCGTCGGCGGCGGCATCTCGCAGTTCGCCACGACAATGTTCAACGCGGTGTTCTTCGCCGGGCTCGAGGACATCGAGCACCAGCCGCACAGCTACTACATCAGCCGGTATCCGGCCGGTCGCGAGGCGACGGTCTTCTACGACACGATCGACATCGTCTGGCGCAACGACAGCGACACCGGCATCTACATCCAGACGCTGTGGGAGCCTGGCGCGATCACTGTGACGTTCTGGGGAACCAAGCACTACGACATCGAGTCGGTCAGCGGCGAGCGGCACAACTACTCCGAGCCGGAGAGGCAGCGCAAGCCCGACGACGGCGACTGCGCCGAGCAGAGCGGCAGCGCCGGCTTCGACATCAGCGTGACGCGGGTGTTCCGTCCCGTCGGCGGCGGCAACGTCCTGCGCGAAGAGGTCTTCAACACGCGGTACATCGCCGTACCCGAGGTGATCTGCGTCCCGCCGGAGCGTGCGGCGCCCGATGCCACGCCCACGCCTACGCCCACGCCTACGCCACCTTCGGGCTGACTCGCAGGGTGGGTTTGACTAGGCCGACAGGTGACGTCACACTGCCCGCGTACAGCCACACCGAACGTACAACTCCATAGACGTCCGCCCAGGGGAAGACCGGTCCGATTCCGGCGCTGTCCCGCAACGGTAGGCTGCTCGTTCCCACGAGCGGCGAGCCCGAAAACCTGCCGGACGTTTCGCGATTCCATCCACCGTCGAGGTCACGGGGCGGATCCACCCAGGGACGACCTGGCCGCCTCCCGCGCAGCTGCGCAGGAGGCGTTTTGTTGTAAGGGTCGTCGCACGGAGGCCACCTCGGAGCTTTGGTCCTAAGCTTTCCGGAAGGCGTTCATGCCCAGCATCCTCAGTTGCTACCCCGCCCGCGCCGGGGGTGCCCTGCTCGTCGTGGCCACCGGCATCCTGCTCGGACTGCAGCGTCCTGCGCTAGCGGCCCCAGTCACGTCCGACCCGGCCGAGGCGGCTGCGGGCTGGCTGACCGCCCAGCTGGTGGACGGCGACGGCGACGGCGTCGGTGACCACATCGAGGTCACGATCGACCTCAACGGCGACGGCGTGATCACCGACGACGAGCGGTTCCCCGACTACGGACTGACCGCTGACACGGTCATCGCGCTGGCCGCGGCCGGGGTCGGTGGTGCCGCCTCGACCGCCGCGACGGACTACCTCGAGGCCAACATCGAGATGTACGTCGGTGCCGCCGAGAGCGCCGACGACCCGGACGGGGAGCACTACGCCGGCGCGCTCGCCAAGTCTCTGCTGGTCGCGGATGTAACGGGCAGGGACGTCGCCGACTTCGGGGGCGTCGACCTGCTCTCGCGCCTGCTCTTCACCGAGACCCCCGAGGGCAGGTTCTCCGATGTCTCGGAGTTCGGCGACTTCAGCAACAACATCGGCCAGTCGCTCGCCGTTCTCGCGCTCACCCGGGTCGCCCCGAGTGAGTTGTCGGCGGAGGCGGCCGGCCTCCTCGCCGGTCAGCAGTGCCTCGACGGCGGGCCGCAGGACGGCAACGTCCCCCTGACGATCGGAGCCGACGCGTGTGCGCCGGCATCGGCCAGCATCGACACGACCAGCCTGGCTACCCAGGCCTTTCGGGCGATCGACTACGGCCCGTCGGTTGGTCCGGCGCTCGACTTCCTCCTCCGCAACCAGGGCCCGGACGGCGGCTTCAGTGACCTGGGCGTTGTGAACGCCAACAGCACCGGTCTGGCGGCACAGGCGCTGTCATCGGGCGAACGCCTGGACGAGGCCCGCGATGCGGCCGTGCAGTGGCTGCTCGCCAGGCAGATCGGGTGCTCGGCACCGCCGGAGCAGCAGGGAGCCATCGCGTTCACCGACGACCCGGACGGGCAGCCGCTGTTCGACGACCGGGCAGCCCGGGCGTCCGCGCAGGCCGTCCCCGGCATCGTGGGGATCGGTCTGCTGGAGATCGACTCGGCCGGCTCCGCTGCCGCGGCTCCCCGGCTGGACTGCCCCGGTATCACGCCCAGCCCCACGCCGACCCCGACCCCGACCCCGACCGATCCGCGTCCGACTCCCAGCCCGACGCCGACCGGCGTTCCGACACCCACCGACCCTGGCCCGACCGCCGGCCCGACGCCGAGCGGTCCCGGGCTGCCGGTGACCGGAGCCGACATGGAACCGCTGCTCGCGCTCGCCGGGGGAAGCCTGCTGCTCGGCGGCGGGCTGCTCCTCGCCACCCGACGCCGGGCCGGCCTGCATCGGTGAGCTCTCGGACCATGATCATGAGTGTGGGATCCGGGTTTCCCCTGAAACCAGACTCATGATCATGAAACCGCTCCTGGTTCTGCTGTGCACGGCCCTGTTCACGGCCAGCACACTGTGGGCTCCCGGCCCGGCACAGGCGGCGGCCTGCACGGGCGGGAGCGGCGTCACCGTCGTGGTCGACTTCGGCCGGTACGGCGGCGTACAGACAGGGTGCGCGGGCGACCCGACGAACGGCCTGTCGGCGCTGTCGCAGGCCGGCTTCAGCGTCGCTCTGGTGACAGGTCAGGCCTTTGTCTGCCGCATCGACGGCGTACCGCCGGCCGAAGATGACGCGTGTGTGCGCACTCCCCCGGAGACGGCGTACTGGTCCTACTGGCAGGCGCCGCCCGGTGGCGGCTCGTGGACGTACGGCGGCCAGGGCGCAGGCAACAGCCAGCCTGTCGACGGCGCAACGGAGGGCTGGGCCTTCGGTCCGGGCGCGCCGCCGGGCATCGCACCACCGGTGAACACTGCGCCACAGCCCCCACCGCCCCCACCGCCCCCGCCGCCGCCGCCCCCACCAGGGGCTCCGCCGCCCACAACGAGCCCGGCACGGCCGCCGAGCCCGCCGCCGCCTCCGTCGCCGGGCTCGCCCGGCACGACGTCCTCGCAGCCTCCGGGCGGCGGCTCAAGCAGCGGACCCGGCGGCAGCAGTACCGACCAGAGCGGACCCGGCGAGAGCACGCCGCCGACCGGATCGAACACACCCTCGTCGCCCCCGTCCCCGACCAGCACCGTCGGCTCCGAAGCACTGACGCCACAGCCATCGGCTGCTACCAGGGACCTCAGCGCGGCGAACACCGACGAGGACACCCCGTGGGGGGTTCTGGTCGCCGGCGTGGTGGCCGCTGCCCTGGCGGGCGGGGCGTACTGGCAGATCCGACAGCGGCGATGAACCGCCACGGCGAGCTGCATCCCCTCGCCTGGTGGTTGTGGGCGATCGGGATGGCCACCGCCGCGAGCCGCACCACCAACCCGTTGCTCCTGCTTCTGATCATCGCCGTGCTCGGGTACGTCGTCGCCGCCCGCCGCCCGGCGCAGGGCTGGGCGCGCGGCTTCCGCGCGTACCTGATCCTCGGCCTGGTAGTCGTCGCGATCCGGACCGTCTTCCACATCATCTTCGGCGGCGGGCTGGGCGAGACCGTGCTGGTGCGGCTGCCGGAGCTTCGGCTACCCGAGTGGGCCGCAGGCATCCGCCTCGGCGGCGCGGTCAGCGCCGAGGGGCTGGCCAGCGCCCTGTACGACGGCCTGCGCCTGGCCACCCTGCTGATCTGCGTGGGCGCCGCCGTCACGCTGGCCGAGCCGCGGCGGCTGCTGCGGACGCTGCCGGGAGCGCTGTACGAACTGGGACTGGTCGTCGTGGTGGCGATCAGCCTGGCCCCCCAGCTGGTCGAGTCGGCGCTGCGGGTACGCCGCGCCCGGGCGCTGCGCGGCGCCAGCGGGCGTGGCCTGCGGGCGGTGCGCTCGATCGGGATGCCGGTGCTGGCGATGGCGCTGGATCGGGCGGTGTCGCTGGCCGCGGCCATGGACGCGCGTGGGTACGGCCGCTCGGGCTCGGTCAGCGCTGGCACCCGCCGGCTCACTGCGGGCCTGCTGCTGATGGGCTTGCTCGGCCTGTCCCTGGGCGCTTACGGCGTACTGGCCGCCCCTGAGCAGGGCTCCGTCGGGCTGCCCAGCCTGCTGGTCGGCGTACTCGCCTGCGTTGCCGGTCTCGCGGTCGGCTCGCGCCGGGTGCTGCGCAGCCGCTACCGCGCCGAGCGGGTGGACCCGCGCTCCGCTGCTGTGGCCGCGAGCGGGATGGTGGCGGCCGTCTGTCTGCTCGTGACGTCGAGGTACGACGTGGCGACGGCGTACCCCTCGACGTACCCCCTCGACGTCCCGCAGCTGGCGCTGCTGCCGGTACTAGGGCTGCTGATCGCGCTCGCACCGGCCTGGGTCGCGCCGTCCCCCACCTCGCCGGACAGCCGCGCAACGGAACGTCCCAGCGCCACGGGCGCCGAGCCCACGCCCGCTGTCGGGGCGGGCCGGTCATGATCCGCTTCGACCACGTCTCCGTGCGGTACGCCGATGCGGCCGCCGATGCGCTGTCCGGGGTGGATCTGACCGTCCCCGACGGCGAGCTGTGCCTGGTGGTCGGCCGGACCGGGTCGGGCAAGTCGACGCTGCTCGGTGCCGCCAGCGGGCATGTCCCGCACTTCACCGGCGGCCGGCTGAGCGGTCGGGTGCTGGTCGACGGGCGCGACACCCGGGAGTTCCGCCCGCGTGAGCTCGCCGATGTCGTGGGCGTGGTGGGCCAGAGCCCGGTCGACGGCTTCGTCACCGACAGCGTCGAGGACGAGCTGGCGTTCACGATGGAGTCGCTCGGGATGCAGCGACCGGTGATGCGCCGTCGGGTCGAGGAGACGCTGGACCTGCTCGGGCTCGCCGAGCTGCGCGACCGGCCGCTCGCGCAGCTGTCCGCCGGCCAGCAGCAACGGGTCGCGATCGGCTCCGCTCTCACCGCCCACCCGCGGGTCCTCGTACTCGACGAGCCGACCAGCGCCCTGGATCCCGGTGCCGCTGAGGACGTACTCGCCGCGCTGCACCGGCTGGTGCACGACCTGGGCATCACCGTGCTGCTGAGCGAGCACCGGCTGGAACGGGTGGTCCAGTACGCCGACTCGGTGATCAGCCTCGCCGGCCCCGGGCAGCCGCCGCGGTACGGCGTACCGGGGGATGTGCTCGGAGCCTCTGAGGTCGCTCCCCCGGTCGTGCATCTGGGCCGGCTGGCCGGCTGGTCGCCGCTGCCGGTGTCCGTGCGGGATGCCCGGCGGCAGGCCGTGGACCTGCGTTCCCGACTGTCGACGCTGGCTGCCCCCGCCACCAGCCGGGCAGGCGGCAGTGTCGTTCTGCGGACGAGCGGCCTGACTGTTCGTTACCGCGGCGGCCCGCCGGTCCTGCATGACCTCGACCTCACCCTGGCGGCGGGGCAGGTGAGCGCCCTGATGGGACGCAACGGCGCCGGCAAGTCCACGCTGCTGTGGACCCTGCAGGGGGCCCTGAAACCGCTGCGCGGCACCGTCCGTGTGGGCACCGAGGAACCGTCGGCGCTGGACCCCGCGGACCGCCGTACCAGGGTGGCGTTGGTACCGCAGGATCCGGCCGACCTGCTGTACCTCGACACCGTCGGCACCGAATGCCGGCAATCGGACACCGAGTCGCAACGCCCGGCCCGGGAGACCCGGGCACTGCTGGACCGGTTCACCCCCGGAGTGGACGACGATACCGACCCGCGGGACCTGTCCGAAGGGCAGCGGCTGAGCCTCGTACTCGCCATCCAGCTCGCGGCGCGGCCGCGCGTGCTGCTGCTGGACGAGCCGACGCGGGGACTGGACTACCTGGCCAAGGACCGGCTCGCCGCCGCGCTCACCCAGCTGTCCCGTGACGGGACTGCGGTGTTGCTGGCGACGCACGACGTGGAGTTCGTGGCGACCGTCGCCGACCGGGTCCTCGTGCTCGCCGGCGGCGAGATGATCACCGACGGCGCCACCCGGGACGTGGTGCTGTCCTCACCGACGTACGCGCCCCAGGTCGCCAAGGTGCTCGCCCCCGACGCCTGGCTCACCGTCGCCGAGGTCGCCCGCGCCCTGCCGGTCCCGGCATGAGTCAACCGCAGGAAGACGCCGCTCTGACGCTCCAGGTTTCCGCCGGTGCCCCGGACGAGCCGGCGCCCGCCGTACGAGCAACCTCTCGACCGGTTCCGGTCGGGCCCAGAGGCGCCCTGGCGATCGCCATCGCGTCGGTGTTCGGGGTAGCGGCGTTCGGCTGGCCGTTCCTGATCGCCCCGCAGTCGGGACTCACCGACGGGCTGGACGCCTGGCTCGTCTTCGGCTGCCTGCTCGCCCTGGTCATCGTCACTGTGCTCGCCCTGCTGGCCGAGGGAACGATGGACGCCAAGGCCGTCGCCATGCTCGGTGTGCTGTCGGCCGTCGCCGCGGCGGTCCGACCCCTCGGAGGCGGTACGGCGGGCATCGAACCGCTGTTCTTCGTGATCATCCTGGGCGGCCGCGCCTTTGGCCCGGGGTTCGGCTTCGTGCTGGGCTCCACCGCGCTGTTCTCCTCCGCGCTGCTGACCGGCGGGGTCGGTCCCTGGCTGCCGTTCCAGATGTTCGCCGCGGCCTGGGTCGCAATGGGTGCAGGGTTGCTGCCGCGCTGCACCGGTCGCCGGGAGGTCGCGGTGCTGGCGGCGTACGGCGCGGTGGCTGCCTTCCTCTACGGCCTGGTGATGAACCTGACCTTCTGGCCGTTCACTCTGGGTCCGCTGACCTCGATCTCGTTCGTCCCCGGGGACCCGGTCGGTGACAACCTCGTCCGCTTCCTCGCCTACGACCTGGCCACCTCGATGGGCTGGGACCTCGGCCGCGCCGTCACGACCGCGCTGCTCGTGGCGCTGACCGCGAAGCCGGTGCTCCGGGCGCTGCGCCGGGCCGGACGCCGGGCCGCCTTCGACGCCGTACCCGAATTCACCCCGGGCCTCGGCAGCCGCACAACCCCACCCGGAATCTCCCGGCGATCATGAAGATCTGTGGCCCGATTCGCCCGATATGTCCGACTCAGGACACCCGGAACTCCATGATCGTCGCGGGATGGGAGCGATCCGCGGTACAGGACCTTCAGGATCGTCGCGGGTGGGAGCGATCAGCGGTACGGCGTGAAGTCCGGCGGGCGCTTCTCGGCGAAAGCGCGCGCCCCCTCCATCCCCTCCTCGCCCTGCGCGTACAAGTCGAGGCCGTCGAAGGCCAGATGGGAGATGCCGCCGATGTGGTCGCTGTCGGCGTTGAACGAGTGCTTCAGGAAGCGTAGGGCGGTCGGTGAGTACGCGCCTATCGTCGTACCCCAGCGGTGCGCCGTGGGCAGCAACTCCGCGGCCGGTACGACGGCGTTCACCAATCCCCACCGTTCGGCGGTTGCCGCGTCGAACTTCTCCAGCAGGAACCAGATCTGCCGAGCCCGCTTCTCCCCCACGACCCGCGCGAGGTAGGCCGAGCCGAAGCCGGCGTCGAAGGAGCCGACCCGCGGGCCGGTCTGACCGAACGTGGCGTGCTCGGCGGCCACCGTCAGGTCGCACAGCACATGCAGTACGTGCCCGCCGCCGATCGCCGCGCCGTTCACGGCGGCGATCACCGGCTTGGGAATGTCGCGAATGATCCGGTGCAGCCGCTCGATCTCGAACGTGCCCCACTCGGTGTCCCCGTAGCCGCCGGTCTCGGCGCGTTCCTTGACGTCACCGCCGGCGCAGAACGCCCGGTCCCCGGCCCCGGTGAGCACGACCGCCGAGACCTCGCGCGAGGCCCAGGCCCACTTGAACGCCGAGATCAGCTCGTCCACCGTTCGGCCACGGAAGGAGTTCATCCGCTCCGGCCGGTCGATCGTCACGGTGGCCACCCCGTCGGCGACGGCGTACCGGATGTCGGTGAACTCCTCGATCTTCACGCCTGTCCCCAACGGTCGGCGGCTGCTGGCTATCGTGGCGATCGTAACGAGAGAGGAGCGCAGCGATGGGCGAGCGCCGTACATGTCTGGTCACCGGGGGCGGCCGCGGCATCGGCCGCGCGGTGGCCGTCCAGCTCTCCGAACTCGGTCACCGGGTGGCGCTGACCGCCCGGAACGCCGAGCAGCTGCAGGAGACCGCCGCACTGCTCAACGGCCCGGCGATGACACATCAGGCCGACATCACCGACGACGACGCGGTCGGCGAGCTCTTCATCGCGGTCGAGCACGAATGGGGCCCGGTGGACATCCTCGTGGCGAACGCCGGAGCGGGAATGTCCTCCCCGGTCCAGCGGACGACCGACGAGGACTGGCAGCGGATGCTGGATCTCAACCTGACCGCGCCGTTCCAGTGCATCCGGCGCGCGGTACCGGCGATGACGGACAGCGGGTGGGGACGCATCGTTGTCGTCGCGTCCATGGCGGCGAAGATGGGAGCGCCGTACCTGGCCGCCTACACCGCGGCGAAACACGGTGTGCTGGGGCTGGTCCGCGCGGCGGCGGCCGAACTCGCCGACACCAGCGTCACGGTCAACGCCGTCTGCCCCGGGTACGCCGACACCCCGATGACCGACCAGGTCGTACAGGCCATCCAGAACCGGACCGGCCGAAGCACCAAGGAGGTCCGCTCGATCCTTGCCCACAAGCAACCGATCGGCCGACTGGTCACACCGGACGAGGTAGCGCAGGCGATCATGCTGTGCGTCGCGAACGGCGCCATCACCAGCCAGGGCATCAACGTCGACGGCGGAGCGGTCCAGTCGTGACCGGACCTGGGCGGGTGGGGAAGGTGGTCACTTACGACAGTTTTGGCCGCCCTCGACGTGTCGTTAGTGACCACTCACCGGTGGGTAACCGGTTATGACCCAGCAGCGGGTGAACCCGCCGGAGCTGGCCCGACCCTCCGGGTTCAGCCACGTCGTGGTCGCACCGGCCGGTCGTACGGCGTACCTCGCGGGGCAGACGGCGCTTGACAGGGACGGTCGGATCGTCGGTGCGGACATCGTCGAGCAGTTCGAGCAGGCGCTCGCCCACCTGCTCACCGCACTGCGCTCCGTCGGCGGCAAACCCGGGCACCTGACGTCGATGACCGTCTACATCGTCGACATGGCGGGCTACCGGGCCCGCGCCCGCGATATCGGCGCGGTCTGGAAACGGCTCGCGGGCCAGGACTACCCGGCGATGGCCGGCATCGGAGTCGCCCGGCTGTGG
>Ga0136640_10000548_pt1 | contig 14546 bp, 12 predicted proteins | sample AntDrymUQ8642106_2_FD_105498 | JGI IMG/M metagenome (GOLD analysis project Ga0136640, IMG submission 105498) | Polar desert sand microbial communities from Dry Valleys, Antarctica - metaG UQ864 (21.06) | ecosystem: Environmental > Terrestrial > Soil > Desert | place: Antarctica: Dry Valley...
GCCGATCCCGCTGCGGAGCGCTTCGACGCGCAGACCTGGGTGCAGCGCGACATCTGCTCCCGGGAGCCGTGGCCGTTCGCCGACGGGGCCTTCGACTTCGTCGTGTGCTCGCACACGCTGGAGGACGTGCGCGATCCGATCTGGGTCTGCTGCGAGCTGTCGCGCGTGGCCCGCGCGGGCTACGTCGAGGTGCCCTCGCGGCTGGTCGAGCAGAGCCGCGGCGTGCAGGGCGACTGGGTCGGCTGGGGCCACCACCACTGGCTGATCGACGTGGTGGACGGGGGGCTGGAGTTCGTCTTCAAGCCCCATATCCTGGTGCGGGAGGATCTGCACTTTCCGGCGGTGTTTGCGACGGGGCTGCCCGAGTCCGAGCGCGTGGAGACGCTGTGGTGGGAGGGCGAGGTGAGCGCGTGGGAGCGGGTGTTCGTCGACCCCTCGCTGGACGACTGGCTGCGCGCTCCGCTGCTCGCGCGGGGGTACGGGCGAGCGGCAGCGGTGCCGGGAGGGCGGTTGCGCCGCTTGGGGCGTCGACGGTGAGACGATCGGTCGATTACCGCCTCTCAGCGTCGGCGATCGACCGATCGTGGCTCAGGAGTGGTCGAGGCGCACGATGCTGAACTGCGTGTCGGGGTGGGCGACGGCGGCGACGGTCATGCCGCTGCCCTGCGCGACGTGCCCCAGCTCGTCCAGGTCGACCGCGGAGCCCGTCCACTCCGGCCGGTCCTGCCCTCGTGGCGCGCGGCCGAGCGCGGCCGCGAAGCGCCGCCTGACGCCCGGACGCCGCCGGTGCACCTCGGGATCGGTGGACACCTGGAAGGCCGCCCACCCGCCCGGGCGCAAGACCCGCCCCATCTCGGCCACGTAGCCCAGCGTGACCGCCGGATCGGGGATGTGCTGGAAGACCACGTGGGAGATGACGGCGTCGACACTCCCCTCCCCGATGCCGTTGAGGGACAGACCGTCGCCCTGGAGCCACTCGACGTTGGTCAGGTGCCCGTTGAGCTCGCCTGCGCGCGCCAGCATCTCGCCGGAGACGTCGATGGCCCGCACCGACCGCGCGCGGGCGGCCAGCGCACGGGTGAGCCGCCCGACGCCGCAGCCCAGGTCGACGACCTCGTCGGTGGGCTGCAACCGGCCGTCCACCGCGGCCAGCACCGCCTCGAGCGCGTGCTCGCCGCCGTTCCAGAAGGAGGCCTCCTCGGCCGAGCCGTAGGCGCGGCGGTCGTCGACGAAGAACAGCGCGTCCTCGCGGGCGCGCGCGTCCCAAAAAGCCCCCATGCGCCGGCCGTCGCTCACGGCGCCACCGTACACTCGCGCAATGTCCGGACACTCCAAGTGGGCGGGGATCAAGCACAAGAAGGCGATCGTGGACTCCCGCCGCGGCAAGCTGTTCACCAAGCTCGCGCGCCAGATCGCGGTGGCGGCCCGCGAGGGCGGCGGCGACGTCGAGGGCAACCCGGCGCTGGGTCTGGCCGTGCAGAAGGCCAAGGACGCCTCGATGCCCAAGGACAACATCGAGCGCGCGATCGCCAAGGGCACGGGCGCCGACAAGGACTCCGCGGCCTTCGAGAGCGTCCTCTACGAGGGCTACGGCCCGGGCGGCGTCGCCCTGCTCATCGAGGCGCTGACCGACAACCGCAACCGCACGGGCTCGGACATCCGCCACGCCTTCTCCAAGCACGGCGGGAACCTCGGCGAGCCCGGGTCGGTGGCCTACCTGTTCGACAAGCGCGGCCTGATCGTCGTGTCCGCGCAGCGCTACTCCGAGGACGACCTGCTGGCCGCCATCGAGGCCGGCGCCGACGACGTCGGGGTGGACGACGACGTCTTCGAGATCCTCACCGAGCCCGGCGACCTGGCGGCGGTGCGCGCCGCGCTGGAGGCCTCCGGCGTGGAGATCGACCACGCCGACGTGGTCCAGCAGCCCAGCGTGCGCATTGCGGTCGACGCCGACCAGGCCGGCAAGGTCCTGCGCCTCATCGAGGCGCTCGACGACAACGACGACGTCAACGAGGTCCACGCCAACTTCGACGCCCCGGCCGAGGTGCTCGAGCAGGTCGCCGGTTAATGGAGGGGCCACCAGGTGCTGCCCGCCGCTGAGGCGCGCATGCTGCGCGACCTGGCCGATGACGCCCTGGTGCTGGAGGTCGGTGGCTGGGCAGCGCCCTTCAACCGCGCCACGCACATGATCGACGCCATGCCCTACGAGACGCGCGGCGCGCTCGGGCATTCCTTCGGCGGCCCCGACGAGCGCTTCACGCGCGACACCTGGGTCCAGCGCGACATCTGTGACCGCGAGCCCTGGCCCTACTCCGACGACCGCTTCGACTTCGTGCTCTGCGTCACCACCCTCGAGGACGTGCGCGACCCGATCTGGGTGTGCTCGGAGATGTCGCGGGTGGCCAGGGCGGGTTACGTCGAGGTGCCGGCCATGGAGCTCGAGCTCTCGTGGGGGGTCCCGATCGGCGGCGGGCCCTACCTGGGCCATGCGCACCACCGCTGGCTGTGCGACCTCGTCGGCGACGAGCTGGTCTTCGCCCACAAGCCCCACTCGATCCACAGCGACTGGCGCGTGCGGGTCACCACCGCGCGCAACGCGTCGATGACCGTCGAGGAGCAGCTCATCGGGCACTTCTGGGAGGGCGCCATCCCGGCGCGCGAGCGCCTGTTCATCGTCACCTCGCCCCACGACGAGCTGATCGACCGGGTGCGGGCACGCTTCCCGCCCACCCGCCGCGAACTCGCCCTCAAGACGGCGCGTGAGCGCCTGCGCGACCGGGCCGCCTCCCTGGCCCAGCCCGCCCGCGACGCGCTCGCGCGCGCCCTGGGGCGTTAGGAGGGTGCCGAGCCCGCCTCGGCGTCCAGCTCGCGGCGGATGCGCATGTCGCCGATGAGCGACCCGGGCGGCCCGAGGGTCACCACGACGAGCGCCAGGAACCACCAGCCCCAGAAGCGCTCCGTCACCCCGCGGAGGACCATGGCAAGCAGCGCCAGGAAGCCCACGCCGTGGATCGGGCCCAGCACGCTCACCCAGCTCTCGCGGTCGGTCAGCGCCGCGTAGACCAGGACCACCAGCAGGAGGGCGTCGAGGACGGCGACGACGCGGATGGCGTCCAGGAGCTTGCGGGCCGGGCTCACGAGCGATGAACCCTAGCCGCCCGCCCAGGCGATCGTTGCCACCAAGGTTGGCCGGGTATACGCTGACGCTGCGGGGCGCGGGGCCAAGGATGAGGCCATCACCGAGAGCACGGAGGCACAGCATGAGCGCACGTCAGATCGAGTCCCGGGAGCGGCGTCGGACCGCGGCCGAGGTGGCCGCCGCCCGACCCCCCGTGGTGCACCACAACAACGGCGATGAGCAGCGCCTGCGAGACGCCCATGGCCGGCCGTCCTACGCGGCCAACTTCACCAAGTGCCTGCCCCATGACGAGCACGGCTTCCTCCAGGATCCCAGCGACTACACGGAGTGGGTGCGGTCGATCGGCTCGGGCGACCCGCGCGACTTCCGGGAGATACGCCTCGGGCCGGGGCCCTTCCAGCCCAACGGCGACTTCGTCTACACGCCCGGCGGCACCCCCCAGCTCACCTGGACGGCCACCTACCCTCCCGCGATCGGCGACCCCGGGGTGCGGGCGTGGGAGAGCCAGGGTGCCGGGCTGACCTTCGACCTCGAGGGCCCGGACGCCCAGTCGGTGACCATGCCGCCGTGCCCGTCGATCGACAGCCAGGAGCTCATCGCCGAGATGGCCGAGGTCTACTGGATGGCGCTCTGCCGCGACCGGCCCTTCGCCGACTGGGCCACCGATACCGTGATCGACGAGGCCCGCGCCTCACTCGCCGGACTGTGGTGGTTTCGCCGCGACAGCACGAACCGGCTCACCGGATCGACCGACCGGCTCGCCAGCTCGCTGGCCCGACGGCGCATCCTCGGCACGAACGGCACCGTCCCGGTCCCGCTCGAGATGGTGTTCCGCGGCGTGACCCCCGGCGAGCAGGCCGGCCCCTACCTTTCGCAGTTCCTGCTCATCGGCAACGTGGGCATCAACGCGGGCGACTCGGCCCACACCCTCGATGACGGCATGATCGCCTACGGTGCCCTGCGCACCGATCAGCGGGTGCGGGTGGCCACTGCGGGCGTGGACTACCTGACCGACTGGTCGCAGTTCCTCGACGTCCAGAACGGCGCCGACACGCGCGGACGGGAGAGCTATGACACGGGCTATCGCTTCATCGCCACCCCCCGCGACCTGGCCACCTACGTCCACTACGACGCCCTCTACGAGGCCTACCTCAACGCGTGCCTCGTCCTCCTCGGCCTGAAGGCGCCGGCCGATCCGGGGCTGCCCTTCGAGCGCCCCGACTGGGTCGACAAGCAGCAGGGCTTCGCCCAGTTCGGCGGGCCGCACATCCTCACGCTGGTCACCGAGGTGGCGACCCGGGCGCTCAAGGCGGTCCGCTACCAGAAGTTCAACGTGCACCGGCGGCTGCGCCCCGAGGCGCTCGCCGGCCGGATGTACCAGCGACGCACAGGCGACCCGACGGTGCTCGACCGGCTGCCCGAGCTGGCCGCCATGGAGGCGGCCTTCGCCGGCTCGATCGCGATCGGCGACGCGCTCGACGCGGCCAACGGGACGGACAACTGGCTGCTGCCGATGGCCTTCCCCGAGGGCTCGCCCACCCACCCCTCCTATGGCGCCGGCCACGCCACGGTCGCCGGCGCGTGCGTCACGATCCTCAAGGCCTGGTTCGACCACGGCTGGCCGATGACCCACGCCGGCAGCCCGATCGCCTTCGAACCCGAGGCCGACGGCAGCGCGCTCGTCGATGTCTCCGCCTCCTTGGATCGGCCGCTCACTGTCGAGGGCGAGCTCAACAAGGTCGCGGCGAACATCGCCATCGGCCGCAACTGGGCCGGGGTCCACTACTACACCGACTACATCGAGTCGTTCCGGCTCGGCGAGCGGATCGCACTCGGTCTGCTGGAGGAGCAGAAGCTGACCTACGGGGAGGCCTTCTCGTTCACCGTCCCGCTGCACGACGGGACGAGCGTGCAGATCTGACGGCCTGTCGCAATGGAGGCGTCCGGGCCTCAGCGGAGAATGTCGACCGTGGTGATCGTCCTCGGCATCGACCCCGGCACCGCCAACACGGGCTTTGGCGTGGTGCGCAGCGACGGCGGGCGGCTGGTGGCGCTCGACGGCGGGGTGATCCGCACCGTCGCCGCGCTGGCGCCCGAGGCGCGCCTGGCCGCCATCCATGGGCGGGTGTGCGAGCTGCTCGACGAGCACGCCGCCGACGCGCTGGCCATCGAGGACCTCTTCTTCGGCCAGAACGTGCGCACCGCGTTCGCGGTCGGCCAGGCCCGCGGCGTGGCGCTCCTGGCCGCCGGCCAGCGGGGCATCGGCTGCTTCTCCTACACGCCCCAGCAGATCAAGGGGGCGGTGTGCGGCAGCGGGCGGGCGGCCAAGGACCAGGTCGCGCGCATGGTCGCCGCCCTGCTGGCCCTGCCCCAGCCGCCGCGCCCCGACCATGCGGCCGACGCGCTGGCCGTGGCGGTCTGCCACGCCCAGCAGGCGCCGCTGGCCGCGGCGGTGGAGCGGGCGGCGCACCACCTGGGCCCCTCCGCGCGGCGGGCGCCCTCCGCGCCGGTGGGCGCCTCGTGATCGCGCTGGTGCGCGGCGAGGTCGCGGTGCGCCGCGGCGACCATGTCGTCGTCGACGTCAACGGGGTGGGCTACCGCCTGGCCGTCTCGGCCGAGACCCTGCGCCAGGTGCCCGCGGTGGGCAACGCGGTTGCGCTGCACACCCACCTCGTGGTTCGCGACGACGCGCTGGCTCTCTTCGGCTTCGCCACCGAGGAGGAGCGCGACCTGTTCCTCCTGCTCGTCGGGGTCCAGGCCGTCGGTCCGAAGGTGGCCCTGGCCGTGCTGGGCGGCGGCACGCCGCGGGAGCTGGTCGCCGCTCTGGCCGGCGGCGACAGCGCCCGCCTGCAGGCGGTGCCCGGCATCGGCAAGCGCACCGCGGAGCGCATCGTGGTGGAGCTGCGCGAGAAGGTGGGGGCGTCCGCCGGCATCGATCCCACCCACCCCGCGATCGTCGTCACGCGCGCCGACGACCCGCGGGCGCTGACGCGCGAGGCCCTGCTCGAGCTGGGCTACGACCCGCGCGAGGCCGAGCGCCTGCTGGCCGCGGCGAAGGGCGCCACGACCGAGGAGCTGCTGGCCTCGGCCCTGCGCGAGGCGCGCCGATGAGGCAGGGGCGGGCGCGGCGCCCGTGCGCCGCCGGAGGCCCGTCCTCATGACCGACGAGCGCATCCAGACGCCGGTCCTCACCCCCGAGGACGATGTCGACCGCTCGCTGCGCCCCACGCTCCTGGAGGACTTCGTCGGCCAGCACCACCTGCGCGACCAGCTCACCGTCTCGCTCGAGGCCGCCTCGCGGCGGGGCGAGGCGCTGGACCACCTGCTACTGGCCGGGCCGCCGGGCCTGGGCAAGACCAGTCTGGCGCAGATCGTCGCGGCCGAGCTCGAGGTGCCCTTCGTGCAGACCGCGGGCCCGGCGCTGGAGCGCAAGGGCGACGTCGCGGCCTTCCTGACCGCGCTGGAGCCCCGCAGCGTGTTCTTCGTGGACGAGATCCACCGCCTCCCGCGCGCGCTGGAGGAGACCTTCTACCCGGCCATGGAGGACCGCCGGCTGCCGATCACGGTCGGCCAGGGCGCGGGCGCGCGCGTCGTCACCCTCGATCTGCCGCCGTTCACGCTGGTGGGCGCCACGACGCGCGCCGGCCTGCTGACCGCGCCGCTGCGCGACCGCTTCGGGCTCCAGCACCGCCTCGAGCCCTACGACACCGGCGACCTGGCCGAGATCGTGCGCCGCTCGGCGGCGATCCTGGACATCGCCATCGACGAGGCCGGCGCGCAGGCCATCGCCGCGCGCAGCCGCGGCACCCCGCGCGTGGCCAACCGCCTCCTGCGCCGCGCACGCGACTTCGCCGAGGTCCGCGCCGAGGGCGTCATCACGGCGCAGGCCGCCCAGCACGCCCTCGCGCTGCTGGACATCGACGACCACGGCCTGGACCGCCTGGACCGCGAGCTGCTGCGCGCGATCTGCGCGCGCTTCGGCGGCGGGCCCGTCGGGCTGTCGACCCTCGCGGTCGCCGTGGGGGAGGAGGCCGACACCATCGAGGACGTCTATGAGCCCTACCTCCTCCAGCAGGGCTTCCTCAAGCGCACGCCCCGCGGCCGGGCCGCGACGCCCCGCGCGTTCGCGCTCCTCGGGCTGCCCGCGCCCGCCGCCGCCGAGCCGCTGTTCTGACCTGGGGTGCACAGGGCCGTCATGTGCCTGCCTGGGGCTGGCCCCCACCCTTTACCCTGCGCGGCGGTGCCCCTCTTCATCTGCCCCAACTGCGGCCACCGCAGCGAGCACACCGATCGCCACGCCGGGTTCACCACCCGGGCCAAGGGCTGCTCGCGCTGTGGCTTCGGCTTCCTCTTCGAGATGCTGGACGACTACTACCCGGCGCCCGACGCCGCCTTCTTCGCCTGCGACCAGCAGGGCCGGGTCATCAGCTGCGGGCGTGGGTCGTTCGAGCTGACCGGCCTGGACGACGAGCGGGTCATCGGCCGTCCTGTCGGTGAGGTGCTCGGGCTACGCTTCGACGACGGATCGGACCACGTCGGCACGGTGCTCGAGTGGGGGGTGCGGGCAATGCGCAAGCCCGTGGAAGTCAACGCCGAGGGGGACATCCCCGCCCGGGCCACCGCAGACCTCTTCCCCGCCTACGACGACGACGGTGGGATGCTCTTGATCCTCACGCCGTCCAAGTGACCCCATGACCGATCGCCGGCGCAACCTCTTCATCCTCCTCGTCGTCTTCGGACTCCTGCTGGCCTCGGGCTTCGTCGTGGCCACCAAGGAGACACGGCTGGGCCTGGACCTCGAGGGCGGCGTCTCGCTGGTCTACGAGGCGACGCCCACGCCCCAGGAGCCGGTCCTCGAGGAGGAGGCGATCGAACGGGCCATCGAGGTCATCCGAGATCGCATCGACGCGCTGGGCGTCGACGAGCCGGAGATCCAGCGCTCGGGCGGCGACCAGCTCAACGTGTCCCTGCCCGGCGTGGCCGACACCGAGCGGGCCGCCGACCAGGTCGGCCGCGTCGCCCAGCTCTACTTCTACGACTGGGAGGCCAGCGTCGTCGGGCCCGACGGCTCGGTGGGCTCCCAGGACCCCACGGTCACCGGCGGGCAGGCCGCCGGGGGCCTCGCCGACGCCGTGGAGCTCTACGGCGCGGTGCAGCGGGCCAAGGGCGTCGAGCCCGAGGTCGACGGCGACAACACCCACGAGGGCCTGTTCTACCTGGTCAACGCGCGGGAGCGGGAGGTCCTGGAGGGGCCCGAGCCCACGCGCGAGGACCTCTTCGAGGACGAGCGGGTGCCCGAGCAGCTCCCGCCCGACATCAGGATCGAGGAGATCCCTCCCGGGGTGGTCGTCGTGCGCGCGCAGGCGCCCGAGAACATCGACGCCGAGGAGGTCGAGCGCTACTACATCCTGCGCGACGACCCGGCGCTGCGGGGCACCGACATCGAGAGCCCCGAGCAGGCCCGCGACACCTCGCCGGGGGGCACCGGCCAGCCCATCGTCACCTTCGAGTTCACCGACGAGGGGCGGACCCAGTGGGAGGCGGTCACCAGCGAGATCGCCCAGCGCGGCCTGGCCAACCGCCTGCCCGGCCAGCCGCCCGACATCTCCAACCAGCACTTCGCGATCGTGCTGGACAACGCGCTCATCTCGGTTCCCCAGATCGACTACCAGGAGAACCCCGACGGCATCGACGGGCGCAGCGGCGCGCAGATCTCCGGCGGCTTCGACATCCAGGGCGCGCAGGACCTGGCCAGCGTGCTGCAGACCGGTGCGCTGCCCGTCGACCTGGAGCTGATCTCCCAGAACCAGATCTCCGCCACCCTGGGCGCCGAGTCGCTGCGCCAGGGGACCTTGGCGGGCATCGCGGGCTTCGCGATCGTCGCGCTGGCGCTCATGCTCTTCTATCGCGTGCTGGGCGTGATCGCCGTCGCCGCGCTGTTCGTCTACGGGCTCTACTTCTTCGCGCTGATGAAGCTGATCCCGGTGACGCTGACGCTGCCGGGCATCGCGGGCCTGATCCTGACCCTGGGCGTCGCGGCCGACGCGAACATCGTCATCTTCGAACGCGTCAAGGAGGAGATCCGCGCCGGCAGATCGGTCGCCGCCGGACTGGCGGCGGGCTACAAGAAGGGCCTGACGGCCATCATCGACGCCAACGTCGTCACGGTGATGGTGGCCTTCATCCTGTTCGTCCTTGCCACCTCGGGCGTGCGCGGCTTCGCGCTCACGCTGGGCCTGGGCACCATCGTCTCGTTCTTCACGGCGGTCCTGTTCACCCAGGCCATCATCGGCACGACAGCGCGGGCCAAGTTCATGCGCTCCAAGAACGCGCTGGGCGCCGGCAAGCCCAAGCGCCCGATCACGTTCGACTTCATGGGCCGGTCGAAGTGGTTCTTCTCCGCCTCGGGACTGATCCTGGTGGTCGGCGCGCTGGCCATCGGGGGGCAGGGGATCGGCTTCAGCATCGACTTCGAGTCGGGCACCCAGGTACGGGCCTCGCTGGAGCAGCCCGCCGGCGAGGACGAGATCCGCGGCGTGCTGTCCGAGGCCGGGCTGGCCGACGCCGAGGTCCAGGAGGTCACCGGCCCGGGCACGCCGCCCAACACCGTGCTCATCGCCACCGAGGCGCTGGAACCGGCCCAGATCGAGGACGTGAGCGCGGCGCTGGACGAAGCCTACGGCGGCGGCGAGAGCTACTCGGCGACCTCGATCGGGCCGAGCTTCGGCCAGTCGGTGGCCCAGGGCGCGATCTACGCGGTCATCGCCTCGCTGCTGGTCATCTCGGCCTACATCGCGCTGCGCTTCGAGTGGAAGACCGCGGTGCCGATCCTCATCGCGCTCATGCACGACCTGCTCATCACGGCCGGCGTGTACGCGCTGCTGGGCGCGGAGGTGTCGACCGCGACGGTCGCGGCCCTGCTGACCATCCTGGGGTTCTCGCTCTACGACACCATCATCGTGTTCGACCGCGTGAGAGAGAACACGCCCCGTCTGCCGGGGGCGACGTTCTCGCAGATCATGAACCGCTCGCTGAGCGAGGTCATCGTGCGCTCGCTGAACACCTCGTTCTGCACGCTGCTGCCGGTGCTCGCGCTGTTCTTCTTCGGGGGCGAGACGCTGCGGGACTTCGCCCTGGCCCTCATCATCGGCACCGCCTCGGGCACCTACTCCTCGGTCTTCATCGCGGGGCCGGTGCTCACCGCCTGGAAGGACCGCGAGCCCATCTACCGCCGCCGCCGCGCGCGCCTCGTGAGGGAGCTCGGCCACGTGCCCGCCTATCCGACGGCGACGGTGGGGGGCGAGCCGGCCGAGATCGCGCCGCGTGAGGAGACCAGCGAGGAGCGCCGCCGGCGCCTGACCACGCCCGACGACCCGCAGCAGGGCGTGTCCCCGTCGGAGTGGCAGCAGATGATGCGCGACATCGAGGACGAGAAGGCCCGCGCGAGCACCGCGACCGTCGCGCGCCAGAAGGCGCGCGACGAGGAGGAAGGCGACGGCGACGAGGGCGCCCAGCGCGGTTCCCGGGGGCGTGACCTGTCGCCCGACGAGGTCGTCATGCCCGGCCGGGAGAAGAAGCAGCCAAAGGGGGGCGCCGCAAGCCGCCGCTCGCGCCGTCACGGGCGCAACCGCTGATGGCCGCCTTCGCCTGGGTCATGATGGGCCTCGCCCTCTGGCACTTCACGGTCTTCCTGCCCGACCGCTTCCTGGGCGGCATCGTCGGCGCCTTCGTCGGCGCACTGATCGGCTCCGTCGTCTTCCCGTTCCTCGTCCACGGCCTGTCGGTCCCCTCGCAGGACGCGACGACCATACTGGTGGCGGCCGAGGCCATCCCCGGTGCCGTCATCGGCATGGGGGTCGTGTACTGGCTGGGCGCGCGCGAAGAGCGCCTGGCCGGCGAGGACCCCGAGCTCGCCGAGCCGGCCTGAGCGGCCGGCCCGGCTCCCGCCGCCTCATTCCTCTGGCGCCGGTTCCGTCCGCGCCCGCGCCTAGCTTGCGTGCGTGAGCTTACCCCCGCCCCTGGTGGACATCGCCCCGTGCTCCGCAGCTGCCGCCGCGCGCCTGGAGCGCGACGTCGGGGTGAGCGGGCCCGCGGCTCAGGTGCTCGTTCGCCGCGGGCTGGGCGACCCGGCCGCCGCTGCCGCGTGGCTCGCGGCCGACGAGCGCCACGAGCCCGGCGCCTTCGCCGGGATCGACCGCGCCGTGGATCTCGTGCTCGGCCACGTGCGGGCGGGCACGCGGATCACCGTGCACGGCGACTACGACGTGGACGGCGTCTGCTCCACGGCGGTCCTCGTGCGCTGCCTGCGCTCGCTGGGCGCCGACGTGGACTGGTACCTGCCGGGGCGCACGGAGGACGGCTACGGGCTGGCGGCGCCGACCGTGGCGCGCCTGGCCCAGCGCGGGACGCGCCTGCTGGTCACCGTCGACTGCGCCATCACGGCGGTCGACGAGGTCGCGGCGGCACGGGCGGCGGGGATGGACGTGGTGGTCACCGACCACCACACCCCGCGCGCCGATGGCCGGCTGCCCGACGCGCCCATCGTCCACCCGGGCGTGTGCGGCTACCCGTGCGTCGAGCTGTGCGCCGCGGGCGTGGCCCACAAGCTGGCCGGAGCGCTGCTGGGGGCGGCGGGCGAGGACCCCGCGGGCGCCGACGCGGATCTCGACCTGGTCGGCCTGGCCACGGTGGCCGACTGTGTCGCGCTGGTGGGCGAGAACCGCAGGCTGGTGCGCGAGGGGCTGCGCGCGCTGGCCACCACGCGCAAGGCCGGCCTGCGCGCGCTGATGCGCGTCGCGCGGGTGGATCCGGGGCGTCTGGACGCCAAGGCTCTGGGCTTCCGCCTGGCGCCGCGCATCAACGCCGCCGGGCGGCTGTACCGCGCCGACGCTGGGCTGGAGCTCGTGCTGACGCAGGACGAGGAGCGCGCGGGCGCGATCGCGCAGGAGCTCGACCGTGCCAACGGCGAGCGCCGCCACGTTGAGACGCGCATCCTCTTCGAGGCCGAGGCCCAGGTGCGCGAGGCGGGAGAGCGCTCGGCCTACGTGCTGGCGGGCGAGGGCTGGCACCCGGGCGTGATCGGCATCGTGGCCTCGCGCATCGCCGAGCGCCACCACCGCCCGGCCGTACTCGTGGCCCTGGACGGCGAGGAGGGCACCGGCTCGGGGCGCTCCATCCCCGGCTTCGACCTGCTGGGCGGCCTCGACGCGGCGGCCGAGCACCTGCGCCGCCACGGCGGGCATCGCGCCGCGGCCGGGTGCACCGTGGCCCGCGACGCGCTCGACGGGTTCCGCGCCGCGTTCGAGGCCCACGCGGCCGCCGTCCTGGAGCCGGGCGACCTCGTTGCCCGCGAGCGCGCCGACGCGGTCGTGAGCGGCGACGAGCTGGGCCTCGAGCTGGCGGAGGAGCTCGCGCGGCTGGGCCCGTTCGGCACCGCCAACCCCGACGTGTCGCTGCTGGTGCCCGCGACGCGCCTGGAGGATCCGCGGCCGATGGGGGAGGGGCGCCACGTACGCTTCACCGTGCGCAGCGGCGGGCGCACGGCCCGCGCGGTGGCCTTCGGCACCGGCGGGAGGATCCCGTGCGAGACGTCGGGCCCCGTCGACGCGACGTTCACCCTGGAGGTCAACGAGTGGAACGGTGCGGTCGAGCCCCGGCTCGTGCTGCGCCACGCCGCCCCGTGCGCGCCGGCCGCGCCCATCGAGGTCCTCGGCGAGCCCGACGACTGGCTCGCCGCCGCGCTCGAGGAGGCGACCACCCCGCCCGCACCTGCGGCCCTCTCCGCGCCCGCCTCTGGCTCTGCGCCCGCGCCCGCGTCGCTCTCCGGACCCACGCCGCCCCACGTGCGCGACCGCCGCGGCGCGGGGATCGCGGGGACGCTCGCGGCGCTGGTGCACGGGGGCGAGCTGGTGCTCGCCGTGGCGGCGGACGCCGGCGTGCGCGCGCGCCAGCTCGCCCCGCTCCTGGGCGGCTTCGCGCTCACCGACCACGCGACGCTCGCCCCCCTGCCCGCCCTCCTGGACGGCCACGACCACGTCCTCGTGCTCGATCCCCCAGCCGAGGCCGCCGCGCTGGCGCTGCTCCTCGCCCCGGCATCCGGGCGTACGACCCACCTCGCGTGGGGTGACCCTGAGCTAGCCTTCGCTGCGGATGTCCACGCCCGCGAGCACGACCTGCGCTGCGCCCTCACCGCGCTCTACCGCGCCCTGCGCGACACGGGCGGCGTGGCCGGCGACGACCTCGCCGCCGCCCTGCGCGGCGACGGACCGAGCCCCCACACGCCCGCGCTGGCGGGTCGCTGCCTGCGCGTGCTGGGCGAGCTGGGGCTCGTCAGCATCGACGCCCCCGCGCGACGCGTCGCCGTGTCGCCGGCCCGGCCGACGCAGCTCGAGCGCTCGGCGACCTTCCGCGAGGCCCAGCGCCGCCTGGAGGACGGCCGGCGATGGCTGAGCCCGCCGACCGCACGGGCGGCCTGACGACCGGTAACGGCGCACCCGGCCACGAGGACGGCCACGGGCCGCACACCATCGAGCCCGAGGGCCGAAAGGTCGACCGCCTCGAGCACCCCGAGCTCCACGACGGCTGGAGCCCTGCCGTCGCCCAGCTCACCGAGCTTGAGCAGCGCCTCCTGGGCGACCTGTTCGCCATCGTCGAGGAGCACGCCGGCGACGAGACGGCGCCCATCGACCGCGAGCAGGTCGAGCGCGCCTTCGAGTTCGCCTGCGAGCATCACGCCGACCAGCGGCGCAAGTCGGGCGAGGACTTCATCGTCCACCCGGTGGGGGTGGCGCGCATCTGCGCCGGCCTGCGCCTGGACACCGAGACGCTGTGCGCAGCGCTCCTGCACGACACCGTCGAGGACACCAGCGCGTCGCTGGACGAGGTCCGCGAGCAGTTCGGCGAGGAGGTGACCAACCTCGTCGACGGCGTCACCAAGCTGACCGGCATCACGTTCCAGTCGCGCGATGAGGCGCAGGCCGAGAACTTCCGCAAGATGATGGTGGCGATGGCCGCCGACGTGCGGGTCATCCTCATCAAGCTGGCCGACCGCCTGCACAACATGCGCACGCTGGACGCGCTTGCCAAGCACAAGCAGATCGACAAGGCGAAGGAGACGCTGGAGATCTTCGCCCCGATCGCCCACCGCCTGGGCATCCACGCGATCAAGTGGGAGCTGGAGGACCTCGCCTTCGCCACGCTGCACCCGCGCAAGTACCAGGAGATCAAGAGCCTGGTCGCCCAGCAGCGCGACGAGCGCGAGCGCTACGTGGGCAAGGCGGGGGAGTACCTGCAGCGCGAGCTGGCGGCGCTGGGCATCGAGGCCCAGATCTCCGGCCGCGCCAAGCACTTCTACTCCATCTACTCGAAGATGACCAAGAAGGATCGCGAGTTCAACGAGATCTACGAC